>Ga0123342_1005122_pt1 | contig 19349 bp, 16 predicted proteins | sample Turbeawhitnodule_FD_89960 | JGI IMG/M metagenome (GOLD analysis project Ga0123342, IMG submission 89960) | Root nodule microbial communities of legume samples collected from Mexico - Turtle bean Mexico white nodule | ecosystem: Host-associated > Plants > Roots > Nodule | place: Mexico: Nepantla... | reverse complement strand
CCCTTTTAGTGATATAGCTTTCACCAAAACAAAATTTTAGCTCCACTACTCACCAAAACACTTTTTAGGTAAATTCCACCAAAGAGAGGTCAAACAAGTTTTAAAGCAACAAAACTCAAATTTAAAAATAAAAAACTACTGCAAATGGAGTTGATATTTGACAAGCAAAAAATTAAGGCACACAAGAAAAGGTAGCACACAAAGTGGAATCCTAGTGAATGAAACTAGAATAGATGAATAAAACCAAAACAACACTACAAATTTTTTTTATGCAAATTTTTCACAACTTCCCAAATTTGTGCTGGACAAAATACTTCAAAATTGAGCTTGAAATTTTAACCACATAAACTTCAATGTTTTATCTCAAAATAGGCATTGGAATTTCACCAAAATAGTGAGCCAAATAATTGTAGTATTTTTTCAAGATCACTGCCGCCTCACCGTTTTTCCAGAGTCAGAATTTTTGCACTTTGTTCGTATTTCATTTATCATTTTTTTTGTTAAGCAATTTACTCATAAGCATCTGATCACATTAACTCACGCCGATTAGGTTCATTAAGCTAGCTATTTTCAACTCACACTCACAGTGACCGAAAGAAAAGACTTGTGCTAATTACTGAAAGTGAAAATGACCGATTCTATTCATCAACAGAAGGTGGCAGCCACACCTCGGCCTCAAGGGAACAAAACGAACGAAAGACAAAACCTAAAAGCCTAGGCTCTAATCTTCAACATCCTCGCTCGGGGCAGGCTGGTCGGCACTCTACAAGTTTAGGACCTCGTCTGCGGGGACCAGTCGACCATTAAAAACCTTCATCTCTTGGTCAAATTGACCAGAGGGTGGAGGCCCACCGTACAACACCTCAGCCTACCGGACGACCAGGTCGAAGCTCTGAGTAATCAAGACCATGGTATCCTCCATGGTCTTCAGCACCTCGGCCTCTGCCGCCTCCTTCCCTTGGCGCAAAGAAGCGACCTCCCCCTCCAGAGAGGCCTCCTTGCGTTCAGCCTCCTGCAAGGCCTTCCTTAGTTGGGCATTCTCAGTCGCCCTCTCGACGTTCAGCTTCTCTAGTTCGGCCACCCTGGTCGCACCAAGCTCGAGCTCAGCAGCTTGTGAACACAACTTTTTCTCATAAGTTGTGTTGGCCTCAACGACCTGCTTCAGGTTGTTGAACGCCTCCTGAAGTTGATGTTCGAGGCGCGACAACTCCTCTACGTGCCACCTGCGGACCTTCGTCCCCCGGCGGGTCAGTATCAAGCCCCGACACATCATCTCGACGCTGTCGTCGAGAAGATCGTCCTCGGGGACCGACCCGATAAGCTCTTCAAGGTTGGAAGGCAGCTTGAAGTTCATTGCCCTTGTAAAATATGAGTCACCCCCTAACAGCGGCAGGGACGACTCCTGGACGGCCGCCACAGGCATGGCGACCGCTGTTGGAATGGGCCAGTTGAACTCATCGATTGTGGGGAGCCGACATGGACGGGCACTCGGCTCGGAGGGGGGGGATAGACATCTCACCTGGCACTCGATAGGTTCGGGCGGTGTTGCCACCCTCCCTAGTCCTTTTCTTGGGGTTCTTTGATGAAGAACCCACTCGGGCAGTATCGGCGGGAGGGGGCCCGGTCCCAGCAATCCCCCTCTTCTCCTTCAACTTGTATTTGAACATTGTCAACATACCGACCGCTTGCGATATCTCTCTCTTGGTGATTACTGCAACAAAACACAAGACATTAATCACTAGCATAAGGTGAACGACCGAAGGTTTAAAACAATTCAAACATACCCTCAAAGGCCGCTTCACGATTGGTCTCTGTGTACAATGAAATTAGTGGCCGAGCGGGGAGCTTCCTCGGAAGGCTATTAAATAAAGCATAAACCTCCCGCTCGCCATCGCTTGGACGTGACCAATCTTTTATCTTAGTAGGACTCATCCAAAACAAGGGAAACCTTGGATGGCCGGCCGTGTAAAAAAAGTAAGACGTACCTGCCGGCTCCACAAACACCTTAAAGAACTTTTCTTTGAAGTTCTTGCAAAAGGTCGTGAAAGCCTTAAACAGGACGCTAACCGCCCGAATGACCAAGGAGTCTCAGTCGACCAACTCAGAGGGGTGAGAAGCATAAAAGTGAAGGAAGTAGGAAGGAAGAGGACACCCAAAATGTTCAGCATACCAGGTGAAAAGCCTGCATGGATGCCCACGTATTCGGGTGCAGCTGACTCAGCGCCACGTTAACCGCCTGAAGGACGCTCACCGTTAACGTGTCGAAGGGAAGTGACACGTGTAAATCTGAAAAAAGATAGTTGTACCTGAAGAAGAAGGGGGGTTCGGTAGATGATCGTTCCCTATACACACGGTCGTCCAACGAACAAGGGCCGAATGACAATAAGGAGTCCTCGGTCGAAGCCTTCAGGACTGAAACCTTATTCAAAAAATTAGTCATTGAGACGTCCGTATGAAACACGGACGCAATCTCACACACCTTGAGATCGACCTAGGCAGGGCCCCGTGAGGATGCGGTCGCTCAGATGAGCTTGACCGGTCTGACGCGTTACCAACGTCATCACCCCTCACTTCCTCCACCAATGGTGAATGGTTTAAATTGCCCCGACCGAGATGACTCTGTTGGAAGAAGAAGTGGAAGAAGATGAGGAAGAGGAGGAGGACGAGCAAGAAGGAGGTACGGGAAGACGGGACCGGGCAGGAGAAAAAGATGTAGGACGCGAGTGGGTAGACACGACTAACCTTAAGACGAACGAGGAATGCAACAAAGATTGCTCGGAGACGTTCGGGTGTCGGAACTCAATGGATATCAGAACGCGTGAGAAGCCACGGTTCCCAGCCCTTATTTATAACTCGAAGATGTCTTGGAATCCCAAACATCACAAGATCTCAACCGTTGGATCTGCCTGGTCCAACAGTCCATGTCGCTTGGCGCCCAAAAAACCCCCTCATAAATGCACATCACACCAACCGCTCAAGCGCCGCTTCCAGTCACCTCACCCATCATTACACCACCGACCGAAGCCCAACGCTCATACTCTTCGGCTGTACCAACTCTCGAGCCTGGGAGCAAGTGCACCGGTACGACCGGACGACTCAGTGAGTCAGTCAGCACTCAGATCAGTTAACCACCTAACCATAGTGAGAAGGTCACATGACGACACGTAACCGACCGACCCTTGGTGATGAACCATGGGTTGACTAAGTTAGTAGGGTTAATCCACAATTAAGGGTTGTTTAGTGCAACCCTAAACACGAACCAACCTCAATGAAGACCCATTAAGGTAATATAAATAGCACGCATTCCAAGAGAAAGGTACGTCATTATCTACAGTACTCTGACACCCGAGTGCTGACACCCTAACTGACTTGAGCGTTGGAGTGCCTTTTGTAGGTACCACCCTCGCTTGTGGAGCTAGACGATCGAGAGAAGGAAGGCGAAGCAGGAAGCTTGGAGCATCAGTGGCCGACCGAAGGTAGAGGCAGGAAGAATCGTTTTCTAGACCCCAAACCCGTTCGAGAACATAGAGTTTAATTAAATTTAAGTTTTTCTTTTTTTAATATCAATATTATTAATAATTTATCTTAATCGACAGTAATTTAACTTATTGAATGATTCATTATTAATTCTTTTATATTCTAATGTTTAATATTATTCATATAGATGTTTAATATTATTCACATATACCTTCGTATTTTTTATGAAATAGGTAAAGATATAATATGATAAGAAGGAATGAGATATATATTTTGTTATTTTTCTTTGTAATATGTGGATTTACAACTGGTGCAAATATTTATAATATTAGTAAGACAATTATAAGGACCTGTGATTGTGTTTTGAGTTATAAATATAAACAGGACTTTAATTAATATGTTATATAAATGTAATTATTTTATTTTTATTTTACATGGTAATAGAAAGTGATTTTGCTATCAATATTAAAAATTAAATTTTAAACATAAATAAATATTATAAAATTAACTCACGAAGTTTGCATATTTATTTATTTATATTTTGAGATCTCCGTCAAAATACATAATTCATTCAGAATTTATAAGAAAAAACTTTGTTCGATTGTCGCTCTTAATGAATTATAGTTATATGCATGGTGTGGGGGTGATGGTAATGAAGTTTGTGAGTGTGAAGTGTGTGAGTGTGAAGCATGTGAATAAATATATATATATATATATATATATATATATATATTTTATTTATTTATTTATTATTATTATTATTATTATTATTATTATTATTATTATTTTCGTTTGTTGATTTTGTAATAGGAATAATAGTCAAACTTGACATGTTTCTCAATAAAAGAATAAAGAACTTGTGCAACATTTTCAACATTATCAATCTTGTAATAATATGCCCAACATCTTCCTATAACACCAAAATTCTTCATAAAATGGAATCAACTCAATTAGAATTGGCTCAAATGGAATAAGTTAAATCAATTAAAAAAAAATGAACATAAAATATCATAATCATAGTTGTAAAATGTTATAAGCATAGGCATAAAAAAGCAGAATCATAGCCATAAAATGAAAAATATATTATGAAATTATGTTTAAAGACCAATGTAATTATATATATAATATTTTTTTAAATTATTGTTTTTTATAATAACCATTTTGAACAGTATATCTAAAATGTAGTTTTTAATTAACTTATAGTATGAAATTTTAATGTAATTATTGAAGATGAAAAATAAATTATGAAAATATAAATTTTAATTTTGAAATATAACATGGTTGATATTTATTTTTTATTGTTTTTTTATTTTAATTTCTTAACTTTAAAATATAACTATCTTTATTAATGTTATTATTTATTTTATTTTTATTATTACTAAATAGTTCAATTTTGTCTCTTATTATTCAATTTGTTATATTCTTCCTGATACGCAAATTAATGATTTTCGTTTTTAAATTTAACAAAAAAGTTTGTTGATAATTAGCAGAATTTTTAGTGACATTATCAATAGTAGAGTCTAATAATATTGTGGTATTTTTAATGAGTTTCTTTCATGGATACAAATTAATTTATATAATCTTTGAAAAAAACAATTATGTATAAGTTAATTTTAACTTATAAAAAATAATTCTTTTTGTTATTATTTTGTAGAATTTTCTCCATACAATTAATTAAACATTTAAAAAAAATTGCATTTATTTTAAAAAATAAGGGATAAATTAAGTTTCTCCATACAATTAATTTTTTTGCGCCAGCCCAATGGGCTGCTTGGACCAACTGGACAAAAATAAAACAAAAGAAAAAGAACGATTCATCAATCCAACAGTATCACTTGTGAATTAATTGGATTTTCATTTTTGTTTCAAAATTTTGGTTCATCCTTTTTCATTATGTGAGGACGAGTATTTCTAATGTAAATTCTAGATTCATATTTTACTGAACTCGCTCTTGGGATTCAAATTTTATGTGAAAAAAATAGAAAGAAAATTCTCATTACAAGAGAAATAAACCAAATTATAGATAGAAGAGTTTTTAAATAAAGATGATCTATGATTTCTGATTTGTTAAGGAAATATAAACACTACTTATTGATAGTAAAACAAAATAGGGAATGTAGTAGTTAAATTTTTATATCTTCTCAATTTAAATAGTATTAAATGATATGGATTTTAAAATAGTTTTGTGGCATTTTGACAGTAAATAAAAATAAATGTTCTTGACTCACACCATATTTACACATTCTTCTTGCTACTGAAGTTGTGTATAAAAAGATGAGGTGTAATTGATTTGAAGCAATTTCCTGAAAACCATTGACACGTGAAGAGAAGATACAAATTCATTCATAGTGATACTGATACATTCGCAAGGTGGTTTTGTTAGGTCTGTGTGCCCATCCTTCAGTCTACCTATTATAAAGTTAACATATTTTCGTAGGACCACATTGTATAATAAATACTTCAAAAGTCATAGCAACACAAACAAAAGTCCCATTGAAAGAACTTGTAAATTTACTATAGTCTCCATACAAAAGCATTCATATTTTAAAAAAGTTAATTATACTGATATGATAAGTTGGGACTTAATTTTGTTTATAATATTAAATTGGTAAATTTGAATAAAATAAGTAAAAGTAAATAATTGAATTGCATGTTAGTTGGAAGGTATGAGAAAAAGATGCAGAGAGAGTGGGAAATTTAACGGCAGTGACAGTAACTGAGCTAGGACGCCAAAAGAGAAAGTCGTAACGGAAAGGGAATGGAAATAGCGCGGGGGCAATTCCGTAATCTCGCGCGTAGCAGAAGAAGAAAACCTGGCATCCGAAGCATTGCGCAATAATCCTTCGTCTGAAACGCATTCTTTTTTCTCCCACGCACACAAACGAACCAAGGTTCTTCTTCCTTGCGATCAGATCGCACAATTTTTGGAACCCTAATCTACTGCATTTCGCTCTGGACCTTCGTTTCAATCGCAACCAACACTCTCTGCGAATCGAATCCTCTTTGTCACGTCGATCATCTTCTCGACTGACTCATTAACCCTAAACGTTTTTTATGGCTATGACCGGTAACCATTCCCCTCGCCATTCCTCCGATACCCACCAGCCGCGTCGCGCCACGCGCCTCTCTGCTTCTTCGCCGTGGAACCAAGTTGTGCGCGGCGAATCGGAGCCCGTTGCGGTGCCTCCCTCGTCGTCTCCCTCCTCGCCGTCTCACTTGACGGAGGCTTTCCATTCCACTGTCTCGCCGGCGGACGATTTTAGCTCCGCCGCGGAGAGTTCAGACAATGGTGGCGCTGCGAAGAGGCCTGTTTGGAACAAGCCTTCTCCTAATGGCGCGGCGGCTTCCGAGGCTCAGCCTGTGATTGACGCGCTTTCGTGGCCGGCGTTGTCGGTGTCAACAAAAGCTGCAATGAAATCGGATTCGGCGAAGGGTTTGTTGGATGGATCTTCTGTGCCACAGTTGCAGGTTTGGTTCTTCCGCCATTCACTCTATTGTTTCTGTTATTATAATAATTATTTTAATCATTAAAAGTTCCTGCAATTTTTAGTGTCCCAAACAGTTGGAGCTAGTTATGTTTGTTGCGTTGTTGAATTGATTCTTCGTCTGTTCTGAATTTTTTTAAGCGGCTTGATTACACCAATATACAAAGGTTATGTGTTACAATTTTGAAAATGCATGTATGTGGCTGCTGAAGTGTGTGGAAACCGGTACTGGACTGGATTAGTTTATGTGTATTAACAACTAGATGGATTGTGAAATTTAGTGGCGTATATGGTTAGTGTGTATGTGCATCGACATTGCTATTGTTTTAAGTGCTGATTGCAGGTTTTGGGAAGTCCGTCTTCTTCCTCCTCTCTGCAGAGGGAAGTCAGTGATAATACAAGCACCGACAGTACCAACGGCGTGGTGTCAACTCGGCCGAAATCACTAAAAAATCACAGTTCAAATGCTTCTTCTAATGGTGGACACCACCCACAACAGTATGTGCCCCAGGCTTCAGTAGCTGCAACTGGGTCCCATAACTCCTCTCCAAAGGACCACACACCGAGAAGTGGATTTGTGTCTAATGATCATCCGCAGCATCGTAATTCGTTTAGGAATCGTAATGGTGGTCCACACCAACGCGGAGATGGTTCTCACCATCATAACTATGGGAACAGGCGCCAAGACTGGAATAATAATAGAAGTTTCAGCAGTAGAGATACCAATGTGTCTCCAAGAGTTGTTCCGAGATTTATACGGCCACCTCCGCCTCCTAACTCTACTCAGTTTTTTCATCCATCACCAATGCCGCCTTTTGGTGGCCACATTGGATTTCATGGTATGGTGTTTTAATGTCATGATGATTTCTTTCAACACACGAACATGCTCTGATGAATGTATTCATTTCCAGAACTATCACCTCCGGTGGTTTTTGTTGCAGCTCCACCTCCACCCCCAGATTCACTGAGAAGTGTTCCTTTTGTGCCTCCCATGCCACATCATCCCCTGTTCTTTACAGGTCCTGACCCTCAGCTGCAAAATAAGATAGTCACACAGATTGACTACTATTTTAGGTGCTGTTTTTAATTTGGTCTTTCAGTTTTTTGTTTTGGTTAGCTTGTTGTCATTAATTGGTTTTGAATGTTGACTGTAGTTGTACTAAAACTTGTCTATTGCAGTAATGAGAATTTAATTAAAGATACATTCTTGCGGCAGAACATGGATGACCAGGGCTGGGTTCCCATAAAATTAATTGCAGGCTTCAACAAAGTGAGTTTTTTAGGATATATGATTGCTCTTATGAAGGAAAAAGAGATAGATTGCTTTGTTGTTTTACTGACTCATCAAATATACGAGCTTAAAAAAATATAAATAATTAACCTACTTTAGTTTAGATGGATTTTAAATTGTATCTAATGACCATCTGTCTTTTGCTGGATTGACTGATTGGGGTGTTTCTTGCTTTGGCTATGATTTGTCAATCCTGTAAAAGACAGATGGAGTGTTCTTATTTTTATCAATTACGTTTTTTAACTTAGTTGCTCTTTCCATGCATTCACGGGATGACAAATATTGGTAGCATATATGGTTGTACAGTTTGCTGCACCATATCATTAGAAAGTGTTTTCAAGGAGTGGGGAAAGACATGGCTCTCTTAAGATCAAGTTTTTTTGCATTGAAATCATTGAAGTAACAATGTGTACATTGTAAGTAGTACGATTTTAAGCACACTGTACTAGTTCGAATTTTCTGGTAGCTAGTTCTTATAGTTTTGGGGGATTCAAGTTTTGGTCTTTGATTTTTCTTCAAAATTCAATCCTACTCTAGTTTTCTCCAATTTGTAGTAATACTGTTCTGTTTAAGGGATATGGACTCATGTTTTGATCAATTATGTTGTGTATTAAAAAATTAATCTTGGAAAACAATGAATTACCGTAGGAAAAATTTAAAGCATATGGACAGGATCTGTTTTAAAGGTTAAATTAGGTTCTTTCTGGTTGAATAAATAAAAACTTAATTGTTGCTCAATTATTTTACTGAAGCCTTATTCTTCTTTCCATAATTCAAGTCTTTTCTTAGCCATTTATATAATTTTTTAACAGCTCCATTTATATCATGCGTTGACACATAAATTGTTTGCTTGTGTTGATTCTCAAATAAAAGTGATAATGCAAATGAAAGCACGAGTTTGATGGTCAAATTGAGGTTATGCGTAAGTGTATACATAATACATTAAAAAGAACATTGATTTTTAAATCCAAGAAAACATATAAAAAGGTGAAAATAAAAGAATCAAACTATAGCTTCAAATTGTTTTTCGTCCTAGATGATATATGTCTAGTGGTGGGAAATGTATGTTGACATGGAAGTACTGTTACCTCACAAGGGTTGTATTTAAATGGATATAATTACTGTCAAGCACATGATGTTATATAAGGCTTTATGGGTTGTTACTTATAGTTCAATGTATATTTGGTCTAGGCCTTTTTGGCTAAGCTTGAAAAATTTTACTCTGGTGTATATGACTGAGGTGAAATGGCAATGGATAGCGAATGTTTGTGTGATTGTTTAGAGTATAATGCCTTTTATTATATAGTTTTCGTAGTTGGTATTGGTGTCTATTTTAGTGTTGAAGATCAAATTAATTTCTTAATGCTGCAGTTCAAGTTATGTATTCATTTAAACCCCTTCCTTCTATTTTCTTGTGAGTTATAGCTTTATTTCTTACCACTGATTCATATTTAAATCTTCTATATGCGGATTATATTAGATGCTGTTTGAACTCTAGTTTTTGCACTAATGGTCACTGTTTTAGTGTTGCAGTTCTTCAATTATCATACAAATTTTGTAATGCTGCAGTTAAAGTGATGCATCGATTTTATAATTTCTCCTACTTGGATGTGAGTTATAGCATTATTTGTTTACTCAACGGTGAATCTTTTTATCTGTCAGGTTATGTATTTGACTGACAATATCCAGATGATAGTAGAGGCTGTTCGAAATTCATCTGCTGTTGAGCTGCAGGTATTTTTTTTTAATGTTGTCTGGAGATTTGAGTTTGAATGTAGACATGATTAATTTCATTGGGAGGATTTAGGAAAAGGTTAATTTTATTTTTTCTTTATTCTACATTTATTAAAGCTGTTGTTTTAAACTATTCTCATTGTCTTTTTATTATAGGGTGACAAAATAAGGAGACGAAATGATTGGAGGAGATGGCTCATGCCTCCTGTTCAGTTTTCTAATGCTACAAGCCCTGGAGAGTCGAATCCGGACATACTGGCAGAACAAGTACACAACATTGCTCTGGAGACTAGTAACTACGATGGTCCAGGAGTAGAGGTTCTACATGATACTTCACAATATAGTTCTACATTTGGGGATTTGAGTAGTCCATTGCAGCTCTCAACTAGTGAGGGTGCTGGTCAAGTTGGTATTCAAGGCTCAAATCAGTCCATTCCGGCAAGAAATTAGAATTTTAGATGTGCATTAGCACTTTGTGTGTTTTTGAAGAGGTCTAATTAAGAGGGACACGGGAAGCAGGATTCTAAGAATGGTCTAAGTCTTTGCTTATGGCACAATGGGAAATGATTGCTCGAGGCATATTTAGGATAAATATGATTGAGAAAAGGAAGAAAAATACATCGTATAAAACAGAAAAAAAAAACGGTAACATCTCCCTCTCCCCTCTCACCAAAAGTACAGAAAAGACTTTTCGTTTTATTTAATGTTTATTTTTGGTTGTGGAGCTAGTTGCACGACTCTTGTGAATACTTAATTTCTTTATGGGTATAATGTTGTCACTCTTACGGGGGAAATATTTGCTTCAATATGGGGAATTTTTGTCTGTGTTCCCGACTGCCCCTCAGCTGCTTTTTAAAATCTCTGGGGTCAGCTTTGCCACCACCACCGGTTTTAGGAGCATGTTATATCAAGTTCACTCATGACATGGGTTTTGAATATGTTTGATTGCTACCTGCTGCCGCTGATGGAAGAGCAAATATAGCTTTCTGCCGCTGGAGCTGACCTTTGTCCTCCTACCACCACTACCACTTTAAAGTGTGATTGCTTCATGTCACTTGCCATGATATCTCCTGTTACGTCATATCTGCTATGACATTGCTATTTATATGTTTTTTTTCTCTTCAAACTCGCTAAAATTCCGAACCCACAAAGTGGTCCCTGTGGGGTCATTTAAGACTTTAATTATACAGGTCACAGCTGTATAAGGAGGATATTATATTCCTATTTAGATTATGAAGTTGCATGGATTCTGAACTTATATTTCATCATTCCCATAACGCTGCCTCTTCTTTTTCCAGTTCATACCCGGATTTCATTTAGTTTGTTTATTATGGCGTTTGGTGTTATGGTAATAATATGTTCTATTAAAATTTCATAATCGATCACTGTTTTTTTTAAACTTTATTATGTTAATATTTGGTTGCATGAATATATAAAGCTTTCCGTAGTTCTATAATTCTTTTACTAACGGTTACTTCAGCATATACTACTATGCTAAATTTATTTATTGATTTTCCCAACATAGTGAGGTAAATTTCTCGGCATACTGTAGGAAACTTGATATTTACTTAGAATGTTAACAACTCGTTTATCATTGATGATTATTCTCTCTCTCTATGTATATTTATTGTCGAAATTAAGATGGAATAGATTACTTCAGCAGTCATTGAGCAATGGACATGCTGAAGTGGTTAAGAAACAAAATTTCCATTCCAAAGTATTCGACTCCAATTTTCATTCTTTAGAGAAAAGCAGTTGCTGGTGAGGTAGAGGAACTTGAGGAAGCGAAGTTTCTTAAAATTTTCTGGTGGTGCCGAAATTTTGTATTACATAGATGTTGAGGTGGTTAGAAGCATACTCAAAGTAAAGGATAGTCATGAAGGAACTGATAAATATATGTATATCTGTATACATTAATTAAATTTTGCGTTATATAAATCTTTCAAACGTGTTTATCTAGAGTAGATTTCTTAGCATATTAACAGTTAAGAAATGTTGGTTATTTAGCAATTTCATAGAATGTTTTGTATTAAAGAAAAAATAATAAAAAATGGATGATAAATCTATCATGGGTGATACAATCGAGAGGATAGAAGAAATAAAAAAAGGTTATGAAATGTATTGCAAAAATATGGCGTAGGAACAATTTATTTTCAAATATTTCTGGCTGTAGTTTTAAAAAAATGAGAAAACAAACCAGAATTTGTGAAGCAACAAACATTCTTTGTAAGAGAAAACTCCAAATAAAAAATTTAATTAGTTAAGTTTATTGGAAAGGAGGAACGGCATATCTATTTTTTTATGCAGGTTATATATATAACCTTTCAATTCACACCAAATGACAATAAATTCAGAACAGAATAAAATAAGTAAAAGAATATCATTTTTATTTTTTAAAAGGGGAATTGATATTTTTAAAGAAATTATAAGACCAAGAATTTTTTACATAAGCAAAGAAGTAGTGGTTTATATTTTATGATGAAAATAACTGTTCTGATTTGCCTGTATTTAGTATTATATCATGTATTTGCATGATTTTCAAGAAAAAGAATAATGTTAAATTCCTTGGGTAAAATATATGAAAATACATCCGAATGAAATTCCTTTTACAATATTATAATTTTATAAAAACTAAATTTCCTTTTGAAAGGTTTATAAAGTGCACTGATGGTTTTAATAATGTTGAATTATGCTATTGAGTGGAATAATAAGTTTATTTAATAGAAAAATAATGTTAAATTTATTCCATCTGCCTAATATCACAGAGTGGACTATCCCTCAATTTATAAGCTCAGTGTGAATTCAATCTCTAAAAATTGAGGTTAAATGTGAAGAGGAAGAGGGTTTAAAGTGTTTCCTTACTCTTTAATGAATAACAAATAAGGCACACACTTCACTCAATAAAAGATTGAATTATTGGTTTTCTTAAAATCAGGTTAGAGCAAATGTTAATTTGAATCCTTTGTAAATAAATTCTATAGTTCATCTCTTTTCAGGCTATTCGAGTCTTTAGATATATGTTTAATGTTTGCCTTAGATTAATTACCTTAGGATTGGTTTATAATTTGGATAGGTAGAAATTAACTTATTGATTCTCTTACATCAAGAAATATTGTATGAATACATGTATGTATCTGTTGTGATTTCTTAAATCTGATGTTTTTTGTACTTCTGAAATTGGGATTCATAATTGGCAAAGAATGAACGTTTGCCAAAAGCATTGAAGGAAATGGAATGTGAATTTCATGATTTGAAGGGATTTAGAATTGAATGGACTTGCATCAAGATATAAATGAAAAAAGGTTTGTGAATTTTCCTGTTTTCCCTGTTGATTTCTTGTGATTTTAATTAGAATAAATAAATATCCTTGATCTCTTGTTAATCTATCAAAAGCGTTTAGTTACTTAATTGTGTAGTTAGTTAAATCTTAATCCAAGTGTTGAATGACATTTTACTAATTTATTATACTGTGTGAAACATATATCTATACTTTGCATATTCTAGCTTAACATTCTTCTTTTACACCTATAATGGATATATAAGTTATGGGAAGAACCAGCATAAGCTCATGCTGGGAGAAATATTGAAATGGATAAAACATAAGAGTATTTTAATGGTAATATTAAGCAATTGTTTTATTTTTATTAAGTTAAATTAATTAATTTTACATTAATTATTTTATTCATTTTCTCTTTTTATTATTCTTCTGTCCTCTATTCCAACAACTTCAATTTTTATTCACTTTTTCCATCTTTCATTTCCTCATATTCATCCTCCAATAATATAAGTAAGCATTATTCATTTGTTTAAATATACTAAATCAGACTCACCATTCCCACTCAACCTTTTTGGATGATGAATAATAATAAAATCACGTTTTTCTAGAAAAAAAAATATTAAAAATGAAGTCTTATATTAATGAAAACATATATAACATATAATAACTGAACATTGAACGAAAATTCAAATTTCGAGGCACAATAAAAAGCTCATTAAAAAACATTAAACAATAAAATAATAATACATATATCACACTAAAAAATTATTCAATACTAATTTTAGAGTTCACAATAAGTAAAAAAGCTAAAAAAAAACTAACAATATCGACATTTAAAAAAATTCATCGTAACAAAAGTACGGTGGTAATTTTATAATTTTTTAAATTTTCAATGAGAAAAAGGACGATTATCGTCATCGTTAAAAATGAAGCTGAGCACCAATAACGACGATTAATACACTGAACCATCATTAATAATGAAATTTGGGCAAAATAACGATGATTAATCTGGTAAACTGTCATTATAAAATTGAATATAATTTAAAACCCCCAATCCGTGTTCAAACTCATTATTTTTCTCCCACATGCACACTATCTTCTGCACGCCACACTTTTCTTCTCCATTGAGTCGCTTGCAACTCCATTATTGCCGTCACCGTGCCTCTAGCTCTCCTCTCTCCCTGCAAACCCTCCGAGCTTCCACCTCCACACCCCTCGCACTGCCAACCATCCAAGCTCCCCCAACCCCTGCGTCGCTAACGTCTTCTTCTCTCCTCCGCGCATCTTCTTCTCTCCTTCCCTTTGCGTCGTCCGACGTCACCAGTGGGGTCGCCACATATCTCCTCCTAGTGCGCGCAAACAGTTGCCTCCGTCACCAACCCTTCACCCAGCAACACCTTCGCACGCTGACAACACTTAAACCCTAAGGTTAGTTAGTATTTTAAAAATTTTAAAAATAGTTTTATAATAAATATTTTCATGTATCTATGTGATGATTAGTTAGTAGTTTAGGATTTGTGGAAACTTCATTTAGTGAATATTTGATGGAGGAGTCCTAACATTAAAGAGAAGAGTAATAGATTTTGAGTTAGCAAAAATTTGCATGAAGAAACTTCAAGCGGTCATAACTTTTGACAGAGAAATCGGATGAAGACGAGTAAAAAATAAAAGTTGCTCAAAACGAGGTAACGAATCACGTGACCAATACCCTTAGGGGATTGGGGTCGACCAAAATTCCAAAAATCCACTGTTTACTATTTTTTTATTTTTATTTTTAAGTATTATTTATGTCTTTTTTAGGTATTTTAAGGTTTTACTTCTCATACTTTTACTTGTTAGAAAATTCTGAAATTTTTGCATGATGTTTCCTAGTATAAATTAGAGATTTATCAAACCATTATGATTATATTACATTCACAAATTTATTACTCATCCATTACATTACATAATGTTATGTGTTCTAACATTTTAATCTTACTATTTTAGTGCTTATTCTGGATATAACATGCTAAGGTGCAAATGCAAAGAAGCTCACTTGGACGCACCTTAAGGTCACCATGTATAACACTTTAGGATAAATGAATTATTAGAATGACATATAAATTTTTGTAGAATTTAAATGTACTAATTTATTATATGTAGACTTTCATATTTAAATTAAGATATTACATGATTATTGTTATGAAAATTTGATATTTTATAAAGGATTAAAGTAAGTATATAATAATAAAATATTTTTTTAAAAAAAATACATTTGTAGTGATGGTTCCAGTGGGAATCGTCTTTAAAAGCCAGTTAGAAGCATTTATAACGACGATGTTATAAGTGTTTTTTTTTCATTTATTTGACAAAATGACAGTTTTTACACATGTTAATGTGGTTTTATAACGACGGTTTTAAAACTATCATTATAAATATTTGATTTATACGACACCCACAATAACGACGATTCTAGAACCGTCTTTATATGACATTTTTAACCATCCTTAAATGACTTTTCTGTAGTAGTGTCAATAGAAGGCAAAAAATAAATCTTATAAATTTAAGTATAAAAAAGTGGAGAAAAAAAATCAATAGTGTGTATGTATGTACTTCATTTTTTTATTTAAATAGAAAATTAATGACAAAACTATACTACTAAATATATAAATAAAAAAAATTAACTAGTATTTTTTTTTATTAAGAATAAATAGTTAATTATGCATTGTGTGTATTTACCTGATGTTATGTAGTTTCCACACTTTCAAACAATGTATATACAAACGAATTTCTATATATGTTCAAAGTGAATAACAAAGGTGATTTTCAAAGTAAATAATAAAGGTGATGGGTGTATAAAGTTGTGAGTGTTATTTAGTAGAAACCCGGGTGGTTTAGTTGTTACATGAAGTCTAGGTGTTGGAGGATGAGTCAAAGGAGATGAAGAAGATAATGTATCCATCATTCATAATAAAGAAAAAACTTTGATGACTTAACTGCCCAGGAGTTATTCAGAAGAGAGCATAAAGGATTGTAGAAAGAAGGAGATGGATGGATTAAACGCACTGCTGAGTTTAGTATTCTCCTCTCCAATTTTTAAGTTAAGTATGTAAGGAGGTTCTGCGAGTAGATGACAATGAAAACCAGTAGCATATGTATAAAAACATATCTTTTTGTGGGAATAGTTTCTGAGGAGGTCTGAACTCTAGACCCTAAACTCAAACAAAAATTACGGAAGACAAAAAGAGTATGACATATTTCTACTGCACTTGTTAAGCAATACATTGTTACATAATTTTTTCATAGTTTCAAGGATGGTGTTTTGTTCTCGCTGGTTGAATCGTTTGTCGCTTGACTCGAACGACAGTCTTTGGCCTGCCTATCTCCGCCTGAGAACTTCCTTGGTTGAAGAATCTCTCACCTGCAAAGACAAAGGGCGCCTCAGCGACCGTTTGCACTCTGACGCTCAAGTCAATATTGGGCAAAGAAACAGTAAGTGTGTAAAGTAGTTTCAGTCTTAGAAACGGTGTACCTTGTTAGGGTTCTTAGTGCCCTTTTTCACTAGCACCACGTTCGCTAGCCACTCCGGGTACTGAATCTCACTGATGTGGCAAGCCTTGAGCAGCTTCTTTGTCTCTTCTTTGACGATCTGACGCCTCTCGTCATTGAACTTTCGTCTTCTTTGGCGAACAGGTCGGACCTGGGGGTCCATCGTGAGACGATGACACAGGAAGTCAGGATCTATGCCAGGCATGTCTGAGGCAGACCATGCAAAAGCATCAAAGTGTCGAGCTATGACTTCGGCGATCTGGTCATGTGTCTCTTGGCCTAGGGATTTGCCAAGCTTGAACTTCTTCCCGCTGATCTCCCTCTCTAACACGTCTTCGATAGGTTCGAGCCGTCTCTCCCAGGAAATCTCTGCGCGGGTGACCCCTTCTTCCCTCAGAGGCTGAGTGGTAACAACGAACACTCCTCTCTTCCTCTTGAGGCTATTCTCGTAGCACTTCTTAGCCTCATTCTGATCAGACTTGATGGTCATCACCGTACCCTCGAGGGAAGGCAACTTCATCTTCATGTGCCGTAGAGGCCACCACTCCAATCCTGTTCAAAGCAGGTCTACCAAAAAGTATATTGTAGGCTGATGGAGCGTTAACAATGAGGTACCTGATGTTTGCAGTGCGTGAAGTTGTGCCATCTGTGAAGGTCGTCCTCAGCTCTATGTGTCCATGCACCTCCACCTGGTCCCCAGCGAAACCATACAAGCAACCGGTGGCCTCAACTGGTTTGGAGACAATTGTAACTTATTGAAGGTTGACCAGAACATCACATCGCCCGAACTACCCTGGTCCACGAGGACGCAATGCACCCTCCTTCCTACTATCACTACCGAAATCACCACCAGGTCATTGTCTTGTGGAGCAACGTCCAGGCGGTCGACCTTGGTGAAGATGAGGTAGACATCGGGAGTCCGATCTGCCTCCTGTACCTCTACTGCCATCACCTCTCGTGCATACTTCTTCCGCTGGGAGGCGGTGCATCCTCCTCCTGAGAACCCTCCAGAGATGGTGTTGATCTCACCATGAATGGGCACCTCGTGCCCTTGATCTACTCCTGTGGATGCTAACGCCTGATTCCCCTACGACTCTAGGAGGTAGTCCTTCAAGAAGCCGCTTTTCATTAGCTCGTCCAACTGGTATCCCAGTGACAAGTAGTTGCGTATGGCGTGGCCATATGCTTGGTGGAATTCGCACCAAGCGTTCTTGCTGGGCCCCAACTTTTTGTCGGTCTTTGGGGGTGTCTTCAGCCTTACCGCTATCTTAGGAATAACGATCAGCTCCTTGAGCTCTACACAAAAATTGTGCTTGGGGGACGGGTCTCCCCGTGTGTGCGCTCTAGTTTGGGGCTTCTTGTAAGGTTGCTGCTTTCCCGAGCCTTTCTTCTCTGTTGTCGCCTCGTGCACCCTCATGAGTAGAGGTCGACCTGCTACTCGAGGTCGGACAGGACCGACACTGCCGTGTTTTTCTGTGACTCGGTCTTCCACGGCGATGTGCGCCATAGCTTGACGCCTGATCTCGCAGAACGTCTTTGGTTAATACCTAAGCAGCGAGTCACTGAAAGGTCCTGGTAGCATTCCTTTGGTGAAGGCATGCACCGTCATGGCTTCATCCTTGTGGTTTAGCCTCACCACTTGGACCCCAAACCTGTTCAAGAACTCTTTCAAGGACTCTCTCTGGTACTGTTTTATGTCAAAGACATCGTAAGAGATCGGAGGGGGAGCCCTGTTGATAAGGAGTAGTCGGTACACAATGTTAGAGTTAAACTGTGTCTAAGTTCAAGAGGGGAGGGGTGAATTGAGCTTATCAAATTTTCGCAAAAGAGACTGATTTACAGTGTAACAGAGGTGAAAAGAACATATTGATTTTAAATGAAACAGATTGTTTTTACAAATGACTTTAGCACAAACAGAACTTGATCAACAAGGTTTAGATCAACCAGCGGGAATAGCAGAAACAAATTGATTAACTTTTACAGCTTATAAAGTTGCAGATTGTATTACAAGATTAATCAATTTTACTTAACACAAAGCATCTAGAGGAATGGAAAAATGTCACAGTTCAGTCAAGGAAAACAATTCACACTTTAGCCATATTACAGATTCACACATCAGCTTGATTTATGTTTAGAAGATTGATTAACAAGCTGGAATGGCAGATTTAATCAGGTCCAGAGTTAACAGATTTAGATTCAAAAGAACAGATTCCTTTCTTGACAGATTATGTGAAAACTCATAATTAAGTGCAGGGATGAGAAGAGAAACACAAGAGAATTTTTATACTAGTTCACTCATCAAGAGCTACGTCCAGTTCACCTTACTCCAAGTGAAATCCACTAAAACAGATACAATCAATTACAGCATACACAACAGCTCTTGAACCCTTCAAGAACTTCAACAAACAAGGCTGAAAAACACAATTTCAGCACACCTTGCACTCCAAGAAACACTATCAAAGAGTGACTAACACTTATACCTATTACAAGAATGAATAAGGGAAAGATTACACCTGAAATTGTGTTGCAAGAACATAAACCAGTTGTTCTATTTGCT
>Ga0123342_1005121_pt1 | contig 19352 bp, 7 predicted proteins | sample Turbeawhitnodule_FD_89960 | JGI IMG/M metagenome (GOLD analysis project Ga0123342, IMG submission 89960) | Root nodule microbial communities of legume samples collected from Mexico - Turtle bean Mexico white nodule | ecosystem: Host-associated > Plants > Roots > Nodule | place: Mexico: Nepantla... | reverse complement strand
CTCTACTTTCATAAAATTTTATCTTTTTCTATTTTTTAAAAGCTTTTAAATTTTAGTCTATGTACACATGAATCATTATTTGATGCACTAAGTCATTTTCTATTTTATAGTCAATGGACAATTTCTATCCACCTATAATTTTAAAGTTATATATTTTATTTGTATAGAAATCATACACATTATTGATAACATACATGAGGTGTTATTATTTTAATCCTATTAAATGTAACACCACATATCAATGTTTGGTGAACTAACCGAAAGGGATACGAATACTAGATTTTTTCATCTAATATACAATTGAAAAAAGGCAAAAAAAATGTCTTGAATGGAAGGAAAGTATAAAATGTATCATGTGGTGAAAATGTAAATAGGAAATCAGATGTTAATAAAAAAAAAATTAGAGGATGAGGTGAAAAGAGATGTATAGGAATGTGATGGGTGTAAGAGTTTGGGTTCAAATGACTTCAACTTTAATTTCATAAAAAAATAATGTGAAGGGTACCTAGAAAGCTCTGAATACATGTTGTATCTTGAGAGATGTGAAAACTCATTATTCTTGAAGAGGTGTGGAAAGTCGTTATTTTTGGAGATGTGTGAAAACCCGTTGTATCTAAAGTGGTTTGTGTACTCATTATTGCAAATTGTTTTGGTTTACAGGGAAACAAAAATGCACAAAGAGACAGATGGTTTTTTCATAACTAAATATTTTTAATATTTTGTTTGAATTGGAAAGTAAAAAAAAATGAAAATTTAATTTAATTAATTTGATAAAATAAAAATGTGTGATGATTTAATAATTTAAAATAATTATCATAAGTGTTATTATATTAGAAATTAAATGTTTGAGTTTCATGTCTTTCATAATTAAGTTGGTGTTAAATTTGTGTAGTGTGCCTAGTATCAAAAGAATTAATATTTGTGAATTGATTTTTTAGTTTAATTTTTGTGTTAATTAGGTAATATAGTTATTATCTTATTTTATAATATTGTTTACTTGTGGTTAATATAAAATGATAGATGATTTTTATTATTTTAATTATAAAATCAATCATTTTATACTAATTCCAAATATTCTTAAATTCATGGATGTTAAATTAATTGTGTAAATTGAGTGGAAAATGTCGATAAATAATATCTAACATCTTTTTATTTTATTTGAATTATCCTTTATTTTTATTTTTATTTTATTTATTTTAATTCATGTCTTTCTAATTTATGCTTTTGATTTTATATAATTTTTTTTTTATATTTTCTTTATAATTAAACTAGCGGAAACATATTTTCTGTTGTGTTTCATTTACATCTAGTTATTTATATTTACCATCTAATTTTATATCTAGTTATTATACACATATTTATATTGATAATCTAAATTTATAGTTATTTTAATAAATACAAATATACAATTTTACTTTTTAATAATTTAAAAATAATTCATTTATTTACTTAAAAATAAATAATCAAATAATTTTTTATTATTTTAAAATAACTAAATATTTTCTTTTATAAATAAAACTATATAATTTTTAATACTATTTTTTTTTATAAAACTACATTAAATAAACCGAGTTAACAAATAATAAGATAATTTGTACAGATAAATATAAATATAGAAAGGTATTTATATATTAACTTCAAGTTACAAACATAAGATAGTAAGGCATATAGAAAAAATAAAACTATAACAAAGGAAAGGAATCAAAAATTTGTAAATCACACAAACCTTATAATTTACTTGGCATTCACTGACTTCTAAATAAGGTATGAGAATGAAGTTAACAATTACCACTTCTATTGTTTCTATTGTTTATTTAAGTACTATGAATGAATAAAATTGACAGATTTAGCTATGTCACTATTTTTTATTATTATGTAGTTACAAAAATTGTCAAACAATGTATTCAATGAACTTATTACATTGCATTAATTAGTGTTATAATTTTTTTCAAAATCTAAGTATTATTTTATAGAGTAATGGGTTAAGTTAAACACTCAGAAGATAAAATAGTAAAATATGAAAAATAAACACTCATAATAATGTGTGTGTGAATTTCATTTCAATTTTAAAATTAAATTGTAATCATTAGATAAATTTAATCGTGGTTAAATATAAATAATATTAAAATTAAAATATAGTAAGATTTAATAATAAATTGTTACACAATTAAAAGCGTTTAATTTTATAATAATTCTTTAAAAGTTATATTGAAAATCTAAAACTATTAATAAAATCAGTTTGATTTAAAAAAATTAATCAAATATAAAAATATTATTTAATTTAATTTAATTAAAGATAAAATTTAATCAAATTAAATAATATTTTACAATTCAATTTAATATCAATAAAAAATAAAAACATATAGTATAGAACACTAATAATAAATAATAAATATAAAACATGTAATTCTATGTTTTTTTACCTAGTTATATGATCTACATTGTATTGATTTAAGCATTATTATCTATATTTTTATTATTAGTACACGTTGGTTCCTATTATTATTATGATTTTTAAATAAAAATGTGAGTGACAGGTAATAAAAATTTAGGCTAAACAAATGGGTTCAGGCTTTTTCAGAAAATTGAGGGTGCATATATAGAAAAAATGTGTTGCAAATTATAAAAATGTCGAGTCGAATGAATGAGGTCATGCTTTTCAAAGCTGAGGGTGCATACATAGAAAACATGTGCTGCAAATAATAAAAATGTTGAGTCATTTGAACGGGCTTTTCCAAAAAGTTGATGGTGCGTAGTATAAAAAGCGTGTTGCAAATAATAAAAGGCAACTTCTTCCTGCACTTCTACAAATTTCTTCCTGCACCCCATCATTTTCAGATAAGACTGTTTTGCCCCTTTAAAATATGACTTCCAGATTGTTCTTTCCGAAATATTTCCGGAACATCTTTTCCAGAACATGTTTTATGAATTCCAGAAATAAATAAAAAATGTGTTCAGAAAAGATGTTTCAGAATGATTTTTTGCTTTCCAGATTCTCTATTCTGGAAAAATCATTTGCTACAAAACCACTCTTCTGGAAACACCTAAAACTGTAAAGAATAATTTTGGTATTTTCAAAGGATATAGGGGTGCAGCCTTAATAAAAACTCTTGGTCATTTAAATGGGCCCATGCTTTAAAAAAACATGATCATATAATTAAAAAAAGGCAAATTCTCCCTGCACCTCCATATAATTTTTAAATATCAAATATACCCTTCTATTTTAAATGAATACTAGATTGGCCAATACAAAACCTAAAACTGAATTCAGGATTGTGTATCGGATTGTATAATCCGGTTTGTAAATTTAAAACACAAATCGGATTGTACAATTCGGTGTGCAATCTCAGATCTAGTTTGAGGTTCCGGATTGGCCAATCCGATATCTATTTTAAAAAAATATATTGGGGATTGAAACTAGATTTGCGATTTGTGTGAAGAAAGAGGAGGTGCAAAATATTGAGCAAATGCTAGTGTTTAGTGCTAGTAGAAGAAGCCATGTGCTTTGGATTTTGAGGAGATAAAGAAGCATTTTTTATGTACCCATTAATAAAGTTGCAAAGGAAATGAATGTGAGGTTAACCATGTATTCCAAGTAATCAAGTTTGAGCCATTTTTGTCTCAACAAGTTTTGATCCATGTTTCACATTGTTGGAGGTGTAAAGTATTTGTTTTTAGCTTGTGGCTATAGCAACATCTCATTTCATTATATGCTAAGAACCTTTTGTCAATATTGAGTAGCAGAATTAATAATTTTTTTAAATAATACCGGATTGGTCAATCTCGAATCTCAAACCGGATATGGAATCTCAATCTAGCATTTATTTTAAAAAAAGATGGTACATTTGGTGTTTTAAAAATATATGAAGGTGCAAAAAGAACCAATGGAGATGCAGGAAGAATTTGCCCAAAAAAGGGTGAAAAGGGACCCTAGAAACCACCCTAGTAAAAAAGTTAGATACGCTACACATAATCCAAGCCAATTAGGTTAAATAGGAGGCTTGAGGCACAACCCTAGGTGCAAGATTGAGAGAAAAACATCATTGAGTAAATTGTAACCTAATTGGGAGAATAAGAGGTGTGAGAAACATTAGAAGAGGTAGTCGTTAAGATAAACATCTTGGATTTTCTTTTCTTGCTCTCCCTACATGTAATAGACATCATGTGTAGCTAATTCTATCCTTTGAGATTGAGAATAATTTGTTCAAACTCTTATGTATTTGAGGTAATATCTAAATATAATATTTTGTTCTTGATTGATGATTGATATTATTGTTTTGTTTGTAGGTACGATGAAATGTTTGATGTTACATTTGTTGAATAAATTAACACTAAAAATAGTTGAATAAGAAACCGTGGTGGAGGAATGCAATATAGAGCTTGTTTGCCTTTTTAAAGGCATTGGTGGGTTCCTGCAAGAAAATGCAGAGAAGGAATGATGACAAAAGAAGTTATGGAGAATGTCATCATACCCATGTATCTAGAACTCTTGCTTAGGGGTGCCTTTATTCCACTCTTATGCCTCTGCTCTTCTTACATTGGGAAAGAGGATCAAATATTTACCCTTTTTTACATCATACATCTATTTCACTTTTTTTTTCTTATCTTTCACTTTTCATTTATCATGTTATCATTTAATAATTTATTATATAAATTATTGTAACCTTTTTTTGTTGTTCGTTTTCTTCATTGTACTTTCAAAGAAATTAATGCCCCCTCATTTGTACTTCCTTATTTTATAAATCATCACCTTTAATTTTAAAGTATAATTTATTAGAAAAGTATATTTAACATTCACCCAAAGAAAAATTACAACAATTAAACTATTTTGATAATATAATAATATATATTAATATTTTAAGTTAAAAAGTAAAAAAAATTCACTTAAAATTTTAAACTATGTTTGCACACTAGTGTAAAAAAACTAATTTATATGTTTATATTATAGGTTTTAATCAATGGAGTATATCAATAAATTTTGGATATCAAAAGGAGCATATGTAATTTTTGAAGAATATAGTCTAATAGGAAAATGATTTTTGACCAATATGTTATGTTTTAATTTGTAGTACTTCATATTCATCTTATATTCTTTCCTCATACTTTTTTTTAACTCATTTTGTATCTAAGTTTGAATTTTAATGTGTTTACTTGATATATTTTGTTATATTTTTATCAATATTTTTATATATTTTGTCGATTAATGAATATTATATCTATTTCTTTTTAAAATCATCATTATTACAGGTTGCTACAGCTATAGGTATAAACCCAATGGAAGTTTCGTGGGATGACACTATTTTTGGAAGAAATGGTGACATCCCTCTATACATATACATAACGAATGTGTTAGAGCTTTCAACAAAGAATCAGGAGCTGGATATACCCATCATTCGGTTTTTTATGATGTAAGTCTCTTCCACCTATATCATATTTACTTTATTATATTAAATTATTTATTATGTTTTAACTAAGTACTTGTAGGTATTTTGTCTTCCTTTCTTCATTGTTTGTTAAAATATCAATATTAACTTTGAATTAATATTGATTTGTAGTGTAATAAATTACTAGGAGGGTATGAGTGTGACTGTTATGTATGCAATGGATAACTACCATTATAAAGTTTAACATTAAAAAAAGTTGGGATAAGGTAATAATATTTAAATTATTTTTTATAATAAAATTTATGTATACATTAACAATAATTTCAACTTGATTTATGTTAAATATACACTAAAATAATCGACACTTATATAGTATTAATAGACTATAAGAAAAAAAATTAACCAATAATAAGTATGAAAGCATGTTACATCCAATCCAATTCTTAAATCCCTAGTAACATTCAATAATTAGTCAAATACAACATCAAATAGCTTTTTAGGATGTAATAACCCAATTTTACAACTTGAAGTAACAACATAATGCAACACAACTGAATTTTTTATTAGTCATATACAACATAACAAAAAGATTACCCTATTGATCTCAACTTTGTCAGCAGCAGAGCTAATCACAGGAGAAAACAACATATAATTGTGTATATTTATATAGAAATATTTAATCTTTATTCATCAATTAGTTATATTGTATATTATTGTAGAAAGTTTACATACTGACCTTTACCACGGGCGAACCATTGTGAAGGACAATTGATGTACTGGAGGATATGGTTTGTGTTCAAACATAATCTTATTTCAATTACATGGTTAGGTGATGTTTTTGAACACACTACTTCTGGTTTAACACCCACAAATCTGCTTATGGTCGAGATGATACGATTTCTATTATAGTTGCTACCACTTAATATACTTGCATTGTTAAGATATGCTTGAAGATAATTTATTGCATAAATATCTAATGCCAACATGAAGAAATAACATGGCATCATATAAGAGCAAGTTCCATGCTTGTCCCACTCGGAAGACCAAAATTTTGAGTAATTCGTATTAAGATAATTTGGCCAATCTTGTTTGAGTTGACTTTCTATTCCTCCCATCTAAAAAAATAAATAATTGAAAGTATCATCTCTCCAATATCATATCAAAATACTATTATATTAAAAAAATTAAATACAAACCTTACATGAGGTAGCGTCTGATTTCTACAGTTTCCCGTTTGTGGGATGAAGTTGGTGGATGGCCATACACAATGAATAGTGAACTTCATTATATTTGTTTTTCCTAGTATGCAAGGACTTTCGTGATCGAAGCCTGGTGGTCAAGTTTGTGTTATCTTCTAGTGATCAAATCCTTTAGCAGAACCGTGAACTTTCCTCACATTTCATTAATATCATTATTTTAAATCATTACATTCTTAGTATTTAAATTATAAATAAATATATATATATATATATATATATACTATTATTTTCATTTTAAAGTATAAATAATTTTAACATACAATTGTTTAAATTATCTATTAAAATAACTTAGCCATAACATGAATGTGAATAAAGAATCTATCTATAATTTAAACATAGCACATGCATGAAAAGAATGATAGACACATGCTTTGTTCTTTGTCAAAAAGTGAAACAATAAGTAATAATTGGAATTACAAAGAATTGAAGACTTAATTTAGAACACAAAAAATATTAAATTCATACCAATAAAAAATAAAATTATAATATTAAGTATAATTACATTTAATCAAATATATTATTTAACATTAATATTAAGAGATTATATTTTTTATCAGTCTCGCCTTATTAGTTATTATGACTCTTTTTTACTATAATTATTGATGATTCTTGATGATATTTTAGTTATAAACAAATCTGATAATTGAAGATCCTCCAAAACATAACCCAAAAAAAGTGAGTACAAGAAATTGTTCAATACATATATTGCAATGTATATACAAATTATTATAGTAGTGATTAGTTTATCTAATTTCCATTACTTTCATCAAATTTTATCTTTTTTCTATTTTTGAAAAAAATTTAAATTTTAGTCTATGTACAAAGGAATCATTATTTAATGCACTTAAGTCATTTTCTATTTTATAGTCGATGGATAATTTCTATCCATCTATAATTTTAAAGTTATATATTTTATTTGTATAGAACTCATACACATTATTGATAACATACCTGAGGTGTTATTATTTAAATCCTATTAAATGTAACACCACATATCAATGTTAGGTGAAATAAGTGAAAATGATAGAATACACTAGATTTTTTCATCTAATATACAATTGAAAAAAGGCAAAACAAAATGTGTTTGATGGAATGAAAGTATAAAATGTATCATGTGGGAAAAATGTAAATAGGAAATCAAATGTTAATAAAATAAAATAAAATTAGAGGATGAGGTAAAAAGGGATGTATAGGAATGTGATGGGTGTAAGAGTTTGAATTCAGATGACTTCAACTTTAATTTCATAAAAAAATGTGAAGGGTACCTAGAAAACTCTAAATACATGTTGTATCTAAAGAGATATGAAAACTCGTTATTCTTGAAGAGGTGTGGAAAGTCATTATTTATGGAGTTGTGTGAAAATTCGTTGTATCTAAAGAGGTCTGTGTACTCATTATTTCCAAATGTTTTGGTTAGTGAAATCTCTTAAGTAGTTTGCAGGATTGGATGTAACCCAAGTAGTAGGGTGAACCAATATACATTTGTGTTTACTTTTCTCTTCTTCTTACTTGTTAGACAATGCTTTTATATTGTCTTTTAATTTATAATTTGCATGTAGACTCCGTTCAACCCCTTCTCAAACAATTTGTTGAAGTATAAATTTTGCATGTGACATTTTACTATATTTGTGTGGAAACCTTGCTACTATTGAAATTTTCATAGGAATGTGATATGTGTTAACTAATTTTATGATATTAATTATTTTATGTTAAGAAATTTAAATACAAACCTTAAATGAGGTAGTGTCTGATTTCTACAGTTTACGAGTTGGGATGGAGTTGGTGGATGACATAGACCATGAATAGTATGAATAGTGAATTTTGTTAGGTTTGTTTTGCCTGGTATACAAGGACTTTCGTGACAGAAGCCTGGTGGCCAAGTTTGTGTTATATTCCAGTAATCCTTTAGTAGAACCATGGAATGGGAAAAATACCATAAAGATAAAAATAAAATTATTCATTATGAATGAATATTTATGAAGAATGAATAAGCTAAATGATCTCTATTTATAGTCTCATGTCTTTAGCTAATTAAACAAAGTTAGCAAATGAGTTTTATTAATTTTGTTTAATTACACAATCAAATTTTAATTTAGATCGTGTTAGTGTAATTTATATCAAAATAACAAAACTATAAAAATGATATTTCCTCACATTTCATTAATATCATTATTTTAAATCGTTACATTCTTAAAATTATATATATATATATATACTATTATTTTCATTTTAAAGTATAAATAATTTTAACTTAAATTTTTTTAAATTTTCTATTAAAATAACTTAGACATAGCATGAATGTCAATAAAAAAATCTACCTATAATTTAAAGATAGCACATGCATGCAAAAAAGGATAGACACATACTTTGTTCTTTGTCAAAAGTGAAACAATAAGTAATAATTGGAATTACAAAGTATTGAAGACATAATTTAGAACACAAAAAGTATTAAATGCACACCAATAAAAAAATAAAATTATAATATTAAGTATAATTACATTTAATCAAATATAGTATTTAACATTAATATTCAGATATTATATTTTTTACCAGTCTCACCTTATTAGTTATTAAAAAATATAATAAATTTAATTAATTTGATAAAATAAAAATGTGTGGTGATTTAATAATTTAAAATAATTATCATAAGTGTTATTATATTAGAAATTAAATGTTTAAGTTTCCTGTCTTTCATAATTAAGTTGGTGTTAAATTTGTTTAGTATGTCTAGTATAAAAAGAATTTATATTTGTGAATTGATTTTTTAGTTTAATTTTTGTGTTAATTAGGTAATGTAGTTATTGTCTTATTTTATAATATTGTGTAATTGTGGTTAATATAAAACGATAAATGCTTTTTATTATTTTAATTATAAAAATCAATCATTTTATACTAATTCAAAATATTCTTAAATTCATGGATGTTAAATTAATTGTGTAAATTCAGTGAAAAATGGTAATAAATAATATCTAACATCTTTTTATTTTATTTGAATTATCTTTTATTTTTATTGTAATTTTATTTATTGTAATTCATGTCTTTCTAGTTTCTGCTTTTGTTTTTATATTTTGTTTATAATTAAACTAGCGGAAACATATTTTCTGTTGTGTCTCATTTACATCTAGTTATTATACACATATTTATATTGACCATCTAAATTTATATCTAGTTATTATACACATATTTATATCTAAATTTATAGTTATTTTAATAAATACGAATATAGATAAGACACAAAATTTTTATAAGTCCATTATTTATATATTGTGATCGAAACCTAACTAATATTATCAAAATAATTATTTATATTTATTTTTAGTTAGATAATTTTACTTTTTAATAATTTAAAAATAATTTATTTATTTACTTAAAAATAAATAATCAAATAATTTTTCATTATTTTAAAATAACTAAATGTTTTCTTTTATAAATAAAACTATATAATTTTTAATTCTATTTTTTTTTATAAAACTACATTAAAAAAAACGGAGTTAGTAAATAATAAGATAATTTGTACAGATAAATATAGAAAGGTATTTATATATTAACTTCAAGTTGCAAACATAAGATACTAAGACATATAGAAAAAATAAAATTATAACAAAGGAAGCAAAAATTTGTAAATCACACAAATCTTATAATTTACTTGGCGATTCATTAACTTCTAAACAAAGGTATGAGAATGAAGTTAACAATAAAGTTGCAAGGAGAAAGGTATAAAACAACTACCACTTTTATTGTTTCTACATCTATTGTATATTTAAGTACTATGAATGAATAAAATTGACAGATTTTAGCTTTATGTCACTAATTATTTTTTTTATTATGTAGTTACAAAAATCGTCAAACAATGTATTCAATGAACTTATTACATTGCATTAATTAGTGTTATAATTTTTTTCAAAATCTAAGTATTATTTTATAGAGTAATGGGTTAAGTTAAACACTCAGAAGATAAAATATGAAAAATAAATACTCATAATGTGTGTGTGAATGCCCATTTCAATTTTAAAATTAAATTGTAATCATTAGATAAATTGAATCGTGATTAAATATAAATAATATTAAAATTAAAATATACTAAGATTTAATAATAAATTGTTACACAATTAAAAGCGTTTAATTTTATAATAATTCTTTAAAAGTTATATTGAAAATCTAAAACTATTAATAAAATCAGTTTGACTTAAAAAAATCAAATTAAATATAAAAATGATTATTTAATTAAATTAAATAATATTTTACAATTCAATTTAATACCAATAAAAAAAACATATAGTATGAAACACTAATAAAAAATAAAAAATATAAAGCATGTGATTCAATGGTTTTTTTACCTAGTTATATGATCTATATTCTACTGATTTAGGCATTATTATCTATATTTTTATTATTAGTACACGTTGGTTTCTATTATTAATATGATTTTTAAATTTTAGGCTTTAAAACATTTATTTAATTCCTAAATTTCTCTTCACTCGTAATAATAATTTAGAAACATTATTCAATACTCTACATTTATCCGCAGATAGAACTCATCAATCACTTACTCATTGGTCAAACCATGTCCTTTATGTAAAAAGGACTATTTCTTCATGCACCTCCATATGTTGTTCTTCTACCTTCATAATTTTTTGATATTTTAAAAATGTTCCTTTGTGGTATTTTGAATTACATAATCCGAAAGTCTTTCTCCAAATTCGTAATTAGCTTATGGATTATGTAATCAGGAGGCCCGCAGCGATACTGACGTGCAAATCGTTCGTTTAACTTGGGTATAGAGGCGAAAGACTAATCGAACCGTCTAGTAGTTGGTTCCCTCAGAAGTTTCCCTCAAGATAGCTGGAGCCCGCGGACAAGTTCTATCGGGTAAAGCCAATGATTATAGGCATCAGGGGCGCAACGCCCTCGACCTATTCCCAAAATTTAAATAGGTAGGACGATGCGACTGCTCTGTTGAGTCGTGTCATGGAATCAAGAGCTCCAAGTGGACGGGATGAACCGAAAGTTGGGTTATAGTGCCCAACTGCACGCTAACCTAGATCCCACAAAGGGTGTTGGTCGATTATGATAGCAGGAAACTACTCTCAAATCCAAACTTCTGGATTATATAATCCAAAAATACCTTTTTTTAAAAATATATTCCAGATTACATAATCTGTAAGTTATTTTCAAATCCAAGATTAACTTTCGAATTATGTAATCTGGAATATGGGAGGTGACACAAAAAGGATAAAAAAATATTTTCATATTTTATATGAAGTGGCAGAAGAACATATGGAGGTGCAAGAAGAAACAGTCTCTAAAAAGACAAAACGTGTCAATTAGTAATAAAAATTTAGGCTAAACAAATGGGTTAAGGCTTTTTCAGAAAAATGAGGGTGCATATATAGAAAAAAATGTGTTGCAAATTATAAAAATGTCAAGCTAAATGAATGAGGTCATGATTTTCAAAGCTGATGCATATATATAAAAAAAAAACGTGCTGCAAATAATAAAAATGTTGAGTCATTTGAACGGGGTCAAGCTTTTCCAAAAAGTTGATGGTGCGTATAAAAAACGTGTTTCAAATAATAAAGACTCTTGGTCATTTAAATGGGCCCATGCTTTTAAAAAAAATATCATATGATAAAAAAAAAGGCAAATTCTCCCTGCACCTCCATATAATTTATAAATATCAAATATACCCTTATTATTTTAAATGAATACTAGATTGGTCAATATAGAACCTAAAACTGGATTCGGGATTGTGTATCGGATTGTACAATCTAGTTTGTAAATGTAAAACACAAACCAGATTGTACAATTCAGTGCACAATCTCAGATCTAGTTTGAGGTTCCAGATTGGCCAATCCAATATCTATTTTAAAAAAATATATTGAGAATTGAAACTAGGTTTGCAATTTGTATGAAGAAAGAGGAGGTGCAAAATCTTGAGCAGATGCTAGTGTCTAGTGCTAGTAGAAGAAGCCATGTGCTTTGGATTTTGAAGAGATAAAGAGGCATTTTTTATGTACCCATTAATAAAGTTGCGAAACGAATGTGAGGTTAACCATGTATTCCAAGTAATCAAGTTTGAGCCATTTTTCTTTCAACGAGTTTTGATCCATGTTTCACATTGTTGGAGGTGTAAAGTGTTTGCTTTTAGCTTGTGGCTATAGCAACATCTCATTTCATTATATGTGAAGAACCTTTTGTCAATATTGAGTGGCAGAATGAATACTTTTTTTAAATAATACCGGATTGGCCCAATATGGAACCTCAATTTGGCATTTATTTTAAAAAACATGGTACATTTGGTGTTTAAAAAATATATGAAGGTGCAGAAAGAACTAATGGAGATGCATGAAGAATTTGCCCAAAAAAGGGTGAAAAGTAGAAACCACCCTAATCAGAAAGTTTGACACGCTACACATAACCCAAACCAATTAGGTTAAATAGGAGGCTTGAGTCACAATCCTAGGTGCAAGATTGAGAGAAAAACACAATTGAGTAAACTGTAACCCAATTGGGAGAATAAGAGAAGGTAGTTGTTAAGGATAAGCATTTTGGATCTTCTTTTCTTGCTCTCCCTACTTGTAACAGTCATCATGTGTGGCTAATCTACCCTTTGGGATTAGAAATAATATGTTCAAACTCTTATGTATTGAGGTAATATCTAAATATAATATTTTGTTCTTGATTGATGATTGCTATTATTGTTTTGTTTGTAATGCTTGGTGTACCATGATCTAAAATCTTAAATTTGATTGAAAAGTACTTGTAAGGTTCTAACCTAAATGATAATACTTAACATATTTGAATACAAGGAATATATTTGAAATGTTAATTGCGATCAACATCTAATCTTAAGGATAAGTTGTTTTTATAAATATGCGAGAAATCGATATTTAGAAAGCATATTAATAATTTTATATGCGAGGAATCAATATAAATGATTTGGCCATCAATATCAATCAAAGGACACAATAGTGTCATCTAATCAAAATACAAAAGAGTGAGAAAGATGAAACTCAATCCCTATTTTTTAATTAAAGTAACAACTCATTGACTTGTTTTCTTCTTGTTAATCATTGCCAACATAACAAATCCCAACAAACTTTTATTATTCTATCTTATATTTAGTGAATCTTTTACTTAATGATTCAATTGTTCATTGTGGATTTGATATTCGTTCTTAAGGACAAATTATTACTTCTCACAATACGGTACACTTGCCGTAAAAAGCCATCAATACACAATGTAGGTATGAAAACATAGTATCCATGATGAAATGTTTTATGTTACATTTGTTGAATAGATTAACACTGAAAATAGTTGAATAAGAAACAATGGTGGAGGAATGCAATACAGAGCTTGTTTGCCTTTCTAAGGGCATTGGTGGGTTCCTGCAAGAAAGTGCAGAGAAGGAATGATGACAAAAGAAGTTATGGAGAATGTCATCATACCATATATCTTGAACTCTGGTTTAGGGGTGCTTCTATTCCACTCCTATGTCTTTGGTCTTTGGTCTTCTTATATTGGGAAAGAGGATCAAATATTTACCCTTTTTTACATCATACATCTATTTCGCTTTTTCTTTTCTTATCTTTCCCTTTTCATTTATCAAGGTATCATTTAATAATTTATTATATAAATTATTGTAACTTTTTTTGTTGTTCCTTTCTCTTCATTGTACTTTCAAAGAAATTAATGCCCCTCGTTTGTACTTCTTTGTTTATAAATCATCACCTTTAATTTTAAAGTATAATTTATTAGAAAAGTATATTTAACACTCACCCAAAGAGAAATTACAACAATTAAACAACTATTTTGATAATATAATAATATATATTAATATTTTAAGTTAAAAAGTAAAAGAAATTCACTTAAAATATCATTTGAATTAGAATCCATCAATTATGGAAATCTATGTTTGCACACTAGAGTAAAAAAGTTATTTTATATGTTTATATTATAGGTTTTGATCAATGGAATGTGTCAATAAATTCTGGACATCAAGAGGAGCATATGTAATTTTTGAAGAATATAGTCTAATATGGAAATGATTTTTGACCAATATGTTATGTTTTAATTTGTAGTACTTCATAATACTATTCATCTTATATCATATTTTGTATCTAAGTTTGAATTTCAATGTGTTTACTTGATACATTTTGTTATATTTTTATCAATATTTTGATATATTTTGTTGATTGATGAATGTTATATCTATTTATTTATAAAATCATCTTTATTAGAGGTTGCTACATGTATAAGTACAAACCCAATGGAGGTTTCGTGCGATGACACTATTTTTGGAAGAAATAGTGACATCCCTCTATACATATACATAACGAATGTGTTAGAGCTTACAATAAAGAACCAGGAGCTTAATATATCCATCATTCAGTTTTTTATGATGTAAGTCTCTTCCACCTATATCATATTTACTTTATTATATTAAATTATTTATTATGTTTTAACTAAGTACTTGTAGGTATTTTGTCTTCCTTTCTTCATTGTTTGTCAAAATATCAATATTAACTTTTAATTAATATTGATTTGTAGTGTAATAAACAACTACGAGGGTATGAGTATGATTGTTATGTTAGGCAATGGATAGCTACCATTATAAAGTTTAACATTATCAGATTTTGGAAGAAGGTAATAATATTTAAATTATTTTTTATAATAAACTTTATGTATACTTTAACACTAATTTCAACTTAATTTATGTTAAATATAAACCAAAATAATCGATGCTTATATAGTATTAATAGACTATAAGAAAGAAAATTAACCAATAATAAGTATGAAAGCATGTTACATCCAATCCAAATCTTAATTCCATAGTAACATTCAATAATTAGTCAAATACAACATTCAAATAGATTTTTATGATGTAATAACCCAATTTTAAAACCTAAAATAACCACATTATGCAACACATCTGAATTTTTTATTAGTCACATACAACATAATATAAGAATTACCCTGCTGATCTCAGCTTAGTCAGCAACAGACCTAATCACAGGAGAAAACAAGATACAACATATAATTGGGTATATTTATATAGAAATATTTAATCTTTATTCATCAATTAGTTATATTGTATATTATTATAGAAAGTTTACAGAATGACCTTTACCACATGCGAACCATTGTGAAGGACAGTTGATGTACGGGAGGATATGGTTTGTTTTCAAACATAATCTTATTTCAATTACATGCTTAGGTGATGTTTTTGAACACACTACACTTCAGGTGAGATGATACGATTTCTATTATAGTTTCCACCACTTAATATACCTGCATTGTTAAGAATTGCTTTAAGATCATTTATTGCATAAATATCTAATGCCAACATGAAGAAATCAAATGACATCATATAAGAGAAAGTTCCATGGTTCTCTCACTCGGAAGACCAAAACTTTGAGTCATTCATATTAAGATAATTTGACCAATCTTGTTTGAGTTGACTTTCTATTCCTCCCATCTAACAAAATATATAATAGAAATTATCATCTCTCCAATATCATATCAAAATACTATTATATTAAAAAATTTAAATACAAAACCTTAGATGAGGTAGTGTCTGATTTCTACAGTTTCCTGGTTATGGGATGAAGTTGGTGGATGGCCATAGACCATAAATAGTGAACTTCATTAAATTTGCTTTTCCTAGTATGCAAGGATTTTCGTGATAGAAGCCTCGTGGCCAAGTTTGTGTTATCTTTCAGTAATCAAATCCTTTAGCAAAACCATGGAATAGAAAAAATACTAAAAAGATAAAAGTATAGTTATTCATTATGAATGAATATTTATGAAGAATGAATAAGCTAAATGATCTCTATTTATAGTCTCATGTCTTTAGTTAATTAAACAAAGTTAGCAAATGAGTTTTATTAATTTTGTTTAATTACACAATCAAATTTTAATTTAGATCGTGTTAGTGTAATTTATATCAAAATAACAAAACTATACAAAATGATATTTTCTCACATTTCATTAATATCATTATTTTAAATAGTTACATTCTTAAAATTTAAATTAGAAATATATATATATATATATATATACTATTATTTTCATTTTAAAGTATAAATAATTTTAACTTACAATTTTTTAAATTCTCTATTAAAATAATTTAGACATAACATGAATGTCAATAAAGAATCTACCTATAATTTAAACATAGCATATGCATGCAAAGAATGATAGACACATGCTTTGCTTTGTTCTTTGTCAAAGAGTGAAACAATAAGTAATAATTGGAATTATAAAGTATTAAAGACTTAATTTAGAACACAAAAAACATTAAATTCATACCAATAAAAATAAAATTATAATATTGAGTATAATTACATTTAATCAAAGATATTATTTAACATTAATATTAAGAGATTATATTTTTTATCCGTCTCACCTTATTAGTTATTATGACTCATTTTTTACTATAATTATTGATGATTCTTCATGATATTTTGGTTATAAAGAAATATGATAATTGAAGATCCTTCAAAGCAGAACCGAACAAAAGTGAGTATAAGAAATTGTCCGGCATATATATTGCAATGTATATACAAATTATTATAATAGTGATTAATTTATCTAATTTTCCTCTACTTTCATAAAATTTTATCTTTTTCTAATTTTTAAAAGCTTTTAAATTTTAATCTATGTACACATGAATCATTATTTGATGCACTAAGTCATTTTCTATTTTATAGTCGATGGGCAATTTCTATCCACCTATAATTTTAAATTTATATATTTTATTTGTATAGAAATCATACACATTATTGATAACATACATGAGGTGTTATTATTTAAATCTTATTAAATGTAACACCACATATCAATATTAGGTGAAATAACTGAAAGGGATACGACTAATAAATTTTTTCATCTAATATACAATTGAAAAAAGGCAAAAAAAAATGTTTGATGGAATGAAAGTATAAAATATATCATGTGGGCAAAATGTAAATAGGAAATCAGATGTTAATAATAAAAAAAATTAGAGGATGGGGTGAAAAGGGATGTATAGGAATGTGATGAGTGAAAGAGTTTAGGTTCAGATGACTTCAACTTTAATTTCATAAAAAAAAAATGTGAAGGGTAACTAGAAAACTCTGAATGCATGTTGTATCCAGAGAGATGTGAAAACTCGTTATTCTTGAAAAGGTGTGAAAAGTCGTTATTTTCGGAGATGTGTGAAAACCCGTTTGTATCTAAAGAGGTATGTGTACTCATTATTGCCAAATATTTTTTGGTTAATGAACGGTCTTAAGTAGTTTGCGGGATTGGATGGAAACCAAGTAGTGGGGTGAACCAATATAAATCTGTGTTTACTTTTCTCTTTTCCTTACTTGTTAGACAATGGTTTTACATTGTCTTTTAATTTCTAATTTGTGTGTAGATTCCATTCAACCCCTTCTCAAACAATTTGTTGAAGTAGAAATTTTGCATGTGACATTTTACTATATGTGTGTGGAAATCTTGCTAATATTGAAATTTTCATAGGAATATGATATGTATTAACTAATTTTATTATATTAGTTATTTTATGTTAAGAAATTTAAATACAAATCTTACATGAGGTAGTGTCTGATTTCTATAGTTTCCTGATTGTGGGATGGAGTTGGTGGATGGCCATAGACCATGAATAGTGAACTTCATTAGGTTTGCTTTTCCTGGTATACAAGGACTTTCGTGACATAAGCCTGGTGGCAAAGTTTGTGTTATCTTCTAATAATCAAATCTTTTAGCATAACCATGGGATAGGAAAATTACTAAAAAGAAAAAAGTAATGTTATTCATTATGAATGAATATTTACGAAGAATGAATAAGCTAAATGATCTCTATTTATAGTCTCATGTCTTTAGCTAATTAAACACAAATGAGTTTTATTAATTTTTTTTAATTACACAATCAAATTTTAATTTAGATCGTGTTAGTGTAATTTATATCAAAATAACAAAACTATCAAAAATGATATTTCCTCACATTTCATTAATATCATTATTTTAAATCGTTACATTCTTAGTATTTAAATTATAAATAAATAAATAAATATATATACATATATATAATATTATTTTCATTTTAAAGTATAAATAATTTTAACTTACAATTTTTTAAATTCTCTATTAAAATAATTTAGACATAGCATGAATGTCAATAAAGAATCTACCTATAATTTAAACATAGCACATGCATGCATAGAATGATAGACACATGCTTTGTTCTTTGTCAAAGGGTGAAACAATGAGTAATAATTGGAATGACAAAGTATTTTGAGACTTACTTTAGAACACAAAAAACATTAAATTCATACCAATAAAAATAAAAATTGTAATATTGAGTATAATTACATTTAATCAAATATATTATTTAACATTAATATTAAGAGATTATATTTTTTATCTGTGTCACCTTATTAGTTATTATGACCCATTTTTACTATAATTATTGATGATTCTTCATGATATTTTGGTTATAAACAAATCGAATAATTGAAGATCCTTCAAAGCAGAACCGAACAAAAGTGAGTGTAAGAAACTATCCAATATATATTGCAATGTATATACAAATTATTACAATAGTGATTAATTTATCTAATTTTCCTCTACTTTCATAAAATTTTATCTTTTTCTATTTTTTAAAAGCTTTTAAATTTTAGTCTATGTACACATGAATCATTATTTGATGCACTAAGTCATT
>Ga0123342_1005120_pt1 | contig 19353 bp, 9 predicted proteins | sample Turbeawhitnodule_FD_89960 | JGI IMG/M metagenome (GOLD analysis project Ga0123342, IMG submission 89960) | Root nodule microbial communities of legume samples collected from Mexico - Turtle bean Mexico white nodule | ecosystem: Host-associated > Plants > Roots > Nodule | place: Mexico: Nepantla... | reverse complement strand
ACTAACAAAAAAATTGGATGGGAAGGGACTAATATAAAAAATAGCTACTATTATATTGATCATTCGCTTTTAGTTGTATCATATATTTCTCAAAGAAATTAATTCGGAAGGAAAAAAATATTATAGAGATTAAAACAAAACAAAAAAAGATACATTCATTAAATAAAATAAACAAATTTGATCAGCCTCTTTATTTTTTAAAATTTAAAAAAAAAAAAAAAAACTATTTTTTAAATTGGTAAGAATGGCTCTCCAGAGAATATAAAGAAAAAAAAGTCACCAAACGTTGACAACTGTTAATGCTTACAATCACTTAGAACTGTTTTTATTAACTTTTTATCAAATGATTTAACTTTTATTTTAATTGAGTATTACAATTTAACTTATTAATGTATTCACAACTAATTTAGGTAATGAATTAACAACTTCTAAAAAAATAAATAACAAACAAGTTTAATAGAAAAAACATTCAATTAAGATATAAATTAAATTAGTTAATAAAGAATTATAGAATAGTTACATGAAATAAAATACTTGTCAACGTATTGGGACTCATTTGTATTGTAATGCTAAAGTACGTACACCTTTGATTGAAATCACAACACATGATATGCATGGTTATATTTTCACCATTTTTAATTTTTGAATTAACAAGATAATAAACTATCAAATTAGAAGCACCACATGAATAACAACATAAATTCTCAAATTTAAACAATATAATGTGCAGCTTCACTTTCAACCAAGGTCTGATAAGATTTCAAATAAATTCTTAACTAAAATGGGCTGAACTAAAAATAGAAACCCGATTTCAAGAGGAAAAAGGTATTTAGTATGATATCAGTATTATACTAATTTGTCACTGTAACTAAATCCTGTTTTGTCACGTCACGACATGAACCTCGACGACAATAGAAAGAACCTAGAATTGAAGTTCAGCATGGGATCCTACCTCTTTCGCTTTAATTTCAATTGCCTGAATAAATATGAAACACCCTCCTTTAACGAAGCCCTCCTTCCTTCCTTTGAATTCCATATCTCGGGTATTGGGTATCTACCACTAGGATTGTACTCATTCAACTCCAGCAGAGCTGTAGTCACAGCTCGATACACCTCATCACCAAACTCCTCCTTTAAGCTTCTCAGTTTTTCATCTTCTTCATCTAAAATTTCCTGCATAATATATCCAACATATGTTAGATCGTGTTCCATGTTCGAGCATCAGAAAAAAAAAGTGCCAAGCATGAGCACAAAAACATGAGTGGCACCTTACCCTGCCAATTGATCTTCGTACAATATCTACATCATACCATTTTTTTTTAAAATTAGTGAATATTTTATCTTGTTAATTATACTGTTTTGTTCCCTTACGAATAAGTTAGACAAATCATGACTTGATTTGTCCTCTTCAATCGTATACAAAGATATTTCAAAAATAAGCTACAATATAATATCAGCAATTATAACTAGCAATTATATGTAAATGTTCCCGATCATTACTTATAGAACGAATAGCAATGAACAAAGGTATCAAACCTCCTTTTTTTTGACATTGTATAAGGTTCAAATCCAGAATTGTTTGCTAGTTTGCTCACTCCTTTTTCCACATTTTCAGTGAGGCTCACGGTTTCTCGTTGTGACCTATTCTCAACACTTGATTTGTGGTTCCTGTTCACGCTGCGGTTTCTGTTTGTAGTTTCTATTCTCATTCATGATTTGAGATTCTCGTCAACGTTGCGGTTTCTGTTTGTGCTCGCGATCCTTGATCTCGATCTTGATTCATGGTTCTCATTAGCGTGGCAGTTTCTGTTTGTGCTCATAGTCCCTATTCTCAATAGTGATTCATGGATCCCGCTCACGTCGGTTTTGTGTCTGTTCTTGTAGTTTCCATTCTCACTCGTGGTTCTTGATCGTGATTTTTGTTCAGTCATTGTTTTTGTCTGTGCTTGCAGTTTTGCTTGTGTCCGTGTATTTCTGTTCTCGCTCACAGTTCTTCAACCAAGTTTGTTTCATTTTCACATTACTTTTTCATAGTTTTCCTTGTTTTGTTGTAACCGTGCTACTCGATCATCATGACAACTTTAGTTAAAAACAATGTGATTCAATGGGAAGAATTATACAACTGGGGAATTTCAATTCAAAATGTACATCAAAAGAAAAGAATTATGGGGTCAACTAGATGGCCTGGAAAGTAATTTGTCCATTCAAGAGCATTATTCCGGCTCTTTTTGAATTTGTGCACAGATCAATCTACCATATTATATGTTGTCATTCTCCAACTTTAGGCTGAGGGAGATCAATTTCTCCAACTTTATTCCGGCGCTTTGCTTAATAGGAATCTTGTTCGTTCTTTGGATGCATGCATTGGTGAACTTATGAGACTTACCCAAGGATTCATTTCTCATGATGTTGTCCTTCTAGAATCCATGACAATAGCATATGTTGCCCAAAGTAAAGACAAAGGACTAGATTTGTGACAGGTCCAATATTTTTCCTGCAAACAGTTTGGGCATCGCTTGTAACTAGAGTAAGAAGTTGTCATTATTGCAAACAGTACAGTCATCATATCTCTGACTTTCCCCTCGTCCCCCATGAAAATCGAAAAAGGACAGAACAAGCATTTCATTGGGTACCAGTGACAAGATTTGTCCTCCTAACCATGATGAACCAATAATGGTGTTATACAACCTAATATTAGTCGCACCACAACAATCTAGTAGAATGTCTCAAGCACATAATAAATATTCACCATACAGGTTTGATTCCTCCCATACTTCCTTGACTATTTCTCTCTCTAACACATTTATTCGTACTTGTTACTCACATGTTGTTGAAGACGTACACTGGGTAAAAGCAATGAATGATGAACTTCAGGCCCTTCAAGAAAATTTCACATGGATATTGTCTCTTGACCTCCTAATATAAAACCCATAGTTTGTAAATGGGTGTATTTTGTGAAACTAAATTCTAATGGTTCTCTTCATTACAAGGCTCAATTAGTTGCCTTAGGTAACAAGCAAAAGTACAAAATTGATTAAGACGAGACATTTGTTAGATCGAGCACTTACCACTAAGCCAAAAGCTATAGGTAATAATCAAGAAACAACACTTTCTAGTTATGAGCATAGCAGTCTAAACACCACGATTCGATTGTAACTTAACCCACAAAATCTGTCACAAGACATTTGATACACCTTGCAATAATCTCTCATTCAAGCAATTGCCCTCTTAGGAATCGAACTCTTTGATTGTGATTTCACCCATCTAGCCTCCGCCATAGAGCAATCAATGAAACTTGTAACAATCTCCGTCTCAACAATTATCTCATTGGAAATAAAACTCGTGACCTTAGCTTTAATACCAATTGTTGGATCGAACATTTATCACTAGGCCAAAAGTTATAGGTAATAGTTAAAGCAACTCTTTCTACTAAAGAGTGTAGCTTCCTAAGTGTCACGATTCAAATGTGACTTGACTCACCCACGAGACAACCGATACACCCTGCAACAACATTTACACCCGTTGCCAAAATGACAACTACTAGAACTATCCTTTCTTTGTCTACCACTAATGGATGGTCTCTTCATCAAATGGATGTAAAAAATGTCTTTCTACATGGTGACCTAACTAAAGATATTTACATGACTCCTCCTCAACGTTTGTGCTTCTCAGTAGTGTGTGCAAGCTCAAATGATCCTTATATGGTCCGAAACAAGCTCCCAAAGCATGTTTGGCAGGTCTCGTTCTCCTCTTTGTGAGTTCTCCTTTACTCATTGTCAATATGACTCCTCTTTATTCATCTATCACATACCTACAAGCATTGTGCTTCTACTTCATGTTCATGATATAATTATCATTGGCATAGATCAGGCATTCATCCAAGAACTTTAACAAAAAATACAAACCAGATTTCATATGAAAGACCTAGGTCACTAGCATTATTTTATTGGCCTTGAGATTCATTCTACCTCTAAAGGTACATTTCTCCATTAGCATAAATATACCACAATTTTAATCTCTATGGTTGGCCTCCAATCAGCTAATCCAACGAATACTCCTCTTGAAGTTAATGTCAAATATCACTATGGTGAAGGTGGTCCTTTGTCAAAACCTTTAATATATCAACAACTTATGGGTAGTCTTAATTGTTTGACTTTTACACGACCAGACATATCGTTTGTTGTTCAGCAGGTAATACTTTGTATAATTCACTACTTGAAAGAAACCTCTTGAAGCGATTTCTTCTTTCCCATTGAGACAACTTTTGAATTGATTGCTTATAGTGATGTTGATGGGGCTAGGAGTTCTGATACTCGACAGTGGATTATTGGTTGGTGCATGTTTCTTAACAACTTGTTGATCTCACAAAAAAATAAGAAAGCAAGCACGAATCACCAAATTATCTACTTAATCAGCGTATTGTGTCATGTCTACTACTTGTTCTAAAGTAATTTGGCTTTGTGGTCTTTTGGCTGAACTTGGATTTCCTCAAGTAGATCCAACGCCTCTTTAGGCTTGCAAATCCAATGTTCCATGAACGAATCAAGCATATTAAAGTAGATTGTCACTTTATTCACGAGAATTGTGAGAACCATATTATATCAATCTCTCACATCAATACTTAGTTTCAGTGCAAATAATCTCACCAAAGCTATTCCTCACCCACGACATAAGTTTCTTGTTAGCAAATTAATGTTCTTTGACCAGACACATCAATTTGAGGGTGGATGTGAAGAAGGAAATATGTCACCTTAATTTTATGATTTTGTTCTCTTAAAAATAAGCCAGACTGATCAATAATTGATATTGGTTCACTTCAATTCTATTTAATACTATTCCTAAGATAGACTACAAACAAATCAAAAAATAGGATATTTGTAATTATGAATAGTAATTATATGTAAATAATCCAATCATTATTTACTAGACGAAAAACAATGAACGAAGGTATCAAACCTTTTCCCCACAGTTTTAGCTATTATGAAATGATGCAATTAAATTTTAAAGTACTTCTAGCTAGGCTAATAAGGAAATCAGGTAGTTTTCGCAATTAAAATGACCACATGAACAGTTCTAGGGATAAAAAAAGATGGCTTCAATTTGAACAAGTAATTCTGGAAATCAGTGTACCTTGGCCTTTTCTCCTTCCTTATCTGTTAAAACTTTAAATGGAAACCAGCTTGGATCTCTAAGATAAGCCTCGAACTGTGAGCACAACTCCACTGCTCTGACATCCGCTTCATCAGCAGAAAACTTTCTCCTGGCTGCTCTCACAAAGGGCTTTCCATCAAGCTCACCCATTCTTTTAACACAAATAATAGCCCGGTAACTGTTTGTCTTCCCCAGCCACTGTGAACAAGGAAATTATACTACATACAGAAAAATACAAACAGAAAGACAACTGTAGCAATAAGTAACACAACAAACTAGCCGAACTATAGAACATATTTGCTACAAGCTTAAGCATCATAGCAGTTTTATAGACAATGGATTTGACCTAATTCTGCCATTTTTTTTCAAAAATGTTAAACACGGATTTCAATCATATCCAGTAGACACCAACAAATACATAGCCATTTGACAAAGGGCCAGTAAGCAACCACATGATTCAAAGAAGATGATACCATTGCAAAACTGCAATTCTGAAGTATTGAGATAAAGGTTAAAGCACGGTATGTGTAGCTTGTGCAACATAGATAACAGATGAGTTCAAGTTATTGCAGCTAATCACCAATATCATATTCTGAAAATGATACAAATTATTAGACTATGATGACATTGATAATAGGTAGACGGCTAAACATGAACAGTATGCTGCGATTAATATACAACCAGTTGTATGTCAATTAAAAAAATCAAGACAAACCTAACTTTTGTTCACAATTTTACCTAGACAAATAAAAGCCCTCCCTCCCAGTGACTAAAATGATTAATTGGAAGAGACCTTTTAATCAAATGACTAAAGTTGAAATAACATCAAACAATACATTTAAGCTTAGAAAAATACACATACATGTATTAACTGCTTGCGAGCATCTTGCAACTCGTCATTGGTTTTACGTTCTTTGACAACAAGAGTTTGTAGAAGATCTTCGAGTCCTTCTAAGTCCTCTTCCTTATTTTCAAGCTCCACTTTAATTGCATCCAATTTTTTTTTCTCCTCGTCACCCTCTCCTATGTGTTTCATTACTTGAAGAGATCCCTTCAACTGTTGAATGTCCAATTCCAATGTTTGTTTGGCATCAAGTTTTTTTTGTAGTTCAAGAATTTTTTTATGCATTTTCTCCTTTTCTTTCTGCATTTAAAACACAAAAATGACTCTGTCAAAACTTTATTTGGATACATACAAAGGAATTAAATTAATCACTGGACAAAGAAGGACATGCAATCAGTGCCTTGTGTTCTTCTGCCAAATGCAATACTCTCTCATCCGCCTTTTTTTGCTCCATCATTGCCATACCATTCTGCGATAAATTAATCACTCTTCGAATTATTTAAATAAATGCAGCATTATTTGCACTTCAAATAAAAAAATGGCAATATCCATAATTTTTAAGCAGCCAAAAATGATTACGTTTTTCTTTTCAAGGTAAAGTTTTTTTCTCTCATTCTCATTTTGCACTTGACATCTCTGAAGATCCTTCTCAAATCTCTGAAGTTCCTTCTCACGGTCCTCTAATATTTTCCCCTGAGCACGCAGATCCAATCCAGCCTTTTCATGGGCCACATAAATTTTCTCCCAAACTTTTCGGGTTTCTTGCTGCATTTTTTTCATTTCTAATTGAACAGTGAAACACGAAGATACCAAGAAAGATTAGAAAATTTTCACTTCAAAGTAAAACAAAAGGTAGGCTATCTGGAAAGTATAGATATGATCACAACCAGATTGTTTCACCTTTCAACACAGAAACAACAAATAAGCTATGAGGAAAAAAGCAGAAGCAAAAAATAGGAATGCAAACAATTCACTTCAAACTTCAACGTACCATTATTATATGATTCAATCATTACTTCTTTCTCATTCATAACCCTGTTCAGGGACACATTAACATCATCATATTCGCTGCATACTCGTTCCAATTTCTCATTTTTCACTTTCAAGGTATTAGCTAAATCAGAGTAAAGCAGTGAAGTTTTCCTTTTCTCCTCTGCCTGTTTTCCAGAAACAGATTGCAAATCTCCATTCTTCTGAAGGTAATCACCGATTATAGTCTTGGAGAGGTAGTCATCATCACGGGCGACCCATCCATACAGTTTATTCCCTCGGTTTCGCGAAATGTAGTAATCTCTCTTACCACAGTGTTCAGCCTCAAAACTTCTTTCAAAGTTCATTGCATTGGTGAAACCCTCCCAGTCTTTGGTGAACTCTACAATCGCATAGCCTGAATGTCCATAACGGTTCCATAATGGCTGAACTTTCGTGGGATGAAATCCTTTCCGAGTAAACTCATCCCTTAGATTGGCACCACTATCACCAATACGCTTTCCGTTTTTAAATTCAGTGGCAATGTTTCCAACAACACCAATCCAAGGCCAGACAAATATATGTTCTTTGGAAACATTTTCAGATATATCATTGACATTTCCAAGTCTATTGCTGACAATGTTTAGTTGTCTATCATTGACAACATTTCTTAATTTATCATGCACAACGTTTCCTGGTCTATCAATGATAGCATTCTCTGGCCTATCAATGACAGCATTTTCTGGTCTATCAGCATTCTTTGGTCTATCAATGACGGCATTCTTTGGTCTATCAGCATTCTTTGGTCTATCAATGACGGCATTCTTTGGTCTATCAGTATTCTTTGGTCTATCAGCATTCTTTGGTCTATCAGCATTCTTTGGTCTATCAATGACGGCATTCTTTGGCCTATCATGGGCAACTTTTTCAGATCTATTATTGACACCAAGATATCTTTCAATGTATAATTGAAGAGCAGAGTGCTTGGCTAACTCTTTAATCCTCATGGTCCGTGAGTACCTTTCAAATCTCACTGCATGCTTCAAAAGTTCACTCAACGAGTAATCATTGTCCCGGCAAAAGGGACACCTATATGATGCCTTGGAGATTTCGAGTTTATAGTAACCATCCTTCAAATCTTTATAATACTCGCGTTCATAGTAGTCGAAGTCAGACTCCCGGACTCGTTCATAGTAGTCGAAGTCAGACTCCCGGACTCGTCCTGGTTTACCGGACATCTGCAAATGAGAAATTTAAGATTAACCGCAAGCTTGGTGCCGATTAAACTTAAAAAAACAAATAATAGCTTATTCTGAAAATAAGTCCGCCCACACATCTTCCGCATAATGTACACAACACAAGAGAGGATTAAAATTAAAATCAACACCATATGTATAAAAAAAAACATACAATGGAAAAAAGGCAAGGCGATTATTTTCCTGAACGAAATTTTGAGTTTGTCTATTCATCAATATACTTCCCATGTTGCAGGTGGCCAACTCACAGAGTACGAATAACACATGTCACGCTTAAAACTAAACTAGCAGAATTTTCTGAGCAAGACGAAAGCCTAGAATGCAATACCTTGGGCAGGAAGAATCGCAATAGTGTTTGGCAACGGAGGAGTGACGAACTCTGACGTGGATCAAACCTGAAGACCAGATGAGAAAATCAAGAAACGATGTTAGAATAGAATTGCAGAAATGGACGATGAAACCCTTAACCCTTTCATGACAAACAAAATTTTGCAGAATAGAAAAAAACTAAAGAAATCATTAATCGACAACACAGTAGAGGCGGAAACATTGTTACCCTTGGCTCGACCACAAGCACAGAAATGTTAGGGTTTGTAGTTGAAAATGGAAGTTAGAGAGGAGAGGTTGTGAGAGGGAGAAAGCGGTTTTCCGTTCTGAGTAGTTGCAGGAAAAGCGCATGCACTCCGATTGGGTGTTCTTTTTCAACTACGCTCCATTTTACAGTAATTTTTAATCTCTGAGTTGTAGTTGAAAAGACTGATAAGTGAATACCATAAACTACTTCAAATATACAGTAGACGAGACGTATAAACTATTTTATCAATTATTATGATACTTTTAGAAAACGTTAATTTACCCATTTACACTATTAATTTACAACTTTTTTTTGTATGATATTAATTTATATTTTTTTATTATAGATTATATATGTAAATATATTAATTAGTGTTCCTATGTTTAATTATAATTTTAGTACATGATATAATTGATTCTAATCATTATGTTTATTTAATGTTACAAACTTATAATAAAAGGGTATTTTATTTATAATTTTAATATAGTGAATTATGATATTATATTTACTTAATGTTATTGTACTATTATTGAAATTTTATTAATATTTATTCAATTATAATTTTACCATAACTAAAATATTAAACCTTAAAGTTAATATTTAAAAAAATTGCTCTTTTTTATTTTTATTTTCTCTCATTTCTTCTTATAATCAAAGATTGGGTAATTTTGAAACAAATAAAAATTTTAATTACATTAATGTGAAGTGTTGATAATTTCTTAAACGGTCAATTTCATAATAGTAAAAGATTAAAAACAATTAAAATAGGAATGTTAGAAACATAATAAAAAAAAGTATTTCGCAGGCAATAAATTACGGAGAGAATGGTAATTTCATTACAAGGAATAGAAACAAAAGCATCAATCATTATATTTATTTATTTTGGAGTTTTTAAATTTTATTGTAGTTTTATTTTTTAAAAACATCAAATTAAAAAAAATATATTTAAATTGTTCTAACTTAAATCTTAAGTAATATGATACTATATTTTTCAACTTACCATAATAATATTCATATTGCATCAACCAATCTAAATCTCAGATATCTAACCCAGCCATGCATCACTAGTGGAAGACAAAAAAGTGCACACAAAGTGTTATTTCAAGCACATGTAATCAAATTTTGATTCTTACAAATCTCCTTCCTCCCATATTCAATTAGGTTGAAGCTTAGTATTTCTGTGTTTCATTATTTTGGTAAGCCCAATATAATATAATTTCTATTCATATGTGATTAGTGTGCATCATTTATAGAAAAAACGTGTTCTATGTGACCCATAACCAATTCTTGGATGCCAAACCCCATTATCCATAAAAAGTTAACATTTGCTAGAAAAAAAAAGCACATGTGCAATTTGCAATAAATTAATAAATGCAAAATATAAATCACAGTGAACGTGCCTAAAAATTAGGCACCGTATGATAAAGAAAAAGTGAATTCAAATTCTTATAACATACACATAAGAGAATTATATATAAAAAAAGGGTAAAAAAATATGAAAAATATAAAAAAAATTATATATAAAAATATGATAAAAAAATTAAATTTTTTATTCTTTTGTGTATTTATATTGTAAATATATAATATATGGAGACTTTCTCACTCTCTGTTACAAGATAATTATGTAGTAATCCATTAATCATAAAATTTTATAATTATTAAATTAATTATGTATAATTACGTACAATAACGTTCAATAATTTGATAGAAAATATTTAATTGAAAAATATTAAATATTATACTAATCATTTGCATATTTATATTTAAATAAAATTGTTATAGCTAAAATTTACTTAATTACAAAATATTAAATATTATGAATATATTTGTGAAAGACATTTGACATGACACATGAAAGACATTTTTTATAGGGAGACATGGATAATAATCTTGTTATTGTAAACTTCAATTTAACTCCACACTTACAACAATATTACAAAAATATACGAAATAACAAAGAATGATCATTTGCACTGTTACTTGTGAATTGAATATATCATGTCTGTTAAGTGGTACGACAAATAATATCATAGATATTGTACCCAAAAAAGAGCGACATCGGTAGAAGTTATCATATGTTTAGTGCATATTGAACAATGTTATGACATTATTCGCATGAGAACAAAAGCATTCATTAACTTATGTCAGCGATTATGAGGAATTGGGTTAATAAAGGTATATTTTGATTAACAGTTGAGGAATAAGCTGCTAAATTTTGACACATCATTGCACACTGTAAAGAATCAAAGTGTTTCATTCCTTTTTCACAGGTATGGAAAACAATCTCTTAATAATGCAACTTTGACGTCAAAGGGAGAATTTTTAATTCAACCACCCAAGAGCAAGGTGTCACCGATTATACCCATACTTTAAGGTAACAGTGACAAACTAAAGTGTTACTTCACATACATGATGTATGACATGATTTTTAACTACATTGTGATTTTGCTATCCTTTAGGATTGTTTAGAAGCCACATATGACACTCATGTATGTGTGAAGGTCCCACAATTTCACAAAAGAAAATATTGTTCAACTCATAATGTATTTGTAACTTGTGATTTTGACATGAGATTTACATACATTATAACTGGGTGGAAATGATCAACAATTGATTCGATAATATTAAGGGATGCCCTTATTTATTCGATAATATTAAGGGATGCCCTTATTTTAAGAACCTGGAGTTAGTTCAATTTGATTTGCCATACTTCATGCATGGTGATTTAGTACTTGGTGCTAATTATTATAAATGCAATGATTGTAGGAAAGTACTATGTTGGGAACGTCAACTTTATGCCAAAACCACAAATAATAACACTATAATGCGACGCTAGATACCCCTTGAAAAAATATTTTCGAAGAGAGTCCACAAAACCCACATGAGTTGTTTAATCATCGTCATCGTCATTTGTCACTTAGGAATATAATTCAAAAGGGTGTTTGGTGTGTACAAGTCCTTCCATGTTATCATTTTTCTTTTGTTCTCTTTTCTTTTTGTCGTGGAAAGTTGAAGATTTATGTAATAAGATAGTAGTTAGTTAAGACAAACTCTTCTATAAAATGTGAATCATAGACATTCTAATATGCACTTTGTTGGGTTATGTAATAGTAAGTTGAGGATTGGTTGATTAACTTTTTGTATGCGAGATATTAAGAGTGATTTTTAAGAGTGGTTATTGTATACTTTCTCGTGAGAACATACAAGACTAGCATTGTGCATTAAATGAAATTTAATGTATTTCACCAATATTGATTCTTTGACAATCTAATGTTGTTCACTTATTCATCTTTAGTTAGTTTGTACATTATCTATAACTTTGCATTACGATTGACGTTTTTGATGTTTTTATGATTAGAACACACAAATGGGTGGTCATTTATCCAAGAATGTGTTATGCCTTTTTCAGAATAAACTTGTTCTATATAAATTTTAGAGGATAATGTATGAATCTTTGAAGAATAATATGAAATAACATTTATAATCACTAAGTATTTTACTCTATGTAGAATATACATCACCTAATGTAGATGTTGTTTTGTCTAATATAAAACTTATACAAAATATTGTATAGAGATCAGTAGTGTATTATCGAGACGTAGACCATGTCTAGTATAGCGTGCAAACAATTAGTGTATTATTATCTAAAGTTGAGACTTTGTACTATATAATGTCTTTAAATATGTTTATTTTGATGGTTTTCTTCTACATACTATTAATGCAAAACGATCTTTTTCACGTTGGTTATTTTGGTCAAATAGTCACTTTCATAATCGACAAAGATACATGTGATATATAAAAAAAGTACTATTTTACATTCCTGGAGAAATGACATAATTGATCTTTTTAGCATTGAGTAAGATAAAAAAAAAAAACCTTGCATTCTAGGTCGGTTATGTAACTAATATACTATGTAAAGTTATTTTAAATACAATGTTGTTTTTTTACATCAACCAAACATTTGTAAATAAAATTAATAGTTTTAGCTAGATAATCATAAGAGTTTCAACAAGGTAAAAGCAAAACAACTATAATAATTAAATTATTTTTTAAATCTAAAACATACAATATTGCAATCAAAATAAAAGTAAAACCTACGGCTACATATGTTGAAGAAGATATGTTAAACATGCAATTACTTGAATTTCACAAAATAAAATGTAGATTAAAACAAATGTGTAAACTTAGTTTGTAATTGTAGTTTTCTTTCCTTAACCAACAAAAGAAGGATAGTGAAATTAAAGCAACTAAACCACATCAATGAACATTTGCTATATATATATATGAATGAGTAAAAATAGTTTGATATAATTGTTTTATAAATTAATTAAGTTTTAACTCCTTATAAATTTGAATATTTTCAATTGAGTCTCTATTAGAAATTTTTATTTTATTGAGTGCTCAAAATATTTTTTAATTTTGTCTAAGTAACATACCATTTTATTTTACCATTAACGACATGATATAACTATTACTTTTGTCTTCTTGTCACCAACTCGCCAATCAACTCACACCTTCCTTGTCGAATCTCCTTTAACTTGTTGATCAACTTGCTATTGGAGAAAGAAAGAGCAAATTGGAGTATAATGAAGATGAAATGAGCGAGTTGATTAGTAAGTTGGAGACAAGAAGACAAAAATATTGGTCACGTCATCTTATTAAGTCATGAGTCAACCCATCTATAAGATATTTAACATCACATTCAACCTAAAACCTTGAAACATTAGGTTTGTGGGTCTTTCTCTTTATATATTGTTTCATTTTGCTCATCCCCACTTAATGTGGAACTATTGACTTCTTACTTAAATTCTTCACAATCTCCCCCTTTAAGTGTGAGTTATGCACACATTGCAAACTCTCCCCTCAACATCCAAGTGTTTCACCCACAAGTCTCTTACTCGTATAACACTTCTCACAAATTTCTGACACCAATTGTTGATTTTTTCAAGTGGACATATCAGAGAGAGTCAGTACACAACTGAAATATTTGGATAGTAACAACTCTCGAATCATGAGTCAACCTATATATAAGAGATTTGACATCATCTCAAATTAAAAAACTTAAGATTTTAGGTTTGTAAATCTTCTTATATATTGATTCATCTAAATTAAATGTGATACTCCTAATTTAACACTTAACTTCCTCACAATTAAGACAAAAATATCATAAACAAGTTAATGAAAAAATTTAAAAAATAAGTACATGACTATATGATAAAACTTAGAAAAGAAGATAAAAATATAGAATGAAGACAATCACACAAAAAAAAATCGTGATAAAAAAAAGTTGTGATCTAAAGGATACAAGTCTTTCTTAGTTATTCTTTTAAGTTTTTTTATAACGAGAATGTTGAGAATAGATGGTAGAAAAGAAAAAAGTTTTAGAAGAGAATCATACAAATATAATAAAATTACATCTAAAATATATATGTTTAATTATATTGGTGTTTCACAAGTGTGAGCACTTGGAGAGATATATTGTTTTTTTTTATATTTCCTTGTTTCATTTTATTAAAATTATCCTTTGTCTTGTCTATGGATTGAAATTTTATATGCGGAAGATAATTATAAAAAAGTGATTAAATTTGAAAAAAATATATACATATACATATTATAATAAAAATATATAAACAATTGATGAATATAAAGAACATACACTGATGTCTTGCAAATGTATATAAAAAACAGAAAATTATGCCTTAAAAGGTAAGTGCTACCAAGACAATTATCAAACAATGGTAGATGGTAAATTGAATTAAATTTAACTAATCAAATCAAATAACAAAAATGAATAAAGAATTATTATTGTGATGCATAATATTCATTTTGTACTTCTATTTAAATCTGATTTTAAAAAGTACAGAAGTGTGATTGAATTAGTTAGATAATATAAGAATAGTCAAATAATAAAGTAAGTAAATTATTTTAAAAAGTGTTGATGTAAAAGTCCTGAATTAATTTTCATAAATAAATAAAAAGTAGTGTGAAGACATAACTTAGTTTAATTGCATTACAAAGAAACATGAAAAAAAACAAAATTGAGAAGTATGAGTTTTGTAGTGAGTAAATAAATGTGTGTCTGATCCCAAAATGCTAGTAATAGAACAAAAAAAGTGAACAGTTTGATTCAGCATGAGCATGCCCACTTGAGCAGCTAATAATAATAGTGACAAAAAATACAGTTTTGACATCAATATCTTTCCATTTATGACAATAAACTCCTGATACATTTCGTCACTAAAGCGACCTTTAACTGCTTCATCTTCATGCTCTCTCACCATGCTTCTTCAAATTAAATCTCCTATTAAATACAACAGGTGAAACTCATTAATTATTCAACAAATCTTAATTTATTTTAATGGAAAATTAATTGTATCAATGTTTGTATTCACACACTTTCATTAACCTTATTTTCTTCAAATAAAACAGCTTGAGAAATTAAGAGAAATGTAAATTAGATTTCTGAATTTTACTTAAGAAAAATTTCCATCCTTGTGATGGGAAGAGGAGGTTGTGTCCCATTTTTAACTATTTCTAAAAAAAATTATGAAATATAATTTCTTTATTTATAAAAATTATAATTTTCAAAACAATTTTTTAAAGTATTTTCACCTACCAAATAGAATTTAGTTGTCTGCTAGTATCATAATTTATTTAATAAACCCTAATGATTCTCATATATGGAAGTCCAAACCCAACTTAAAAGATGCTTGTAATCTAGGACCAAGATCCATTTAACAAAGACAATTTCAAAGTTGTTTTTTATATTTTCATTTTAGTCTATCATAGAAAAAATTACTCTTTACTTTTTACACATTAAAAAATCATAATATTAAATACATTACAACCCAAATTAACAAACCTTATCAAATCACTGTTAATTCAATTTTATGTTATGCCACAATCTACTATACATGATAAGAAATTACAAAGTTTTAAAAATATAAATATCCGTTCACACTCATTGAAAGTATTATTTTTCTAATTTTTATTTGATTACATATAAGATAATAAATTAATATAGTATAAATCATCCCATTAAACATGCATAAAGCACCTTTTAATATTTGGATCAGAACAACATTACATAATACCAATCACTTTAAATAAAAGATTAAATACTACTACTAAATGTATTAATCAAATATTAAAAAGCATTAATACATAATTAAAGAATAAATGGAAAAATAATAATATAAAAGATTGTGTATTTTAAAAACTGGGACTAAAATAATAATTTATTTAATAATGTTTCTGTTCCAGACTACAGTGCCCATTTAGGAAAAGAAAGAGCAGAGGAGAGAAAGAGTTTTAATGGTAGTCTTTATTTATTTTATTTTATTTTAGTAAGTATTTAAAATGAAGATAATAGGGTAAAAATAGGTTAAATTGAAAGTGCAACTCTCCTATAAGGTGTTGTGTATGTGTATATATATATATGTATGATTGTGGTTCTTGGAGTGAAACCATTCAAAGAAGAAGGTGTTCACGTGTTACATACAGCACGAGAGTGTTATTGCTTAGAAAGTAGAACAGAGAGAAAGAGAGAGTGACAATGTCTGGTGTGTGGGTATTCGACAAGAACGGAGTGGCCAGGCTCATATCAAACCCTACAAAGGAATCCTTCGAGCAGAAAGATCCCAAACATCCTGGTACAGCCACCGCACCCGGTGCTAGACCAAGGGTTTTGGTCTACCTCCCGAGCAACCAGGTCATTCGTTCATACACTGAGCTTGAAGAGCGACTCACCGAACTCGGCTGGACTCGCTACCATGACTCAGACTGCTCAGACCTCATCCAGTTTCACCGTTCTGACACCTCTTCACATCTCATATCCCTCCCCAGAAACTTTTCGAACTTTAAGAACTTCCATTTGTACGACATCGTCGTTAAAAATCGCGCTTTCTTTCAGGTTCGTGACCCCACTGCGCTATACCAAGACTAGACCATCATCTCTCCTTGTTATGGATATAAGGGTGACAACAGTGTGAATCTAAAACTTCATGCAAACTACTTATATTTTCATATTTTCCTACCACAAAATCCACCCTAACGGTTCTTATTTTCTCCCTACTTTAGCTTCAGAAAGTCCTTATCATTCCCTACTACCCTACCCTAGCATGCATTTTCATGCCTCTTTCTTTGTTTTTCACTTTGTCTCCTTCTAAATGTATTTCTATTTGCTCTTCACTTGGTTCACGGTTTGGTAGAGTAGAGTTGTTGTAGTAGCTGGTTGAGCTCAGGCTTGTAATCGTTAAACTTGCACGTGATAAAGATCTCTTTTTAACGTTGAAACAAACTCTACATCACTGTTTTATTATTGTATTAACTGTGGATTAAATTCATATTAAATTCATGTTTGTCAACTAATTATCTGTTTATTGAGTTGTTCGATACGAGTATTGAAAGAGACTGCACCATAGTTGAGTAATATTCTGTGGGTATGAGTTCAGGTGGGTAGCTAGGTTCTCACCTTTTTGGTTTATGTATTAATTACGGTGACTGAGCATTGCATGCAGAAGTTCCATTAAAACCCTAAGATGTTGTTCATTAATTAATGTGGGGGAGGAACTAGGAACTAGTAAGAACTGGTTTGTGACTGTTCTGCATAACTAGATAGCAAACTAGTTATAGAAAGATGTGTTGTTGAAAATGAACTAGTGGCACGGGAGTAAATAACAGAAGAGAGGAGCGTTTTAGTGGAATTATGTGGAGGAATGATTCATAGGGCATGGCGTGTGATTAATTGGTGATAGTGAATCAGACTATCTGGTGTAAAAAGCTGAATTAGATGATGCAATATCTTAGATAATTTGGTAGCTGTCAATTTCAAAGCTGCTACACAAGTGTCCTTTTGTACTATCTTATATATCTTTGTATGAGGGACCATCATATTGGGTCTATAAAGCCTATAGAAACTCTCCTGCAACCGTAGATGGTCATAGAGCTAGCTAAGTTTCGTGGGGAAGGACGAAGGAGTGAAGGTCCTACAACAGAGAGAGAAAGAAAGAGAAATTTTTTTATTTTCTACATGAACTGTGTATAGATTCATGACACGTATATCGTATGGTCAAAACAAATCCACCACGGTTGCTGACTGATATTCAGTGGTCCCATTTCTTATTATATCATAATAATAATATAAAATGGAAGAGTAGGGTTTTCTGTGGGTTGATGACACACTGGAGATAAGAGCTTTTGGAGAACGAGAGAGATTTGTAATGACAGAGTAGAATACAAGGAAAGTGAAGAGAATCACACCTTCTGAATAGACGTAACAAAGGAACCATACATATACATGCATTTGCATAGATATTAGATAATATCGTTGCCTGCTATGTTGTCGTACCAGATACTCTTCTCTGCAAAACCAAAATAATTTAATATTTACAAGAATCAGATACATGTTTTATCTCATTGTTGTGTAAGATGTGTGTGTGATAATTATCTTTATAGTTAAGTTTTATCCCTTGTTTTTGTTTGTTAAAGTGAATGTATTAGATAGAAAAATAATGTATCTGCTTACATGAAAGAGAGAGTAAGTTATTTTATTTACATTATCTCTAATAATTAATCATTTAAGTTTATTTGTTATGTATTTAAGAGACTATTTTGTTTCTCATAAGGGATGGAAGGTAGTATTCTTTTAGGATTAGATTGATATTAAGTTATAAAAGGTTCTGAGATTAAGTTGTTATTAAGGTATAGAGTTAATTAATTTATTACTAAGTTATAAAATTTAGGAACTTAATTGTTATTAACTAGTTTAAATAAGATGTATTTGTGTTTTTTTTCTCTTTCAACTTACCTTTATTAAATCAAATGAACCTTTTATTCTAAATTTCATTATTATATCTCTAAAATTTATAAAAAAATGTGCTATTTCTTGAATTACAAAAATGTTGTTAATCTATACAATTTAAAAAATTGTCTTTCATCCTCACAGTAGCGTACATGTGATACTTAAAAGGACATATGAAAGATTAAAGACAATCTTAACTTATTTTGTTCACACAATACATAAAAAAATAAAAAATAAATGTGATATTATATTTTTTGTTAAATATATCATTTTAAGTTTATGTTTAATTATTATATAATTTTAATTATTTAATTATTAAAATAGTTAACTCATATTTCTAAAAATTATAAAAGATTAAACAAATGATTTAACTATTAAAATAATTAACTTATATTTTAAAAATTATTAATACAAAAATGGGATAATAAAATCTTATTTATATAATATATAATTTATTTGTGCATACATGTACTGTCTACAAAAATTATATAAAGAAAAAGTAATGACACGGATTTGGAACTTGTAGCTATATCCTCATCTTTATGGTCGCTGTTAAAAAAGATCAAATAAATTTTGTATATAGTGAAAGTGGATGTTATCTGTTAGAGTTGGAATAGGTTCTTTTGTTCATTTTTATATATATATATATATATATATATATATATATATATATATATATATATATATATATAAAAAAAATATTTTTTTTTTATAAAATATATGAATATTATATAAAAGAAAAAATATATTTGTGTTT
>Ga0123342_1005119_pt1 | contig 19354 bp, 14 predicted proteins | sample Turbeawhitnodule_FD_89960 | JGI IMG/M metagenome (GOLD analysis project Ga0123342, IMG submission 89960) | Root nodule microbial communities of legume samples collected from Mexico - Turtle bean Mexico white nodule | ecosystem: Host-associated > Plants > Roots > Nodule | place: Mexico: Nepantla... | reverse complement strand
CTAAAAGAACTAACCTGAGACTCCTTTGTAGCACCACAAATAATAGAAGAAACATTGGAATTAGCAGCACACCATGCAATCGCAAGTTGTGATAGTGGAACACCAAGCTCATCAACAATTGGCAGCCCATCAACCTTCTTAAGCACATCATCAACCAATGATCGTGATGCCAGATTCTACGAAAAGCACCACACACAGAGATAAAAGCCATAATAGTCAATAAAAAATTAAACAAAAAATCCTAGTACTGAGATTGTAAGCACAGATACCTTTAGTCCTAAACTTAATAAGATCATTACCTGAAACATTAAACTAAATGAAAGATCGCATAAGCTAAAATGAGGATTACATAAAGATTTCATCAAATGGAAAAGTACTTTGTAATTTTCCAATGCAAATATGCTATCTGGCAGTATAACTCTTTTACTATCCTAGGATGATTCGCATCGAGAAGCTGGCAGTGAAAAGTGTCGAAACATGCCTGAAAAATTAACGATCCAACAAAATAGATAAACTAAGAAATTATAAAAGACAATCAAATTAGAGTATAAAAAGAGAAGATAAACCTCTTCGATTTTGGAGAGACTGAGTTGTAGAGTCGAGTTGATCCAAGAAAGAATCTCATATCTGCTGACAAAGTAAGCCGCATCCATGATTCCAATATTGGTCGCCATTTCTCTCTCTATCGTGGTGGACAGTCGCAGACAGTGGCGGAGAGTTAACGCGTGGATGCGAGAGTGAGGAGAGGTACGGTTCGCGGAAAAAAGTTTCAAATCCTTGCGTGGAGGCGGCGATGACGAATAATGAAGGGAGCGATAGTGAGCACAAGGTTTAGGGTGCGCGAGTGAGTGAAGGTGAAATAGTTTTGTGAAGTACAAAGGTTTCATGAATCACAGAGGGTTTCGTGAGGAGGGTGGAGGGCTTCGTGAGGATTTCATTAGGGTTTGAGTGTTTAACAGAGATAAAAGGAAGAGAGAGGGAAGAGTCACGAAGAGTGTTTAGAAAAAAAGAGAGGGAAGAGAGTTTTGGGGTTCCTAGGAGTCAAGTTTTCAAAAATAATTGGAAATAATAAAGAATACTGTATGGAGGGAAGGAAAACATGAGATTTTTATTTTGAAGGATAATTGTGGCGTTTGAAGGATAATTGTGGCGGTTAGTCAAATGTCGTATTATACGAAAATTTGTGGCAGTTATTAATAACCGCCGTATTAAAACTGTCACTTTATACACGATTTTTTGTAGTGTGTAACCTACAACGATCATCACTAAATGCTTATAAAAAAATGTAACCCATGCACAAAGGGCTAACGTTCCAAGATATGACAAGCAAGTCTCATGTGCATGATAATAGTTTAAAAAGCCTTCAAGTGCTTAATATAAAATTTGTCTAATGAAATATTTTTTGTATATCATTCATCATTGCAAAGTAGTTTCTCTAGATCAATGGGCTTATATTTCATATCCACTAAATTGAGTGTGGACTTTGTAATAACAAACTTTGTTTTTATATAGCCATAAGAGGCAGTGTACTTTTTCTAGGTAGGCTTTATGTACTCATGCTTAAATTTGAGGGTTTTAGTGGATAGCATGGAAAACCATTGTGTATGTAGCTCGGAGAGGCATTGTGTAGTCAAATAGGTAAGAGTGACTTCATGTACTCATTATGATAGCATCCTTCATCTGGTTGGATTTTTCTTGGAGATTGGTTGGAGTTGGCAGAAGCTAATGGAAGTGATTAGTCAAGGAGAGCTCCATTGGAGCCATGAATTCCTTGGAGTTGCTGTGAGGTGTGAAGAGAGTGATTGGTTCCGCCAAATCACTTGGAGAAATGAGAGAAGAGACCAAAGGCGTCTATCTTACAGAGGCTAGATAAGAGAATGCTTAGGCTTGTAATTTGGCAGCATAACACTCATATATTTGATCTACTAAAACATGAGCATAGCACCACAATTTATAGGTGAGAGGACCGACCGAGCTATAATAATTGGTGGAAAAATTCAAATGCCAAAAAGTTTGAATTAGGCGCCTAAATCAAGTCACAAGGCAAGCATGAGTAAGGTGTGCACCATGTGACCTAGTTAGGTCTAATGAGTGACCTAGGGTTTAATGAGGGATGTAATTAAGCACAACTATGCCCTAGGTAGGTTTTATAAACCTAACCCTAACCATAATATACTCAAGGCCAAAATACAAGCCAAAATCCTACTATACTTTTAAGCACGAAAATTAAATCCTACTCTGAAATTTACACTAGGTTATGACACCTTCAAACATATATAAGAAAGTGTCTCTACCATCAGTAGCAGATTCCCAATCTTTTTGTATTCTCCTTGCCATAACTTTAATGGTTGGTCATGAGCTAAGGCCTCTACCATCATCCCCTTCCTCTTAAAGAGGATTCGTCCTCAAATCAAAAGTTTCCGCCTCATCATTTGTGCTACATGTAAAAGGTTTTAGATCTATAAAATTAAAAGTAGATTTGTACTCCATATTCTTCATGCAGATCCAACGGATAATCATTATTATTGATTCTCTTAAGGACTTGGAAATGACCATCTCCTTGGTGACTAAGTTTAGACTTCCTCTTAATAGAGAATCTATCTTTTCTAAGGTGAAGTCAAACCCAATCTCCCTCATTAAAAACTATATCCCTTTTCCCCTTATTGTTATGCTTATCAGTTTTTTTTCTGTATTTTACTCTTAATCCTCTCATGTAATTTCTTAACAAATTCAGTCTTTGTTACCCCTTCCTTATGCACAAATTCATGTGATTAGGTAAAGGTAACAAATCCAAATGAGTGTGAGGATTAAAACCATATACAACCTGATACAACCCAAGTCGCTATGAAGATGACCAAAGAAGCAAAAGACAAAGCACATAGTGAACAATCATCTCAACAAACAATTCATAACCCCACCAAGGATCACATGGACCTCACTAGAGGAGCTGAGCATAAACCAGCACACCAACTATTCTTCCTTTTGGTTTTCTTATAATATACAAATATGTTGTAAATAATTTGGGCTCTCTTTAGGGGTCCAAATAACAAATATAGGCTAGAATAAGGTACCTTTAGCGTAATAGGGGGTGTAGTTAGCATTTTAGCTTGTTCCTAGCCCTTTAAGAATGCAATTTGACCTAGTTTATAGAAGGACAAGTCTAGGGTGCGGGTTTGACTTAGTCAAACCCTAAGGCTGCCCCTTTTTTAGTGTTTCCCGTCCTACCCTTCATGCTTGTTCTCCAATTGTATTGACAAGTTGAATTTGAATGAAGTAAAGAAACTCTACACAAATTGTGTGAGCTCTTAGTGAGGCTTATGTCCTCTTAGGTTTGAGGTCTTATCTTGAGTGACTGGGAAGCTCTCAAGTGGCGGCCAACACACTCATCTTGGAACACATCACCCTCCAAGTGGCGTGACATTTCTCACCCACCATCATAAGTTTTCTCATTCCATTTTCCTTCCATTTCTCCATTCTATTTATGTTTTTTTGTCTCTTTGTTTCTCTTCTTTGTTGCTCTTGGGTTTCACTCATAATCATGAGTATGATGCATCATTAGGGAGGCCATGACCACCATTGATGTTGACCTTGTGCCCATTTCAATTCTGCAATTGCATCTTATCCTCACTATATCTTGTTTTTCATCTTTGCCTTTGTGAAGTGAGCCTTCACACTTACTTAACCACTTGGTTAAGTTCGTGTCCAGTGGGAATCTTCCTTAGGTCCTCTCCCTTAATTGTTAAAATCCCAATCTTAAGTAAAAGTGTCACCATAAATGAAAACATCTAAAAATCAACTGACATCATGTGGTATTCAGAGCTTTGGTTTTTTAGCTTATCTTGTTTAGAGTTGATTGGCACTTTACTTTGTTGCATCTTTAATTCCTTGTCTTTACATTCAAGTACCTTTAAATTCTCGTATTTACTTTCAAGCACTTTTAATTTCAGCCCTTTACTTTCTTGCTTTTAAATTCGACATTTACCTTATTCAATAACATTGTTTCACTTTTTGAACATTCCTTTATGTCTTTTAATTTTCTTGCATTTTTTTCCTTGAGTCAAGTGTTTTTTAGTGTTCTAGGAGTCCTTATATTTTGATTCTACTTACTTGCTTTTAATTGTGAAAGTTTATAAGTAATTAGAAACTTGTTTTAGTAGAAGTAGATTTAAGTTCCAAACAAAAGATTTCAAGTGATTAATTATTGTGAATCCTAAACATTTTGTGAAAAATGGTTATATGAAAATATGCATGATCAAAACTATGGACATTTCATTTGCATAATCCAAAAACAAGTATAAAAAAAGAGAAGAGAAGTGGCGCAAGCTATTTTGTGTTCCTTTTTTTTTTCAAAGAGCAGCATTTTCAAAATTTTAGGTTCATCTTGATTGACAAATCGATTTCAACCTTTGTGCAATTTTTATCATTTTGCTTTGACAGATTTCTAAAGAAAGTTTCATTGTTAAAAGTTTAGTAAGTATCTTAAAGTCTTTTTGTGTGCATTTTTCTTGCTTGTCTTCCTTTTCATGTTTTGTCATAATCTATTTTCACAAATTTGGTTTAGCTTTCTTGATTTGAGCTTTTCTTGTTTGTCTTCTCAAATTCCTTAAGTTTTGTTGTGGTTCTTTGAGATCAAGTGTGTTTGGCTTTGTCCTTTTTCACTTTAGAAAATTTTCAACACCAAGAAAGACCCTTTTTTAGAGGATAAAATTCTTTTTGAGTGCTTTAAGTGTTCTCCTCTTGATTTCTTTCCACCCAAAAGTGACGCAAGCTTAAGAGAGTGTTTTTATAACTTCTATTTCACTAATTGTTTGTTCACTTGTGAATTATGGCTCATATTTCATCAAAATCCCAATCTCCCTAAAAGAAATTCCTTATGAGTGAATTGGCGGCAACTAGGAGATCCCTTGCCCAAAAAGAAGAGGAAATGAGACAAATGGAGGAGAGACTCCAAAAGGCTTGAATCGGCTTATGTAAGACAACCAAGGAGGTGGGAGCATAAAAGAGCTACAAGATGTTTCACTCAATATGGTAGCCATGAGGAAGAAGAAGATTGGTGATTGAAGCAATTTGATGAGAAGTGCCAACATCAACACCATGCTCCTAAAATTTCTTTGCCTTATGTAAAACTTCATAGTTTTAGTGGGGAGGGTGACCCCAACATTTACCTAGGATGGGAGGCTAAATTTGAACAAATTTTTAATGTACATGAGGTCCAAGACTAAAAAGTCAAGTTAGCCTCCTTAGAGTTTTTAGACTATGCCATGCAGTGGTGGCATAAGACTGTAATGGACATTGGACTTAACAAGAGGCCAATCGTGGTCTTTTAGGAGGATTTAAAGTTATGCATGCTCTCTAGGTTTGTTCCTCCTCACTATAGGAAGGAAGTCTTGTTGAAGCTTCAACGACTTCAACAAGGAACAAAAAGTGTTGATGATTATTTTAAAGAGCTTGAAACGACTTTAACTAAAATTGACATGCATGAAAGTGAGGAGTCTAAAATGGCTAGATTTGTAAGTGGATTGAGAAGGGAAATCCAAGATGTGGTGGAACTTTATGACTATTCATCATTAGAAAAATTGGTTCACCTTACCATCAAGGTTGAAACCCAACTTTCAAAGAAAAACCATTTCAAAAACTCTCATAATGATGACTACTACCAATCATCTTGGAAAAACAAAAACAAAACTTCTTCCAAAAACTTTTCCTTCAAAGGTTGAGAAAGATTCCACTTACAACCCTAGACATTCTAATCCCTTCGCTTCAACACCTAAGTCACCTACCAAAACCTCAAGTAGAAAGTGTTTTAAATGTTTAGGTTTTGGGCACATTGCATCTAATTGTCATTTAAAAAGAAACATGATGGTTAAAGAAGGGGTTGTCATGAGTGACCATAGTTCCCAAAGGTCTAGGTCCCCTAACCCTTCTAGATCCCCAAGTGAGGAAGAAAGTGAGACTCCATATGAAGGAGACTTATTAGTAGTGAGGCGCATGCTAGGCCAAGTTTTAAAACCTTTTGAAGAAAGTCAAAGGGAAAACATTTTCCACACTAGGTGCCTCATTAATGATAAGTTGTGCTCCTTAATTGTGAATGGGGGTAGTAGTACAAATGTGGCAAGTACAAGAGTGGTAGAAAAACTTGGGTTGCCTACCATCTCTCATGTCAAGCCCTACAAGCTCCAATGGCTTAGTAAGGAGAGAGAAATCATGGTTAATAAACAAGTCCTCATAACTTTTCCTATAGGAAAGTATAAAGATGAGGTTTTATGGGATGTTGTGCCAATGGAAGCAACACATATTCTATTAGGAAGACCTTGAAAATATGATAGACAAGTTCTACATGATGGCCTAACCAACAAAATAACTTTTACCTTCCAAGGGCACAAGGTTACCTTAAAACCCCTCTCTCCCAAAGAGGTTCATGAGGACCAATTAAAAATGAAAACAAAAAGAGAAAATGAAAAAGGTGAGGAAAGTAAAAAGGGTTTCATCTTGATAGCCCACACAAAAATAAATGCGCCTTCAAGGTATACTTCTTCCTTCCCTTTTTCATTACCAAAGGTTTCTACCTACTCACCATCTTTGTTAAAGAATTTTGGGAGTGATTTTCAAACACCTCCTAAAGGTTTCCACCTTTTAAGAGGATTTTCATCACAAAAGTTTATCATTCCCAAACATTCTTTTCAAACTTGTTATGTATATTGAACACCATCTTATGCACTCCCATTACTTAAGGAACATAAGTTGAGTTCAGATCCCAATCCTTGCACTATCTTATATGTGAACAAACTAACTATGCTGTCTACATGAGTTTCGAATTCGAGGTTGAATTCTCTCGAACTTGGGAGGCATGATGCAACCCAAGTCACTACGAAGATGACCAAGGAAGCAAAAGATAAAGCACATGGTGAACATTCATCTCAACGAACAATTTATAACCCCACCAAGGATCACATGGACCTCACCAGAGAAGCTGAGCATAAACCAGCACACCAACTATTCTTCCTTTTGGTCTTCTTATAAGATACAAATATCTTGTAAATAATTTGGGTTCTCTTTAGGGGTCCAAATAACAAAGATAGGCTAGAATAAGGTACATTTAGCATAATAGGGGGTGTAGTTAGTATTTTAGCTTGTTCCTAGCCCTTTAGGAAGGGATATTTTGACCTAGTTTCTAGAAGGACAACCCTAGGGTGCGGGTTTGACTAAGTCAAACCCTAAGGCTGCCCCTTTTTTAGTGTTTTCCATCCTACCCTTGATGCTTGTTCTCCAAGGCTCTTTCACCTATAAATAGGAGGCCTACCTCATTGTATTGACAAGTTGAATTTGAATGAAGTAAAGAACCTTTGCACAAATTGTGTAAGCTCTTAGTGAGGCTTATGTCCTCTTAGGTTTGAGGTTATCTTAAGTGATTAGGAAGCTCTCAAGTGGCGGCCAACACACTCATCTTGGAGCACATCACCCTCCAAGTGGCGTGACTTTTCTCACCCACCATCATAAGTTTTCTCATTCCATTTTCCTTCCATTTCTCCATTCCATTTATGTTTTTGTCTCTTTGTTTCTCTTCTTTGTTGCTCTTGGTTCCACTCATAATCATGAGTATGGTGCATCATTTGGGAGGCCATGACCACCATTGATATTTACCTTGTGCCCATTTCAATTCCGCAATTGCATTTCATCCTCACTATATCTTGTTTTTCATCTTTGCCTCTGTGAAGTGAATCTTCACACTTAACCACTTGGTTATGTTCATGTCCAGTGGGAATCTTCCTTAGATCCTCACCCTTAATTGTTAAAATCTCAATCTTAAGTAAAAGTGTGACCATAAATGAAAACATCTAAAAATCAACTCACATCACAACCTCAAATGGAGAAATATTAGTAGTCTTATGGACCACTCTATTATATGCAAACTCTATATGAGGAAAGTACTCATCCCAAGATTTGTGATTTCCTTTCATGACCGACCTAAGCATAGTTGATGTGAGTTGATTTTCTATTACATATGTTTTTATAAGTTTCACTTGGCTAATATTTTAATTAGAAAAAATAGGTGGTGACTCAATGAAGATTGTCACTGGACACGAACTTAACCAAGTGATTAAGTAAGTGTGAAGGTTCACTTCAAAAGTGAAAAAAGAAAACACACACTTTATGATGAATGATGAACACAAAATTAAAACAAGACAAGGATGAAATAAATGACGAACCAAAATAGAGAGAAGGAAAAAAAAGGAAAAGAGATGAAAGAGATAACAGGAAAGGGAATTATTATGCGGATGAAGCTTTCATGGAGGTGAAGGAACAAAATGCATCATGCCATTTGGAGAAGGAAGCTCCAAGATGAGTGAGGAAGTGAGTCGCCACTTGCAGCAATCTCTGCCAAGATAAGACTCACAGGAACTTAGGAACACTCAAGAATCACTCAAGCAGTGTTTCTTTACTATCAATTCATTGTGATCTACAAGGGGAAAAACACTTTATTTATAGCCTAAGGTTCTTTGGTGAAAAAGAGAGTCATGTAGGGGGTGGTACATGAACGAAAAATTCTAGAAGCTAGGGTAAAGGTGTCACACATGTAGAATGCTTCTAGAAGCTAGGTCAAAATGTGAGGCACATGGGGACCTATTCTAGAAGCTAGGTCAAAATGTGGGCTTTGGTACAAGCCCAATTTATGCTAATTAAATCCTAATCTATTGAAATAAAAAGTAGGGAAAATAAATTATGCTCAAGTCCAATCATGTGGGTTATAATCCTAGTAATCCTCTGAGTTATAAGAGGCTCTGAGTCACTGGCTATGGACTGAGTTTGATCTAGCCCTAGATCATTTGTCATGCTCCTGGTCATCCTTATGGAAGGTTAGCCTATTCAGTGGGTTCTCTATCAGTCAGGGTTTCATCATGCTTCTCGGGTTGGAGAGAATACATCCATGAATTTGAAACACTTGCAGAGAAAGGATTATTCCCTAAATATGTCTTAGGCAGATCTAACTCGTAAGCATTATCATTGATACTTTTAATGATCTGAAAGGGACCAACACCATGGGGAAGGAGTTTAGATTTCCTTTGAGTAGGAAAATGACCCTTACTCAAGTGAAGCCTTACCTAGTCCCCAACTTCAAAGATCATTTCTTTACGCCCCTTATTTGCATGTTGAGCATACTTGTCTACCTTCCTTTCTATTTGTCACTTGATGTGTTGATGCAAGTTTTTAATAAATGTTGCTTTTTCAAAACCATCCTTGCACAAAACCTCATCAAGTACAAGAATAGGAAGTAGGTCGAGGTGTAAGGGGATTACACAACCTCAAAAGGGGTGTGATAAGTAGTAGAATTAACTACTCTATTGTAAGCTAACTCAATATGAGGCAGTAAGTCCTCCCACACCCTAGGATTCCTGAAAATAAGACATCTCAACATTTCTGACAAAGTTCTATTGACCAATTCTGATTGTCCGTCAGTTTAGGGGTGGCAAGTAGTAGAAAACATCAGTTTAGTGTCAAGTTTGTCCCAAAACGTTTTCCAAAAGCGACTCAAGAACTTAGAGTCTTTATCAGATACTATACTTCTAGGAAGTCCATGCAATCGAACAACTTCCTTAAAGAAGAGATCGGAAATATTACAAGCATCATCTACTTTGTGGCATGGAATGAAATGGCTAGTTTGGTAAAAGGATCCACTACCACAAAGATAGAATCCATACCCTTAGATTTCTTAGGATGTCCTAGAATGAAATCCATTGAAATGTCAACCAAAGGCATGTTAGGGATGGGCAGAGGGGTATATAAACCATGGGGTTGAACCCTATACTTAACTTTCCAACATGCTATATCATATAAATTGTGTACATACTTTTACATGTTGGCCCATTAAACCACCCTCATGTGCCTCCTTAACAAGAGATTGTCTAAAAGACCCTTGGGGCACACAAAGTCTTTTTCCTTTAAAAAGAAAACCTTCATGGATGAAAAAGTCTTTGTGGCATCCTTTTGGGCACTCTTGCAAGATGTGAGAAAAATCAAGGTCATCTTTGTAATTTTCCTTGATGTGATCAAAACTAAGATATTGATTGTTTAAATTTTTTAGCAAGGTATGTCTTCTAGAAAGAGCATTTGCAACCACATTTGATTTATCTTGCTTATGTTTGACCACATAGGGAAAGTTCTCAATAAACTCTACCCATTTAGCTTGTCTCTTGTTAAGTTTGCTCTAGATTTTTAAATATTTAAGAGATTCATGACCACTGTGTATCACAAGCTCTTTGGGGAAAAGATAATGTTGTTAGTTTTGCAAAGCCCTAACACAAGCATAAAGATCTTTGTTATAAGAGGAGGAGTAAATGAGGTGACTTCCTTTTAATTTCTCACTAAAATAAGCTATGGGGTGTCCCTCTTGTAGGAGAACAACCTCAATGCCTATATTAGAGGCATTACACTCTATCTCGAATGGCTTAGTAAAGTTTGTTAAGATGGGAGCTTTAGTCAATTTATCTTTCAAAGTTTCAAAGCTTTAGCCTTTTCTTGGCCCCATCTAGACACTACATATTTCTTTACTATTTCATTGAGAGGTGCAACAATAGTACTAAAATCTTTTCCAAATCTTCTACAGAAACTAGCTAACCCAGGAAAACTTCTTACTTCACTAATATTTGTGGGTGTAGGCCAATTCCTAATTGCTGCTACGTTTTGTTCATCAACATTTACTCCTTTAGAGCTAACTACAAACCCTAAGAATTCAACATGGTCTATGGGAAAGACATATTTTTCAGGATTAGCATACAACAAATCTTTTCTAAGGGTTTCTAGTACTTTCCTAACATGCACTTTATGGTATTCTATGTTCAAGCTTTAAATGAGGATATCACCAAAATTTACAACTACAAATTTGCCCATAAAAGGTCTTAAGACATGATGTATAAGTCGCATAAAGGTGCTCAGAGCATTGGTTAAGCCAAAAGGCATGACTAACCACTCATACAATCCAAACTTGGTTTTGAAAGCAGTTTTCCATTCCTCTCTAAGTTTAATTCAAATTTGATTCTACCCGCTTTTATGATCAATTTTGGTAAAAACTTGAGACCCATGTAACTCCTCTAATCTAGGGATGGGATGCCTATACTTAATTGTTATGTTGTTGATGGCACGACAGTTTGTACACATACGCCAACTCCCCTCCTTTTTAGGGACAAGAATGACAGGCATAAGACAAGGACTCATGTTGTCTTGGACCCAACCCCTTTCTAATAACCCCTCGACTTGTTTTTGGATCTCCTTGGTTTCATCCGGATTGGTTCTATATGCAGGTCGATCTGGTAAAGAAGCTACAGGAATAAAATCAATTTGGTGTTTAGTACCTTTTAAAGGTGGTAAACCTTTAGGAGGATATTGGAAGAAATCCTTGAATTCCTTTAACAAAGACTCCAAACATTTAGAAATATCTAGAGAAGAACTTAAACATTTTTTTTGGATAAGCTATAAATATTTCCTTTCGAGCCATCATTACCTTTTTAACTTCTTTGAGAGAGATGAGAAGGCTCGTTTTGGTATCATAATGTTTTTTTCATTTCATTTCATTTTCTATCTTTTGTTTTTATTTTTATTTGGTCTTCATTCACTCTTTTGGAGAGAAATTTTAGTATAAGCTTATGCCCTTGGAAGTGGAAAGAGATTTTGCTTGTAAAGCCATCATGTAAATTTTTTCTATCATATTGTCAAGGCCTTCCTAAGAGAACATGTGTTGCTTTCGTGGGCACAACATCACATAATACCTTATCTTTATATTTTCCAATGGAGAAAGCTATGAGGACTTGTTTATTAACAATCAATTCACCCTCTTTACTAAGCCATTGTAATTTATAGGGCTTTGTATGAGAGATAGTGGGTAATCCGTGTTTCTCCACTATATTTGTACTTGCCACATTAGCACAACTATCCCATTAACTATCATGGAACATAAGTTGTTATTTGATAAGGCATCGGGTATGGAAATTTTTTTCCCTTTGACTTTCATCAAAAGGTTTTTGAAGTTGTCCCAACATGCGCCTTACCACTAACAAATCACCTTCACATGGTATTTCACACTCTTCCTCACTTGGGTATTTTGAAGAACAGGAGAGCTAGATCTAGATGATTTGGAACTATGGTCCTTCACTACTCCCCCCCGCCCCCCTCTTTTACTATCATGGTTATTTTTGTAGGGAAATTTGGAGCTATGTGTCCAAAATCTAGACATTTAAAATATTTTCTAATTGAGGTTTGAGTGGGTGATTTTGGAGTAGAAGTAGAAGGGGTGTCTTTAGAAATTCTATTTTATGAGGTGGGTTCTTTTGAGAAATTGGAAGGAAAAGTTTTGGTTTGAAATTTATTTCTGGTCCTTCCAAGATGATTTTTAAAAGCCATCATTATGAGTAGTTTTGAAAGATTTTTTCTTTAAAACTTATGATTCAACCTTCATGTCTAGGTGAACCAATTTTTCCATAGAAGTGTACTCATAAAGTTCTACAACATCTTGTATTTCTCTCCTTAACCCACTAACAAACCTAGCAATATTTGACTCTTCACTTTCATGCAAATTAATCTTAGTCAAAGTAATTTCTAAATCTTTAAAATATTCATCCACACTCATATTTCCTTGATGAAGCCATTGGAGCTTCAACAAGAGTTCCTTCCTATAATGAGGAGGAACAAACCGCACACAGATGCATACTTTTAAATCGTTTCAAAAGGCCACAATTGACCTCTTGTTTAGCCCAATGTTCAATACAATTTGATGCCACCACTGCATGGTATAGTCCTCAAACTCTAGGGAAGCTAACTTTACACGTTGGTCCCCTTACATCATATACACGAAATACTTGGTCTACCTTAGCTTCCCATCCTAGATACACATCAGGGTCACTATCCCCATTAAAAGATGGTAATTTTACAAAAGGTATGGACTTCTTGGGTTGATGATGATGATGACACCTATCTTGATAATTTTGCACTCTCCATTCTTCATCTTCCTCTTCTTGGCTTCCATAGTGCATTTGATATTTGTTGCTTTTCTAGGCTCTCATCTCCTTTCCTGGTTTTGCCTTTATATTAAATCTTTGAGCCTTTACAACCTCTCCATCATTTGCCTCATATCCTCTTCTTTTGAACTAAGCTCCTCTTAGTCTCTTCAAGCTCAATCATAAGGTTTTCCCTTTGAGGAGAAGGTGGCTTGGATGATTCTCTAGATGACAAGTAGTGAGACATAATTTCACAAACAAGTTAAAACAATCACTACAAAAATACCCAAATAAATTGGAAGATTCACACCCTAAGCTAATGTGTTGGTACAAACCGATATCAAGAACTTTCTAGAACTAATATGATCAACCAACATAGTGACAATAACCCTAGGCAGCATTTGTAAGGGTATGAGGGAGAAACAATCACCCAAGAAACCAATCAGCAGATGAGAAACCCTAAATAGGATGAAAAGGAAAGAAAATAGAGAAAAGTAGAAGAGATGTGTGAATCGTAAAATAATGGCACACGTGAATATTATTGGATTTGTAAAGTGTATATATTGTACATGTAAAACAACAAAATTAGGAGGGTACTTATAGAGAAAAGTGGAACAAAATAAAGGAAAATCTAAACTAGAGAAACAAAAAAGCAAGGCCCAATTAGGCAACCCAATATAAAATATACATGGATTTTATCACCCTCCCCCCCTCAAGATGGGAATATATGTTTCTCATTTTCAGCTTGGACTTGAGCTCTTTGTAGATTGCAGGAGAAAGAGGTTTGGTAAGGATGCCCACAATCTGTAGAGAGGAAGAGATGGGGAGCAATTTGAGAAGGCCAGCTGTGATTTTTTCTCGGACGATGTGGCAGTCAATCTCAATGTTCTTGGTGCACTCATGAAACACTTGATTGAAAGCAATGTGTATTGCAGATTGGTTATCACAATAGATGCTTGTTGGTTGAATATAGGGAAGTCCAAGTTCTTGTTGGACGTAGGTTAGCCACTTAATCTCACAGGTGGTTGTGGCTTAAAACTCTTGGAAATTGTTTGTTGTTTCTTGGATTTCCGTGAGACAAGGGAATCGCCTAGGAAGATGGAGTAACCGGTTATAGATTTTCGGAATTCAGAACAAGTAGCCCAATCTAAGTCACTGAAACCTCAAAGCTGGAGAGTGTTGTTGTTGTGAAAGAAAATGTCGTTCCCAGGGTTGCCTTTCAAGTACCGAAGAAGGCGAAAAGCAGCTTGTTGATGGAGATTGGTAGGAGATGAAATAAACTAGCTTGGGTTATTGACAATAAAGCCAATGTCAGGCCATGTGTTGGTGAGGTATATGAGCTTGCCAATGAGTCTTCTATATGCATAGGTTTCAATGTCAGTGAGTCTTGTACCTTTGAAGGAGGAAAACCGAGATGAGTGAACCATGGGTGTGGGCATAAGTGCAGAGTTGATCCTGCCGGTGTCATGAAGAAGGTCCAACACGTATTTGCGTTGACAGATGTGGAGCCCTTGGTTGTTTCTGGGCACCTTCAGGCCCAAAAAATAGGTGAGGTCTTCTAGATTCTTGATCTTGAATTGAGTGTCCAGCAGAGAAGTGATGTTGGTAATTTCCTCATGATCATTTCCAGTAAGCACCAAATCATCAACATACACAGGAATAATGGTTACATTAGGTCCTTTACGGTTTAAAAAGAAAGAGTGATCAACAGAGGATAAAGTGTAGTAATTTGAAAGTAAAAATTGAGACAGTTTTGCATACCATTGGCGGCCGGCCTAGCGAAGGCCATAGAGTGATCTTTGTAATTTTAATACATGTTGAAGAGATGGAAGTTTGAGTCCCGGAGGTGGTTGCATGCAGACTTCCTCAAGGAGGTCACCATGGAGGAAGACATTATTCACATCAAGTTGTTTAAGAATTCAGTTTTGAGAGGTGGCAACAACAAGTAAAGGTCTTAAAGTGGTTTGTGGCGATCAATGTATCTAAGAGATCAAGACCTTCTAATTGAGTGTAGCCTTTTGCTACCAACCGTGCTTTGTGGTGATCAATGGGGCCATCAGATTTGTGTTTCACCTTAAAAACCCATTTGCAGCCAATGGTTTTCTTTTCTAGAGGGAGAATGGTGGTCTGCCATGTATTATTAACATTAAGAGCATTGAGATCTTCTTGCATTGTTGTTTCCAGCAAGAATGCTTAGAAGCCTCAGTGTAGGAGCTGGGTTCACTGTTAGAAGATATAGAAAAATATAGTCTTTTTGAAAGAAGGTGAAAGAGCATTGTAGGAAAGAAATTTATAAATGGGATACCTAATACTTACAGTGTTGGCAATCGGTAAACAAGTCTTGAAGTCCTATAAATAGGCAGGTATGTGTCTTTGTCTGCTGAAACATCTAGGTGGAATGATGTTGTCTTCATTGTGAGTGATGGGAGTCTCTTTCTCAGGATTTTGACAGTTATAATCAAACAAGATATCATCACAGATTGTATTATAGTTAGCAGAAATGGGTAAAGATAAAGTGTGGGGGCTCCATGTGTCATCATGATTCAATTTATATGGAAAATGATGTTCATGAAAGATCACTTGTCTTGAAATTTCAATGCGATGATACTTTAAATTTAAGATAATATAACCCTTGGTATTGTGTGGGAAACCGAGAAAGCTGCCATGAACAGACCGAGTATTTAATTTCTTTCTATTAGCATAAATGGTAGTAGAATAACAAGATCAACCAAAAACACGTGAAGAAGAGATATCACAAGGTTTTTCAAAAAGTTTTTCATATGGAGAAATATCTTGTAAAACAGGAGTAGGTGTGCAATTTAGGAGAAAAACAACGTGTTGGACAACAAAGTCCCAAAAAATATGAGTTAAATTTGCTTGAAATAGTAAAGCACGAGTAATGTTTAAAATGTGTTGGTGTTTACGTTCGGCTATACCATTTTGTTGAGCTGTTTCTATGCAAGTAGTTTGATGAACCGTGCCTTTGGAAGCAAAAACAAAAATTCATGGAAAATTCAACACCATTATTAGAACAAATGCATTTGATGGTAGTTTTAAATTGGTTTTCAGCATAAGCAAAAAAAAATTATGAGATGGGTGCGAACTTCAGATTTAGCATGCAACAATATGGTCCATGTATAACAAGAAAAATCATCCACAATAGTCAAAAAGTAATGAAACCCTTGCATAGATGTAGCATAATAGTGTCCCCAAATATCAACATGAATGATGTCAAAGATAGCAGTAGTGTGAGAAGTACTAAGAGTAAAAAGAAGTTTTCTTTGTTTTGCACAATTACAAATAAAACCATAAAAACTCATAGAGATGTTTCAAGAACATTTAAAACATTTGAACTGAATAGAAATGGAAACAACATCATGAAAAATGGTAAAAAAAAATGAAATTCAAGACAATGAAGAACATCAATGAAACAACATGGAATTAAGAACAAAAATAAGAGAAGAAGACACTTAGCTCTTGATTAACCAAAGCTCTAGATACCAAATGATAGCATCCTCTTCATTCCGTTGGATTTTTCTTGAAGATTGGTTGGAGTTGGCGGAAGCTAATGGAAGTGATGAGTCAATGATACAAACCAACAGATAATTAAGGATACAACAAGCAGTTCCCAAAAGGGTCATTCATCTCAAGATACAAAGCCAGACCCGACCAAGCCTCGAGAAAGATCAACAAAAGAAGAAGAAGCTATAAACCCGAATATCAAAAGTTCTTCCTTTTCGTCTTCTTAAAAAATAGAATATGTTTGTAAATAATTTGGACTCACTTTAGGGCTCCAAATAGCAAAGATAGGCTAGAATAAGGTGCCTTTAGCATAATAGGGGGTGTAGGTATCATTTTAGCTTGTTCTTAGCCCTTTAGGAAGGCAATTTGACCTAGTTTCTAAAAGGACAAGCCTAGGGTGCAAGTTTGACTTAGTCAAACCCTAAGGCTGTCCATTTGTTAATGTTTTCCATCCTACCCTTCATGCTTGTTCTCCAAGGCTCCTTCACCTATAAATAGGAGGCCTATCCTCATTGTATTATACAAGTTGAATTTGAATGAAGTAAAGAAACTCTGCACAAATTGTGTGAGCTCTTAGTGAGGCTTATGTCCTCTTAGTTTTGAGGTCTTATCTTGAGTGATTTGGGAAGCTCTCAAGTGGCGGCCAACACACTCATCTTGGAGCACATCACACTCCAAGTAGCGTGACATTTCTCACCCACCATCATAAGTTTTCTCATTCCATTTTCCATCCATTTCTCCATTCCATTTTATATGTTTGTCTCTTAGTTTCTATTCTTTTTTGCTCTTGGGTTTCGCTCATAATCATGACTATGATGCATCACTTGGGAGGCCATGACCACCATTGATGTTAACCTTGTGCCCATTTTCAATTCTGCAATTGCATCCCATCCTCACCATATATTGTTTTTCATCTCTGCATCTGTGAGTGAACCTTCACACTTACTTATCCACTTGATTAAGTTCGTGTCCAGTGGGAATCTTCCTTAGGTACTCACCATTAATTGTTAAAATCCTAATCTTAAAGTAAAGTGTCACCTAAATGAAAACATCTAAAAATCAACTCACATCATGTGGTATAAAAGCTTAGGTTCTTGAAATTATTTTCTTTGAGTTGATTGGCACTTTACATTCTTTACATTCAAGCACCTTTAATTTCTTGTCTTTAAATTCAAGTACCTTTAATTATTGTCTTTAAATTCAAGTACCTTTAATTCTTGTATTTATATTCATGCAATTTAAATTTTCAGCCCTTTATTTCTTGCAATTTTCACTCGGCCATTTTATTTTTCATAGCTTTGTTTCGCTTTTGGATTGTTATTTTGTGTCCTATTGTGTTCTTGCCTTTTTCTTTGAATCATATGTTCATTAGTATTCTAGGAGTCCTTACTTTGATTATATTTACTTTGCTTTTAATTTTGAAAGTTGAGAAGTAATTAGAAACTTGTTTTTAGTAGAAGTAGATTTAAGTTCCAAACAAAAAGATTTCAAGTGTTCAATTATATTGAATCCCAATGTTTTTATTAAAATTGGAGTTATTGGAAAATATGCATGATCAAAACTATGAACATTTCATTTTCATAATTAAAAAACTAGTATAAAAAAAAAGTGAAAACGCAAATTGGTGGTATCAATTCTTAAAGAAAAAGATTTTCAAAATTTTGGATTCATCTTGATTGACAAATTAATTTCAACCTTTGTGGAATTTTTATCCTTTTGCTTTAGAAATTTCTAAAGAAAAAGTTTCATTGTTAAAAGTTTAGTAAGTATCTTTGAGTCCTTTTTGTGTGTATTTTTCTTGATTGTCTTTCTTCAAGTTTTGTCATAATCTCTTTCTCAAAATTTGGTTTAGCTTTTCTTGCTTAAGCTTTTCTTGTTTGTCTTTTATTTCTTTTCCTTAAGTTTTGTGGTGGGTTCCTTTAAGATCAAGTGTTTAAGGCTTTGATCTTTTTCATTTCAGAGTATCTCAACCGCAAGAAAGACCTTTTCTGAAATGGAAGATTTTCTTTGAACTGCTTTGAGTGTTCTCTTCTTGAATTTCACCAAAAGTGACGCAAACGTGAGGAGTGTTTAAATTGTTTTCACTAATTGTTTGTTCCTTTGTGCAAAAGTTATGGGTAATTTGTCTTTAGGTGAATCTTCAAAACTGCAATCATATCATAAAGCTCGCCTTTTGGGAGAACTTGTGGAGGTCAAGAAGCAACTTGTCAATAAAGACGAGAAAATAAGCCAACTAGCGAAAAGATTGCAAAGACTAGAAGAAGCTCAAGCGAGGCAAAATCAAGGAAGGAGATTGGAGCCGCCAAGAGCACCTAGAGCATCCATGCACCATGGGAGTCAAGAACATGATTGGCGAGTGCACACTTTTGCAAAACGGCACCATCAACACCACCACCAACCACAATATTCTTTTGATTTTGTAAAGTTACCTAGTTTTAGTGGATCCAATGACACTACTTTGTATTTAGAATGGGAAGCTATAGTTGAACATCTCTTTAATGTGTATAAGGTCACCGAGGACCAAAAGGTTAGGTTAGCTTCCCTAGTTTGTTTAGACTATGCCATCCAATGGTGGCAACAAACTGTAATGGACATTAAGCTAAACAAGAGGCCAGTTGTGGTCTCTTGGTATGATTTGAAAGCATGTATGCGCACGTGGTTTGTTCCTCCTCCTTATGGGAAGGAACTCCAACGGCTTCATCAAGGAACTAGGACGGTAGATAAATATTTTAAAGATCTAGAAACAACTTTGACTAAGATAAATATGCATGATAGTGAAGAGTCAAAGATCACTAGGTTTGTGAGTGGTTTAAGGAGAGAAATTAAAGATGTTGTAGAATTATATG
>Ga0123342_1005118_pt1 | contig 19355 bp, 11 predicted proteins | sample Turbeawhitnodule_FD_89960 | JGI IMG/M metagenome (GOLD analysis project Ga0123342, IMG submission 89960) | Root nodule microbial communities of legume samples collected from Mexico - Turtle bean Mexico white nodule | ecosystem: Host-associated > Plants > Roots > Nodule | place: Mexico: Nepantla... | reverse complement strand
ATTTAAGTTGGTGTGTGAGTTTAGAAACAAATATTAAGTTTAATTGAAAATGAGGCACATATAACACATCAGACAAATAAAACTTATCAGAAAAACGTACTAAACCAGAATATGTGGCATAAATAGTTTGGCCATTTGGAAGACTAATTAAGACTGGTTTAATTTTAGTATAAGTAGTAAAAACGTTCAAATTGTGACAAACATGATCCATGGCACCAGAATCAATAATCCAAGATTCTTTTTATAGCAGATAGTGAAGAGAGAAACTTACCTGTTAAAGAATGCTCAGTATTGGGGATTTCATCCGCAGAGAAGGTGCCGACTTGATTAATTTGAGTGTGAGGGGCAGGATCCTCAAGGTTTTACTGACGCAAAATGTTGGTAAGGAATTGACACTGTTGTGATGTAAGTTGAATCCCTTTACATCTTGTTCTTTAGGAAAAAGCTCAGAAAAAGTGTCAGTAGTAATCATATTATTGGCTTGGGATGTCCAATTGGTGACTTTGTAGCCAGGAGGGAACCCGTGCTTTTTATAACAGGTGTCGATACTGTGGCCAAGACAATTACAAAAAGTGCAGACTTTTCTAGTGGAAGAAAACTTTGAGGTTTCAACGTTACCAGAAGGAAAACCCACTTTGCGAAAACAAACAGTCTCAGTATGACCATATTTACCACATAAATTGCATGTAATAGTATGACTACTATTAAGACTAGGATTTTCATTAAACATTGCCTAAGATATTTTTAAACCCAATCAAAATTTTGAAAGAGAACAGAAAAGATAACCAAGAACAACAAAGGGGGAAATGAAGAGCTTTAATACCATATTACAGTTAATGAAGATGAATATTCCTTGTCTGATGTGGTGCATCAAATGAAGTGCACGTAATCACACAAAATCGCAATAGAGAAAGGGAGGTTCTGATGAACCCTAATTGCAAATAAAAAAGAGACAATGACTTAAGCATAAAAGAGAGAAAAACATAGAAAAGAAAATACAAAAGAAATTCTTATTACTTGTATATTAGAGAGTAAAATACATGGTGTATATATATATAAAAAAAAAAAAGACTAAGACATAACTGAAACAGAAAATAAAAGTTGGGTCAAACAAACAAAGTCCAATAACTTAAAACAGAAAAACTAAATATGTTAGCAGTAATCTAAATCTTCACAGGAGTAAATGGATTAATGAAACCATTGAGGTTTAATTTAATTAAAATTTCAAATACATATAAGCATAAATCTCTTGAGAACTAAGCTACATATTAGCTTACTATAAGCAAAAAGACTATTTTTTGAAAGAAATAAAAAATAAAGAATGATAAAACAAAATTCTATGTTTTGATATTTATAATATTAATCAACTATTTAAAAGTACTACTTTTTATGGTTTTTTCCATTTTTTCGTATTTTTTATTCTTTTTTATGTGTTTAAATAAATAAATAAATTGGATATGCACTTTTTAAATAATATTAAAAGAGTCAAATAAGTTATACAAATTTTACTCAATCACCAATGTTTAAGCTTTATATAAATATTTATTTGAGAACAAAATAAATACAAAACTTATAAGTTTAATTTTTTTTGTTTAAGTGAATTTTCCCCCGAAGTTAAACGATTTTAATTTCTTCAAATAATATTTTAATTTTAAATAAGTTAATTTTAATTTTACAGGATTTTTTAGAGTTTTTTATATGAGTGTTTGTGGAGAAACTTATTTGGAAAAAGTCAATGATTGAATGCAAATAGAATAAGATTTGATTGAATGAGAGATAAGTTTAGGGGAAAGAAAGGTAAGATATAGTTCTGCATTTTAGTATATATATTTTAATTTGATGCTATTTAAATGAAAGAAATAAAAGTTTGATTAAAAGTAATGGGTTATTTTTTGTTTATTTTTATATGTATCATGCAATTCTTTTAATCTTTGAATATAAAAAGAACAAAATATTTACCCACCTAATTAATTTTTAACAAAATTACACTCAATTATATTTGTAGATTATAAATTTTGAATCATGGTTGGTTGATTAGAATTTGATTTGAATCATATAATTATGATGGCATTTTTTAGCATACTATTCTCTTCATGGGACTTTTATATGTGTTTATTTTTCGATAGAGTAAGTCTTTAAAAGTTTGTAAATTTTATTTTTCCTGTCACATAATTAGTCTTTTATTTTAATTCAAAACATAATTTTAATAGATAGTAAAAATGACTAGTAATTAGATATTCTATTCTGACATTCCGATATTTGAGAATGAATTATTTATAATAAAAAACTTGTAAGTGTAATTTTTTTCATAATAATTAATAATTATTTTATTACAAGATCACATAGCAAAAATTAAATATAACTTTCTAGAAATCATTAATACCAAGAAAGTTTGTTAGAATATACTTTTTAAAAAAATAATTATAAAATAAACATTTCTTTACTTTATTTATCAAACTATATATTTTTTAAAAGAAGTTTTAACAAATGAACAGTGTCAAATTCCGACATCTAACATAAAGACACATAATTTCATACTAAATTTTTGTGGAAATTTTCGACGATATATATTATTAATTAAGAAAAAATATTGATAATATAATTTTTATATGAAAATACAATTTTTTTTAAGAATTAAACAATTAAACTAAAGTTCATTTTATTTATCAAATAAAATATTTGTATGCATTTATTTTTATGGCTATTTTTTGCACTATAATATACTCAAAAGGTATAAAGAGTAGTTGACACGGTAACCAACATGGACTTGGTCAAATATCATAATTTTTTGCACTTGACTTTAAAAATATTAAAAAGGTAAATAGTTAATTTAATACAGTATTTTGTCTTTAATAAAAATATTTTTTAATACTAAAAGCTTTAGTTTTATCAAATTTTTAAAATTTTATTAATAATTAAGATAATTAAGTACACATTTAATTTTAAGTAATTATTACGTATTTATCAATAAAAAAAATATCAATTATACTGAACTCCTACTACATATTAAAAAATTAGTTTGATAAATAAATAGGGAAGAAGTTTATCTTTGTACTTTTTCTAAAAATGTATATTTAGAAAAATTGCTAATATTGAAGACATAAAATTTGTAACCTATTAAATTGTTGTGTATTACATGAAGCAACTAAAGTGAATGAATAATAAGGAAGAGATTACATGAAAGGATAATAATGATAGTATTGAGAAATGTAGGGTTGGTTGGTTAGTTGGTTGGAGAGATAAACATAGAAATTAAGAAAGAATGGTTCAACTTTCCGACCAAGTCAGTGATTCGCACGCAATACTTTGTCGGTAAGTATGCAGCTCCACGTGCCACACCTTCATTCAAAATATAACTTAGATATTAACTATTGATAAAGAAAGATAAATATTTTATGAAAAAATAATTATGAAGTATTTTTATGTTATCTATCATAAAAGTTATGCAAACTATTTTTTTTAACTTCACATCTCATTCAGACTGACACCTCAAACGACAACAAACACCTCAAACGACAACAAACACCTCAAACGACAACAATCATCTATTATCACATGAAAAAAGTATTATTAAAAAAATAAAAAGAATACAAAAATATGGAGGGACTAGACCAAAATTTATAGGCTAACAAAATTGATACATAGGTAGACTAGACTATACCTATTTATAAAAAAATTCTAAGAATAAATTAGATGGAAGTCTATTATACCAGTGAAAAAATTCTCTATGAATAAATCATATATTAGCCCACTTATCAGCACACGTATTCATTTCACGAAAATATAAGTAACCCTAAACCTGATTTTTTCACCATAATTAAGACAAGTATTCCATCGATTTTGAAATATCCACTGAATATTTGTCTAGCAGTAAACGTAGTAGAAACCAAAGCAGAATCACATTCCAACCAGACATCATCAAACTCAGCAAACAGAGCACTTTGAACTCCAAGGAATGCAGAGAAAGCTCCAATAAATTTCTCCATACTCCCACAGAAAAGACCTCTATAAATAGCAAGATCAGGATATCCCCTAGCATCCCCATCAATGTTAATTTTAACCCAACCTGGTGAAAAAAACTCTCATATCAGATAAAGGACGAAGAACTTTACTGGTACAATTATTAATAAAAATAACTTGATCACGAACTTTATTGACTTTTATAATAATTAACTTTTATTAATTTTTTTAGTATAATAACAAATATATACATAATGTTCAATAATTCTAAAAATATAAAATCTGAGAAAATAAACAGGAGGAGATTATGGTAATAATTTTCGTCTCTTAACTAACTGGTTTAAAATTCTAATCTTAAATGTATCAATATTTAAATTAAGTCAATTGAAATATTTACATTATTAAAAATATATAAAAAAGAGAAAATATTAAGAATTTTTATTTAAAAGAGTGTAGAAATGAGAATGATATTCTAATTTATAATATAAGAATACATATTTTTCATTATTCAGCCTCTAAAATAATTAAATTATTTGATAATTTTTATATTTTAAAATATTTTTCTATAAAACTCATTTACGTCACTCTGAAATCTGTCATCTCAATCATATTGATACTGAACTCTTAACAATAATTTGTTATCACATGAAACAATCTATTAAATAGAAAAAGAAAGACAAGCAAACATGGAGAACTAGACCAAACTAATGCAAAGAGATATAAAATCATTTCTTAGAACTTATACAAAATTATACATATGAAATTTATAACCTATTAGGTAAAAAGTCTAAGTAAAGGTAAATGACATATTAGAATATCAAATAAACTCAAGTTGATTAAACAAACCTATACAGTATAGTTCCACATTATTCAGGAGTTAAGGTCAATGACAGTTTAAATACACATTTCTCCCTTAATCCATCGATACACCTTTTAAGAACAAAACCAAAATAAAATACTAATTTCTAAAACGGACAATATCTCACATTAATCGTTATCATCATATTCAAATTCATAATTAAACACCAACAACCAACCAATATGTGTTGTCTTGGCCTTGGGTTCAGAATTTTGGATTACCAAACCCCACCTTCATGTTGTTGGATGAGTTGGTGACCTTGAAATGAGCAAGCCAATTACTCTATTCACAGAGAGTTCACGTCACCGCTAACCACACAATAATATATTCAAATACTCATTTAAATTAAAAAAAAGTATTTCTCAATTTAAATATATTTGTAAATGCAAGTGAAATATAACACGTATTTTAAAATTTATCATTATCTATCATGAAATTTTTTTATTTGATGTACACAGATTGCTTTTTATTTATTTTTAATAATATTTTAAAGTTATATAGTACAAAATTTACATAAAGGATACTGCTATAAAAAGATTAAAAAAATAAAAATATAGTGAAAAAAATAAAATATAAAAGAAATTATTAAATAGTGGAAATAAGAGACTCTTAGGTAGATTAAAAAAGCATGCCTACATTTTATGTAAAATGATACTATATAATCAAACTTTTTTTATTACAATACAATTTAATATGAAATAAATAATATCTATAATTATCTTATTTTATATAATAAATAAAATTACATAAAATAAGCAATAATGATAATAATATATACTTTTATTTATACAAAATATAAACTGGTACAGTGAAAAATATATTTACGGACTGAATTAAATTTATCTAAGAGAAGAAGTAGATGACGTTTGGATATTTTATTACTTTAGTTAAAAAATTTATAAATAAAAAATTTAACTGTTCAATAAAATTACTATTTCTTTAAAATATACTTTTCCTATTTTTTCTTTAGTTTTATTAGAGATGCGTTTATCCCTTTCAATATTCGAATTTGTAGTAAAGATGAAAACATAATTAACCTATCGGTCAGATTTGTATTTAGATTTTTTTTCTTCTTGTATAATTAGAATAATTTTAGTTGAAATGAAAGTAATCACCTACTTCTAATAGTTGCAACATTGGTGATCATTATTTTTTTTAAAAAATTTAGGCGCCAAAATCACAAAGGATTATCAAATAATTCTAAACCACAATTTATCCCTAATATCCATAAATCTTTATATAAAATGTAATTATATATATATATATATATATAATTTATTATACTATCGAGTTGGCGAACGCATGAGACATACTTCCAACACTTCTCATTAAGCCTCTCTCAAATAATAAGAAAAACTTAAAAATATTATTAAACATCAATAATTATCAAGAAATATTTGAGTTTTTTTAACAAGTGGCATAATAATTACCAAACATAAAAGTTTTTTTTTTTTAAGAAAAAGAACATTTGAATTATCCATAAAATAAAAAAAAAATCCAACATTATCATTATAAAAAGAGGTGAATTTTCTAAAATAAAAAAAATTCAATTTTAATTTTAAACTAATATTTTTTACTTAAACTGATTTGAGTATTAAATTAAAATTGTAGATACTCTACCAAAAAAGCAAAGAAAAATAACTTAAAAGAACCAAAAGATTTAGATTGGACATAATAAAATTGATATCAGTCAGCCTGTTATCATGAACTCTATCTAATTATCAGTCTCTATTTTTAATGGAAAAATTACAATGATAATATATGGAAATGAAAGTTTTATTTGATTATCATGAATTGTGAGATTGATCATGGAGTTGATAAGGAAAGATTTTTGATTATTAATAAAGATTTTCTTCAATTATTTTCTAAATGAAAATCCATCTCTGCAATAACATTTATGAAATGATCTTGTTTAGTTTATTTATGCTGGAAGTTTCATATATAGTTTACTTAGTCTATGAAGAGATTGTGGTCCAATTCTTTGGTCAAATTAGAGGAACATGCTTACATTTTAGTTTATTCAATTGTTAGGTTTAAGGCAATGCCAGGTCATCCCATGACACTGCCTGATGTAGCACTTTTGCCTAACATTTTAATCATTCCACATTTTAAATAAATTTCACTTCCCCAAGACATCAAAGTATAATAAGCTTGATATTCTCATAAACAGATTATTTGATATTTTAGTATTTAATTAATTTTCATTTCAATAGAATTTATAAATATCTTCTCTCTTCAACATTTTCATGAGCTAATACTTGTATTAAATATAGGAAACTCATAAAAATAATTGCTTATGTAAATAACTTTTTTCTATTTAAACAACCCAAAATTATACTCTAAAATAATATTTATTGATAAACACCATACATGGTATAATTAAACAACCTATGCTCTAACAATCCCAAAATTAACCACATAGCATTTTCCATAAATAAAATCTCCTCTGCAAATGGAGAACAGTTAAACCAGTGCCTCAGATTCACTATATATTAATTAACTTGGTGGTTAATGTAGTAGTTAATCAGTTTGCACAGGAAGACTATTCATAGAATAAAAAGATTCATATTGAACATGAACCTAATAAGAACAGTCACAGCACAAGGAACAAGATTAGTTTGTGACTAAAAGGAAACAATCATTATTCAGCAGTTACTGCATAAATTTATAACATGCAGATAATTTTGCACAAAGATAAGCATAAGCAAAGTTAGTTCAATTTTATGGTATACTTTTTATGCGATGTTCATATACTCCCATAACAACAAAAAATGGGCAGCAACCAGGCATATCAGCCTCTATACAAATAGCCTTATACTTATATAATACATAATAAATATATAATTGCTGAATATTCATTGTCTTAAAGTATCTTCTTATATGAGTCCAAGAGTTCAATGTTCTTGTAACTTCTCTTCTTGTATAATCTGTATTATCCACCCTTCTATGCAGGAATGGCCTTGAAAATATCATCGAAACTGTTCTGGTCTGCAAATATATCCAGGAGAGACAGTGCCTGAAATAATTAAACAAAAATACAATTTAGTTTTTACACTTAAACAAGAAGTAAATACATGTTTGATTTCGAGTCAGATCAAGTCAAATACGGATTTACAATTTACATTCAAATTGAGTTTATTTGAAAGTTTCTATTTTCATGTTTTGAAAGATACATCTAAGATCTTAGATCTCAAACTAAACACATATTAATATATTCAAGGAATTGATGCTTACCTCAGGCACACTCAACTCAAGACGAAACTTAGGACCATCATAGTGATGAAGAATTGGTCTGAAGGAATCCTCCTCCAGTGGCTCACAAACTTTCCTAGTAATCACTTGAACCTGTAACCATCATGTATGGAAAATTCATAAGATTTAGCAAAACCAAGTAATATAGTTAGAGTTTAATTACTACTTTCACTACTGTGAATTGATCAGAAATCATCTTTGAATAACTTTTTAAGATAATTGTTTTGAAACTCAATAAACTTACATGGATAACAAACCATATACATTGATTGAATGATCTTGTAAGACTTTACTTTTACATTAGGAGTATATTTTAATTAAATTTATGTAATCAGTTTAAGCATAAGTTGTGCATAGACATGGTACAATGAATTAGATTCGCGATGAGATAATAAATACCTGAGCAGGAAAACGAGATTCACCAGGGCACTTCTTGTCCTCCCAAGCTGTTGGATCAATATTGGTTCCTCCAAAACTTGCAGCCTGAAAAAACCCCACCAAACATTTATTATTGTTGTCACTCTTAGTATGAAACATGGCTGCTATTAGTAAAAGTGATGGCCTAATTCATGACTCGATTTCCAAAAAATTGAAGCATTTTCATGAAATTGAAGTGAAGCCACAAACTAAACAAGGAAAGTATACACACATACCTCGAAGATACCATGGAGTTGGTGAGTGGAGTAGTTGTACAGAAAAAGGGGCAACCCTGGAGTTATTGTTCTAACTGAATCTCTATATCGTGGAGGCAGACCTGCAAAGCACAAAAGAAAAGAAAATCATCAACAAAACCGATTTAGAATCAGAAAGGAAGAAGAGACAGAAACAAATGAAGTATTTGATTTAGGGTGAAAAGAGTGTCTTTCTCTGAGAAAATTATGATCGATGTCTCAGTCAATTCCTCAAAAGATTTCAATTTATTGTTGATGTAAAATATAGAGAGCCAGGGCTTAGATTAAAGTAACAGTAAGATTTGTTAAAGAGAGGAAAAGAGAAAAGGAGAGAAGGGACTCACCAAAGATCTGTCTTTTGAGATTCTCTGCCATGGTATCGTTGTTGCAAACAAAGATGTAGCCTCCAATGGTTTCATTCTTAGGCAGAGACTCTGCTGGTGGCAGTGTTTTGAATTTTTTCTCAGTAGCAGTCTTAGTGGCATCAGTGTTAGTGTTGTTGTCCCCATACTTTTTGTTGTTACTGTTGATGTTGTTCTTCTTTGAACTTTTGGGTGTGTGAAACTGATCTTCAGCCTTGAAGAAAGTCTTGTAGCCCTTGAGATTGGTGTTGAGGTTGCTGTTGAGGTGGTGGTTGTTGTTGTTGTTAAGGTTAAGATAAGGAGAGGAAGGGGTGCTGGAATAGATTCCCTTGTTGAAGCCTCCAAGAGTGTTGTTGTTAAGGTTAGGATAGGAGGAGGAGGAGGTTGTGGTGGTGTTGGAATAGATTCCTCCCTTGTTGAAGCCTCCAACTCCAAAATTGTTGTTGTTTTGAGGCATAGAGAAAAGGGTTCCATTGGAATTGGTTATGTTCCACCCATCATTGAAATCATGAGACTTTGAGGAGTTGTTGTTGTTGTTGATGAAATCAGAAGCATTCACATCAAAGTTCCTCCTCTGATCAGGCCTCTTGGAGCTGTAGTTGTTGCTCCAAATGGAAAAATCATTGAGAGACAGATTGGACAAACCAGATTCAACCCTCAACTGGTCACTGAATTTCCAAAAATCATTGTTGTTGTCCATAGTGACTCACACACCCCAGCAAAGAGACACAGCAAAGAGAGAAGATAAAGAAGAATGAATGAAGAAGCAAGTGTTGTTGGTTGGAAAAGAGAGAAGAGAGAGAGGTGTTAAATAAAGATTGATGAAAGGAGTGAAGTTTCTAGGAAATTTAACAAATGGGGTAGGCCATTATTTTTTGCGCGTGTAATTGTCAAAGTCTGATTTTGATACAAGGAATTTATATACAAGGTTAGAATACCCTTTTAATTTCTTCTATAGTGAAATTTTTAGTCTTCAAATATTAAGTGTAACTGCTTTTACCCTTTTTCATGATATTAATTTATTGGTTTTGTTTATAATTAATGATATATTTACTTTTTTAACTATGTTTCTTAATTAATGAGAAAAAAGTGTAACAGAATATAACTACATAAAAAGAAAAAGTATATGAAAATCATATGTAATTGATTATAACAACTAATTATATACATATATATTAAATAATAATTTTATATTAATATATTAATAAAAATATATTTGGTTTATTTATTAAATAATTTATTTAACCAAAATAAATAAATTATATTGAGACATCATTTCTACTTTTTAGCGAATAATGTTCCAAAGATATTTTATAGATAAAAAAATATATAAAATATGTGTTAGAAAAAAATAGTATAATTCAAAGGATTATTTATTAACATTAATATATGATGTTAACAAAGATTAAAGTAAAAGTAAAAAAGTAAAAAGATATAGAAAAACAAATTGAACGATCAATCTTATTATTAATTAATAATTGTTATAGATGTCATAAAGAAAAGTTAATTTAATAGAAAACAATTAAATAATAGTATGTAGTGTGTTATATATTTAAGTAATCTCATTAGTTTTGTTTGGTTGGTTGGATGGGAAGTGACGCTTAGCATGAAAGAAAAAGTAAGTTTGACGAGGCAAAGCGCGTTTAGAAAAGAAGATAGAGAGAGCGATATGTGTGTGTGGTTTGATTTTTTTTGTAGGCTTTTCTAGAAGTTGCAGTTGAGTTTCTGGTTCAACTCAGGTCCCACCTATGACTTTCTATGCAATCCATTTACTTTCTAATTTTTCATTTTATTTCTAAATCTTAAATTAGGAATCATATTTACCTTTGGTTAAACACTGATTTTTTGGATTTTATATTTTTAATAAGTTAGGATGCATAAAGTAGAAGATACAGAATCAAACCATGTTTTGTGTAAATTTTATTTGAATATTTTTTTAAATTTTTATGAGAAAAGACGAATTATTTTTATTAAATATTATATTACTCATGCGATCATACGGATATGTAAAATCGTTGAACAAAAGTTGTTTATTTATCAAACGACACATTTTAAATAATGAACACTAGGTTTAAGATGATGTATTCAGTTATACAGATACATAATATAAACTACAGAATTATATTAAATAAGTTGTACAAACAAAATGGAACTAAATATATTTACTTTTAATAAAATGATTAGCATGGTAGTGGAAATAACAAAAACAAAACAAAAAGACCTAAAAATCAGGGCTTAAAACTTGAAATAGAGTACATGATGTAAAAAAATTAAAGCAAACCGACGGACCCACATCCAAATTTCATTAATCCATTTTAGCCATCGGTTCGGGCCGACTCGGCTCGATATCAGTCTAGGCCAATTTGGCTCGACATCAGTCGGGGTCAATTCGGCTTGATATCTGTCCGGATCGACTTAGTTTGACATCAGTTAGACTGATTGGGCTCAACAACGGCTTGGACCAACTCAGCTCGACATCGACCTAGGCTGATTGGACTCGACAACGACCTAAGCCGACTCAGCTCGACAATTGCTTGGGCCGACTCCACTCGACTTGGCCCAGACCGACTCAACTCGACTTGGGCCCAATCTGACTCGTCTCACCATGAGTTCGAACCGACTTAGCTCATCATGGGCCTAGATTGACTCGACTCAACCTGGGACTGGGCCAAGTCAAAATCCAACCCAAAATCCGGATAATAAAAAAATGTCTCTAATTTATATCTAATCCACATCGAATTAAATGTATTAAACTTAAAATCCAAAATATATGGATTTGGATTTGAGATAAATCCATTTAAATGGATTAAAAGTAGTATGAATTTGAATAATTAAGAATTGGATATGCCAATTTGAATTTTTTGTCCACCCTTAACAAGCAAGCATGCGTGAAACATATCAGATGTTGCATCCAACCTACCAAAACCAAAATATAGTGAGAAAAAAAATCGCACACCTTCTACAACATTTTGTATGCATCTCCACTCATTTAAAATATCAACGTATAAGCTTCATAACAAAACTGAAACACAAAGTCTCTCTGTTGAACATGCTCTCATATGAAATAAATTTCTCAAGCATGCTGCCAATTTTTATTCAGGCTCAAGAAAAAAAGATGGTGTACCAAAACTTGGTTATTTAAACCAGCAAAACTACAAGAAATACTGGTAGCATTAAATTCAAAGTCGTCATCAGTTTTATTTTAAGATTTGAATAGCCAATAATTATTATCTTTAATTCTAGTTTTGAATGTCATTTATACTATGATTTTAAATGTAATTTATAGTATAGGTTTTATGAGAGAGAAGGTAGAATATGAGAAGTCCATTGTAATACTATTTAGAGAGATTGTATTCTTATTTGAAAAATCATTTGAAAAGTAGCAGTGAAATAAAAATTATATTCTCTGTTCACAAATTGGTATTAGAGTTATGACCAGCATGACCAATAATATGTCCTTGTCTCGACTAACAAAGATGGTCAATTATGACAATTGGAGCATCCAAATGAAAGTCCTTCTTGGATCTCAAGATTCTTGGGAGGTGGTTCAAGAAGGTTTTGAAGAACAAGAAAATATCATTGGTTATTCGACGGCCCAAAACACAAAGTGTTGAAAGAGACATGATTGAAAGATAAGACAACTTTGTACATGTTGTATAGAGGTGTTGATGAGACAATTTTTTAGAAGATTGATGGTGCATCCAATTCAAAGGAAGCATGGGACATCTTGGAAAAGATGTTCAAGGGTGCAATCCGAGTTAAACAAATGCGTCTTCAAACTTTACGAAGGGAGTTGGAGGCCATGAAGATGAAAGATTCAAAAGATGTATCTAGTTACATCACTTGTGTGCAAAAGGTAGTCAATCAACTTAAACGCAATGGAGAAACTCTCACGAATGCAAGGGTCGTGGAGAAAATTCTTCGGTCATTGACAAATGACTTTGAAAATGTTGTATGTGCAATTGAGGAGTCAAGAAACTTGGAAGAGATGACGATTGATGATCTCTTGGGTTCTCTTGAAGCACATGAACAACGAAAGAAGAAGAAGAAGAAACAAGAAGTCTTGGATGAAGCCTTACAAACAAAGATGACCATCAAGGAAGAAAAGGTGATGTACGCGCAACATAACCGAGGAAGAGGACGTGGAGGTTGTGGTCATGGAAACAACAATGAAGAGAGGGGACAAATGAACCAACAAAACTGACATGGACAAGGTCGTGGTCGTTCACATCATTCAAATGTTGAATGTTACAATTGCGGAAAATATGGACACTATGCAAAAGAGTGCTATGTCAAGAAGAAAGTGGAAGAAAATAAAAATATAGCGGAGGAAAATGAGACAAAAGAGGAAGGAATTCTCATGATGGCCCCATGAAGGCATCATTATGGATAGTGACATGGTATGGTATCTAGACACTGGTGCTAGTAATCATATGTGTGGGCACAAACATCTCTTTCTTGATATACAAGAGATAGAAGATGAACATGTGTCTTTTGGAGACTCAACAAAGGTTGCCATCAAAGGCTGGGGGAAAAGTATGTTTTTCTCAAAAGGGTGGAAAACAAGGTACAATGAAGGATTTTTATTATGTATCTGATTTGAAGAATAATATTATTAGTATGGGACAATTATTGGAGAAAGGTTATTCGGTTTTCATGAAAGACCGGATTTTGCACTTGAAGGACAAAAATGGACGAGTGCTTGCAAACGTGGAGAGGACGAATGTTCAAACTCAACTTAAAGAATACCTTGTCTGAGAAGTCCCTTTGTGATGACAAAATTGAGCTTGAAGGTTTAAGGGAAAAATCAAATAGCTTGGAAGAATTGTGCAATTTACTAAATAATGAAAAGCACAATCTTCTAAACGAAAGGAGTGTCTTGGTATCTCAATTGGAGAATGTTGAAGCAAAATTTGATAAACTGGAAAGAAGGTTTACAAAATTAGAAGAAAAATATGTTGATATGGAGATAGAAAAAAAAAGTAGAGTCAATCAAGTTGAAGAACTCCATTTGTTACTTTTGGCACAAAAAGAAAAGGTAAATGAATTACAATCCAAATTAGAAGCCCATTATAATTTTACAAATGCACTTGAAGCTATCAAGAAGCTAAGGGCAAAACCAAAGGTCAATGATAAGTATCTTCCATATTTTTTTTATTGTTGATGAAATTGTAAGAAATAATACATCAGACAATCTGATTAGGGGGTACAATAAAATTCTTTGTGACCATAAGAAAAGGATATATGGTCTAATCATTATGTTCCAAACTCATTGAAGCCAGAGTCTTTCTTAAATCCTTTTAATTCAAAGGGTGAAAGTGTAGAAGATTTTGTTTGGAAAATTAAGAGTAATTCAATTCAAAATTCTACATGGGGTTGCTACCGTGAAAAAGACTAAAGTTGCTTCTAATCCAGAACAGTATGGTGGCTATTGGGAAATTGGAAATGTGGGTGATGACAATCAATCATCTGAATGAAGAACATGAAAGGTTTGAGTTTAAGGGAGGAATTTATTAACATTAAACTTAAAATCGTCATCAGTTTTATTTTGAAATTTGAATAGTCAATAATTATTATCTTTAATTCTAATTTTAAATGTCATTTATACTATGATTTTAAATGTAATTTATAATATAGATTTTATGAGAGAGGAAGTAAAATTTGATAAGTCTATTGTTAGAGAGATTGTATTCTCAGTTGAAAAATAACAATGAAATAAAAGTTATATTCTCTATTTTCAAATACCCTTTGGAATAGAAAATGAGAAGACCAAAAGAGCATGCAACTTGATAACAACAACACAGCATAACCAAGCGCCGAATGTTCTGATGAGAAAACAGAAACCAAAAAAGAAATGCTGAAGGAATGAATTGTAACAGATAACAAAAGGTGAAGAGCTAAGGGCCTTTCTTTTCTTTCACGTTTTTTCCTCAGCTAGATCTCCTCGTATGTGGGAAAAGAGTGAAAATTCAGAGAGTCAGAAAGGGGTGCTGCAGTTTTTTTGCATATGGTGTGTGTGCAGTCCGTGAAAGGATACAGTGAATAAAACAAAAAGTGAAAAGTGTGGAGATGTGTTACGTAAGAGTGAGGGGGAGTGAAAAAGATTATGGTTTGTGAGGGCGTGCAAAGAGTGAGCGGAGGTATTTTTATTTTGTCTTGATAATGATAAAAAAACTTGGACCTCATTCGTGAATGGGCTTGGCCCAAACATATATTTTTAGAAGATGTATTTATTGAAACAAAAGAATAAATTTTCTTGGTGTTCTACAAGTTTCTAACATAATTCCTACTTTATCATTCCATCAATACTAAAAATAATAATAAAAATCAAGTGAAAAAAATTAGATTTAAATTTAAATTAAGAAAAATGAATTCAAAATTAAATTAAAATGAACACCAAAAACAAGTTTTAGATAATTAGATTTAAATTTAAAGAAAAATGTATTCAAGTTAAATTAAATTGAGCACCAAAAATGACTTATGAAACATCCAAAGATCATTAGAAATCAATTTCAAAACACAAAGGTTGAGTTTAGAAACTCTTTGATGTGTTTGACCATTTGATGCAACTCTTTTGTGTAGTCAAGAATAAAAAAGTCATTAAGCTAGAGACTTGATCAGGGCTTTAGGCCTAATTGGGCTTGTTTGGGCATTCAGTAAGGTATTTGGGCCTAGGTTCAACTTAGAAGAAGATCAATTTAGAAGATTTTGGAAGTATCAAGAATAAGACCTCTATTTGTCAAAATTGTACACAGTAGTTAAGGAATTTATTTTAGGCCTTGTATTTTGGGTCAAGTAGAGTAGAATATTATTTGGGTCATGAATAGTTTAGGTTAAATAACCTAACCTTAGGAGGGGAGGGTTAATGATGTGAGTTGATTTTAGGTTGATTCATTAGGTGGCACTTTTTAGAATTAGGATCAGTAATTCTTAACCAATTAAGGTGAGAAGTCTAAGGAAAATCCCCGCTGGACATTAACTTAACAAGTGTTAAGTAGATGTGAAGGTTCATTTCCATAAGACCAAAGGAAAAACACAATTAAAGGTGATTATGAGTGAAGAACAAAGGTGTTGTAAAACAGAATTGAAAACGCAACAATTCAAGACAAATGAACCGAATAGAAACACAAGACAACAAAATTAAATCGAATAGAATGATCAAAGAAAGCATATGAACCGATTAGAATGAAGAACACAAGAACACAACATATTTAGGAATTGAAATGGAATGGAAATGGATTTGGAATATGAATGATAGGAAAACTTATGTGGTTGAAGCTAGGGAAGAAGGTTCACGCCACTTGGAAGGTGAATAGGCTCCAAGATAAGTGAGGTTGCCGCCACTTGAGAGCTCCCAAACACTCACATGATAAGACTAAGCTAGGAGAAACAAGTCTCACTAATTCTCACACAATTTGTGTATAGTAACTTTACTTCATTTTCAATGTATTTTACATGAGCCAAGCACCTATATTTATAGTGTTTAGAGGGTCAGATTTAAGGTGGGAAAATTCAAAATGAAAAGCCTTTGAAATTGGCACCTAAGTGAGTCACATGGAAGTTGTGACTTCACATGGAAGGTGTGACTTGTTGCTACTTCTTCTCATAAGCCCTACACTTCTATCCAAACCTCCCTTTTATGTTCTTATTTAAATCTACTCTAAAGAAATTACAAAAAGAGACATCAATTGATGCTCATCTCCTTATGCTTGTGCCCTTTTCTTTAGTAATCCTCTGAGGCATGGTGGATGATGAAATCATAAGTTGGCCTTGGGCCTCATATTGGGCTTGGGCTTGGGCCTAATTTTAAGAAGACTAATAGGAAGAACTTAAAATGCTTTGGACCTTGTCCATTCCTCCTATTGATGAGATCTTCTTTTGCTTGTTGAGATGACCCTTCAAAGTTGACATCTATGGACATCTTCTTATGGATTTGGGTTGTATTAGTTAGTGTCAAGCTAAGGCAAATAACCGACTTGGGTGCCAAGTTAGTGCTTGCTTAGGGCTAGGTTGTGCCACTTGACACCCTCTCAACGAAGAGGATTTGAAGCTTGGGCTGCAAACTACCTTTGCCACATCTCAACTTGTGAGTGGAAAGGATTTTGAGAAACTTGCTCCACAAGCTAGGGTTAGGGTTAAGGTTTGAGGTTTCTCTTGGAAGCTTCTTAGTCTATAAATAAGAGCCTCTTGTACATGTAATTTAAAAACCTTGATTTGAGTAATGAAATTCTATCCAAATTATTGCAGAATTTCTATTTGTTTAGGTTATCTCTAGAGTAGTCTTCTTCAAGACATATTAGATTCCTACTAAGTGTTGGCCTAACCTCACTCTAGAAATTATAACTCAAATTTCCATCTCTCGTTATCATATAAACTGTGTTTCCTCCATGATTTCCACTGCCCTCAACACCATTCAAAGAAATTCAAACTCAAAAATATTACTAAAAAAAGGTCTAACTAGGTCAAGTTAGTCTTAGGTAAGTTAGGTTAGGTTAGACCTAGAGGTTAGGCTGGGATTAAGTTCAGTTGAGTCCAAGTTAGTATAAGTTACGAAAGTTGAACCCATGTTAGTGTGGGCCAAGTCGGGTTCAAGTTAGATTGGGTCGGTCCGAACCTAGGTTAACTTAAGTCCGACTGGGACGACCCTATTATAAACTAGATTTGGCAAGGCTGATATGACGTTAGGTTGGTTTTGTCTAGTTCGAGCCCAAGCTGCAAATTTGGTAGCTATTGTTTAACTGTCAAGTTAAAAAGATTCCAACTTAGTCTCTTTTAATAATCTTCTTTTCCTTGCACAAAATCAGATTCAAACTATGCCTTATGATATTGTTTTACAATTATCAGATGTTTTGTTTCTTGTTTCAGATTATTAAGGAGATATCTTCATTCCCAATCAGTCTCAAATTTTATTCTTGCTTCTATTCCAAATATATTGTTTCCAACTTTTCTTCAAATTTGCACATTGATTGTAATTGATTCGAACACTGTTGTGAGAGATATTACAAAATATTTTCTTGAATAATATCTTCAAAGTATATTTGCTCTATTTTTAAAGGGTTTTGCATAGGATTTTTAATTGTAGGATTTTAAAAGAATATCCACTATAAGAAAATAACAATTTAGTCATTGAATTCAACGACAAAAGATGAGTGGTCGCAATTCGACTGAAATAGCCACTGAATACCATTAGTAAAAAAAAAACTAGAAATTATATAAAATTACTACCAACAAATATTGTTGAAATACTTATTATCCAAGATTAGTTGTTGAAATTCTTATTATCCAAGGTTATTTTGGTGAGTTTTTAAAATAAATTTTGAAATTTTAGAAAACTTATTTGTAATGTATGGTTACACTTTCAAAATTTTAGAGAATTTAGTTATAAGATATATTAAAACTATATAGTTTTTAATTATTTATTTATAAATAGATTTAATTATATTTATTTAATGAAGTTTGAAAATTCTGGAGCGCTTTATTGAGGTTCTACAATAAATATTTGGAATTAAGGTTAAAAAAACCTCCGTTATTTGGCTGAGGTTTTAGAATATACCTTTGGAATTTAATGAAGTTTAAAAAATCTCTGTTATTTTGCTGAGGTTTTAAAATAAACATATGAAATTCAGCAATGGTTAAAAACCTATGTTATTTTGTTGAGGTTTTAGAATAAACATTTGAAATTTAATGAAGGTTAAACAAACCTCCGTTATTTTGTTGAGGTTTTAGAATAAACCTTTGGAATTTAACGAAGGTTAAAAAAACCTCAGTTATTTTTATGCGGTTTTAAAATAAACCTTCGGAATTTAACGAAGATTAAAAAAACCTTCGTTATTTTGTTGAGGTTTTAGAATAAAATTTGGAACTTAACGAAGGTTAAAAAAACCTTAGTTAATTAAATAAATTCCTAGGGAATCTCTGCTATATAACCTTCATTAAAACTCTTTTTCTTGTAGTGATATTTGTATAGTTTTTCAATTTTTGCAGTGATCACATTATATATATATATATATATATATATATATATATATAATACAAATAGAAGACACTTCTAGGGTAAGTTTTAAAAGAAATTCAAAAAGAAAAAAAATTCAAATTTTAACTAAAAATAGCAAGATCAAACTCATTCTAGGAGTGACAAGTGGCACTCTATATGACTTACACGTGTGCAAAACCCCATTTCTTTAAATACTCCCTTTCTTTATATACACTTTCAGCGTTTCTCTCTCCTATTACTCAACTTCCCCGGTCTCT
>Ga0123342_1005117_pt1 | contig 19365 bp, 8 predicted proteins | sample Turbeawhitnodule_FD_89960 | JGI IMG/M metagenome (GOLD analysis project Ga0123342, IMG submission 89960) | Root nodule microbial communities of legume samples collected from Mexico - Turtle bean Mexico white nodule | ecosystem: Host-associated > Plants > Roots > Nodule | place: Mexico: Nepantla... | reverse complement strand
GTCGGAGCACAATCGCAGGTACCCCCACCGGCCGACCGAGGCACGCGAGGAAGAAGGAAACTCGAAGGACAAGACAATTAAGAGCGGAGCAGACACCTTGTATCGACGTGGACCAACATTATTTAGCTCCAATATCCATACAGGTACAATTACTTTAAAAAACATTATTAATTTTTTATAGTTGTTTATTATAAAACGTACACAAATAATTTTATATAACAAAGTTGAAGTAATGATTAAAATATTCATTTAATTATTTTATGTAATAAAAAATAAACCAAACTTGTTATTATAATCAGATAATAAATATAATTTTTATTATTAATTGAAAATTTGAATTATTATTGTTATTATAATTACAAAATGCATGTTTACATAAATTCAATAAATGTAAAATATTTATTTAAATATTAAAATTATTATTAATTTAAAATATAACCTTAAAATTATTATTAATAAAATTAATTAACCATATGTTTAGTTATTTTTTGTTAATATAAATTAAAATTAGAAATAATAATAAATATTTGGTGAATTTAGTTGAGTATTATTTAAATTATGAAAGGAAAATAGATAATATTTATGAAAGCCTTTCAAGAAAAACCTTCATATTATACAACTTCAATATGAATGATAACTTTGAATACTTAGTACAACCTTCATATAATGGTTCGTTATTGTCCTTCAACAACGCATCAAAGTTCGTATTTCCTTCACCATGCAACATATCATCTTGTGTACCATCATCTTGAGTACCCTCATCAATGTGATCATCGTGGTGCCCCACAAACCCAAATGCATCGTTCAACATGTCTTCTATTGGATTATGAGATTCTATGAAATCTTCAATGACACGTACACTTGTAACAATCACAAACTCATTTCCACTTGCTCCTTCACCGTGCATATACCAAGTTTGGTAGTTTTGAGGAAAAGTTGTACATGTTAAGTGTTCTTGAACTACATCCCTTGTTTGCCACTTTTTGAAACCAGACTTTGAACATGGACACTTTATGACAACACCATTAGCATGTCCAAATGCAAATTCCAAAAATTCATTCTAACCATTTGCATATTCAATGGTGTTTCGTGGTTTAGAAATCAAACTTTTATCAATTGGCATGACTACAAAACAAAGTACCATAACAAAAACGTACTTATATTAATGCGTTAACTACATGAAATAGTTAACCGAAACCTATATTTATCAAACTAGCTTTTGGTAAATTTTATGGATCATACAAACAAAAATTTAATTTTGCAAGTACTTGGATCATACAAACACATCATACAAGCAATCAGTACCCTTGAAAACAAATGTGGATGCTTGAATATAAAATTAGACCCAAACCAATTTGCAAGTTAGTTTGGATCGATTGTTGTCTCTATAAATTTCTTAACCATTTTATAAATATCCATTATCAAATAGAGAACATGTTGATCATGCAAAAAGTTATAAAATACCATCAAACTTGGGTTGTTGTACAAATACAATTCTTTTATGATATTCCAACAACCAACTACACCATGTGATGATACTATTTTGATCAATACCATTTCGTTCTTTCTACCAACTAAAATAAGCACATAATAGACACTAAAATGCCCACAAATAAGAACATTCTAATGATATTCATGCAACTAAAATACCCAGAAATAAGTACATTGTTCTCATATAAGCACACAAAGATACAAGAAATTCAAGATATAATATGAGAGAAAAAGTATGCTACACTCAATTGCAAGTTTATTATGCATATATGTCTTTGTGTGCATAACATGAACACTAGCTTAAAATCAGTTTAAAAAGCAAAGATTATTTTTTTACTGTTATTTCAGTTTATATTGATATTATTTTTTGTACTGTTAGTTGATAAATTACAAGGTTAAAAGTATATTTGTACCGGTATGGGCGAGGCCGAGGTCCACCTGGCTGATCGAGGTTGAGTTCGCTTGACCGAGACTAGGGGAACTTGGCTGGGACTTAAGAGATTTGGCCGGATGACGAGGCCGATGACCTACCTGGCCGAGACCGAGGTCCACCTGACCGAGACCTTAGAAGGCTTGGCCGAGACGACCGAGACCATTGGAATTTGGCCGATGGCCGACCCATGCCATAATGACTTGGCCGACGGCCGACCCCTATTACAGTTAACACTCAAACCAAGATCAATGAAGTTAATCTATCATTAAGAATTAGGTAATGCAAACCTAAGAGGTATCCACCTCGATAAACGGGCCCAACAAGGTAAGCCCACTAGAATAATATAAATAGCACGCATCCCAAGGAGTAAGGTATGTCATTTATTACTGTTCACCTACCTGAGGGTTGACCACCCGCTTTACTGACTTGAGCGTCGGAGTGCCTTCGCAGGTACCCCCACCATCCGGTGTTCACCCGAGGCCGAGTGCCGAAAGAGAAGCAGGAGGACAAGAAGAATCCCAGCTCATCATCCAGTCACCTGACCGACCGAAGGAAGGAGAATAAGACTTCAATAGTTCTCTAGGTCCCATCTCCCTAGCAGGAACAATATTGAAATAAAATAGTATATTGTTACTGTAATCCTTCTCCACTATGTAAAAATCATGATGACATTGCAAAAGAAAAATGTTTAAATTTCAACATGTAACATTGAAATTTCTATCATTAGGCGAGGCACATAATACCTTTTCATTAGGGAAAAGCTAATGCTTTTTGTTGAGTAAAACCAAGCAAGAGTAAAACAAAAAATTAAGACACCTCTATGCACCAAAAGCAAAAACAAAACAAAAAATTAAAAATTGTTGAATAGTGGAAGACAAATTTCAACCATTCAAGTATGATAAATCATAATCCAAGTTCAAGGGTGAACTCACAAGCAATGAAGATTCAAGCATTAAAACACACACATGCATTAGTACAAAACACATAAAATGAATAAAAAAGTACAAACATGCAAAATGAATATTTAAGTAACAATTTAATAACAACATAGATAGAAACTTAAGCAACACATACAATAACTACATACCTTAATGTTGTAACAGTAGTAGTGAGGTCTTTGCCTTCACGAAACTTTACCAATATATCAAAACCATATTCAATGCATTTCAACCCATCCCTCAAACTGGATTTATCAATCCAATATATATTCAATCCAAATTCAAAATCATATTCAATGCATTTCAGCTCATACCTCAAACTATATTTAACAAAATAAATACACACAATTTCAAAATATATACACGCAATCCAATTTCAAAATCATATTCGACAAACATATTTACACACAGAAACATATTGGCAGCAACGTACCTCTTGCGACAAGCGATGGTAATGGCGACCAGAATTTGCGCTGAGAAGAGTGAGAGGGATAAGATGGTTTGCGATGAGGGTGAGAAAAGTGGTTTTCAATGAGAGTGAGAAGAGGGGTTTTCGATGAGACTATGAAGGGCTTCCGGTGAGAGTGAGAATGTGAAGGGTTACGGTGAAAGTAAGAAGATAAGGATTGCAATGAGAATAAGAATGATTTTGCAGTGAGAACGAATGCGAGTGAGAAGAGAACGATTGCGGTGAGAGAAAGGGAATACGAATGGGGCAAGGTGTAAGAAATACGAAATGGGATGGTGAGGGTTTACGAGAGGTAATGTGAAGGAAATGCGAAATGGGATGGTGAGGGTTTACGAGAGGTAATGTGAAGGAAATGCGAAATGGGACGGTGAGAGTGAGGGTTTACGAAAGAGGTTCAATGAATGAGGAATGTGAAACTTGATCAGTGAGGGTTTACGAAAGAGGTTCATTGACTGAGGAAAGTTAAGGTTCAGTGGGGAATACGAAAAAATAGTCAAAGAGGTATATTTTTGAAGAGTGAAATAGGGGAATATGAAATAAAAACTTTGGGAAATAGGAAGATTATGGCGGTTCTACATGCCACATTTCGAAGGGACATTATGGCCCTTATAAAGTTGTCGTATTATACAACTAATTATGATGATTTTTAATAACCGCCATATTATAACGGCCACCACATACACGTTTTTTTTGTAGTGTTTTCATTATTCTCTTTAATCTTTGTTTAATTTTTTTAATGATTGTTCTTTTGCTACACAAATTTTATTTTCTCTCTCAATGTTCGACTCATCCAATATCCACCAAATTCACTCTAATTCTCAAGGTATTTTTCTTCTTATCATAACCTTAATTACAATTTTTTCCCTTCATAAACTTCAATTTATTGAATTAAATCGATTTTAGAAAACATAATTGATATTTTTCCTTTTTTTATATTTTTGTTTGTTGTTTAGTTTTTTATCACATGAGGGTATCTTAATATTTATTTCGAGTGTTCAATTGTATAAACCCTCAGTTTATTAATTATTTTTTTAAAAAAATATCTATTATTTTATTTTGATTTTTAGTTTCATTTTATGTATAGAACTTATCTTTCGCTATACATTTTTTCATTCTCTATATCAACTGCTGAATTCGTTTGATATCCATTAAGTTTACTTAAATTTTCGATGTATTTTCTTTCTCAACATTTGTAAAAGAATAGATGTTATACTCTTTTCTATAATTATGTATAAATCTTTACTCTGTATATAATTATTTGACATTTATGCAATTATTATTCAATACTCCATTTTAAGATTTATGAAATTATAATTTTTTATTAAAATTTGAATTAAAGAAAATAAAATGTGTACTCTTTTGACTTTAATTTTTTTAATATCATATTTTTTTTATTATTTTTAATAAAATTATTTAATTAATATTTTATATACGGTTTACCCGATAGATATGTATGAGACAAAAATTTCATACTTAATAGAGAAGAAGATAAAGATAAGATCAAATTTTTTACTTTAGAAATGAGAACAAATTTAGTCATACATTTATCCGTCTCGTCCCATTTTCATTCGTAAAACGAAATGATAGACTTAGAAAAAACCAAAAAAAAATGCTTCAATATTTGTTCTTCAACACATTTCAAAGTTCACATGGTTTCTTTGCTACTTTTTTTTAGCCTTTTCCTAAATCTAAAAGTATCAATTGTTATCATAATTTACTTATGTGAAATGATTGTTTAAATCAAAATTCTTACAAAATTAGTCCTCCTATAAAGAACTATGACAAAAAATACATGTTCTCACCCAAAGGAAGAATTAATTGGAGAAGGAAGGAGACCACGACGAGAAGCAACAATGCACACAAGTGAACTTCCATTAGTATAGGATTGGAGTTGTTGGTGTAGAGAGACAACAACTGTTGGCTTTCGTCGACGTGCTAAATTGCGCACAAATGTGAGTGTCCTTTAAGTATCTTGGGATTCAAGTCGGAGGCAATCCGAGAAAAAGGGAGTTTTGGAAAGAAGTTCTTGACAAAGTGAGGAAGAAACTCTCTAAGTGGAAAGGCAAGAATTTAATCTTTGCAGGGAGAGTATGGTTGTTCAAGTCTGTGTTTCACAGTTGTAACTGTACTACATGTACCTCTTTAAAGCACCAACATTGGTATGTAAAAGATCTAACAAGTTTGAAAAAGGAAATTTTTGTGGAGCTGGGGCAACAAGAAAAGAAAGATTGCATGGGTAAAATGGGAAAACATATGTAAACCAAAGATTGAGGGAGGCCTGAGGATTAAAGATATTAGAAGTTTCAATGCGACGCTCCTTTCCAAATGGATGTGGAAGTTGAAAGTTGATGTATCTCGGGTGTGGAGAGAAGTGGTCTTGTCCAAATATTCAGAAAATGGAAATAATAGGATAAATTCTTTGAGCAAAGCACAATCCTGGTGGTGGAGGGACCTATGCAACCTTTGTGAAGAAAGGCAAAAAAGCTAGATGGTTCTATAAATAGGTAGCTTGGAAGTTGGGATTAAGAGATAAAGTTCTTTTCTGGGAAGACAAATGACTAGGAGACTACACGTTGAAACATAAATACCCAAGGTTGTATCTCATTTCTGAAGATAAGGGGAAACACATCCAATAGATGGGTAACTGGTCAGAATTAGGTTGGTCTTGGAATTTGGTTCAGAGAAGGAACTCTTTGTATGAGAGTTAGAACAATAATCACAATTTTTAACAGACTTGGACAACCTCAAGCCTAATAAAGACTCTCACGATAAGGTTGTATGGTTAGCTTAGGAGGATGGTATGTTCTCTGTTAAATCCACATATGATGTTTTACAATCTTTTGTACATCTTGAACCATGCCTAGCCATGGAAACCTTATGGGATATCAAATTTCTACCCAATTTCTTATTCTTAGCTTGGAGAATCCTCAAAGACAAGATTCCAACAAGGTGAACCTTTCTAGAAGAGGCGTCGGCCTCCCTTCTTTGTCGTGTCCTATATGTAATCAGGTAGAAGAATCGACCCAACATCTTTTTTGTGAAATGTGGGATAGCTTATCCGGTATGGTCGTTGGTATCTAGGTGGGTGGGGATAGAGGCAATTTTTCATAATGACCTTAAAAATCATCTGTTACAGTTCTATTTGTTTCAATTCAACTAAAAAAGAAACAGAGTCGAGAAATGCATTTGGATGACAGTTTTATGGAGTATTTGGAACCAAAGGAATGAAGTTGTGTTTAAAGGGAGAAGAGTGAATGCTGACGTTTTTTTAGCCTAGCACAACTACAAACTTGGTCATGGTTGAAGAAAAAAATAATCAATTTTAGCTTCTCCTAGGGGTTCTTTACCCCTTGAATTGCTTGTTCTCCCTTAGCTAAAGAGCCCTTTTGGCCTAAACTTGTATAGACCTTCTCTTATGAATAGATGGAGCAGCAGGTTTTCTGATGCAAAAAAGGGCTTCTTAGTGGTGCAGCTTTGACCTCTGCTCATAGTTTTGGTGGCTTATGATGTACCAGAGCCTACGCTGGGTTCTATTTTGCCCTGTTCCTACTTGAAAGCTGTTATGCTGCTAAGGAATACTATGAGCTTGGCATGACTCAAAGGCAATGTTTCAAGGAGCACTTGGCAACGAAAGTAACAGAATTGCAGTAGAAGGGTTGTATAGATAGTGTTGCAGGTGCATCAGGTGCATAGGCTTTGGAGGTTCACGCAGAACCTGAGGCGGCGCTTTTCTGCTGCATAATTCTGGTGCTGCATAATTGAGAAGCCTAGGCATACTCTGCTATAGGTTTTGTTTTGCATTGCTCCTATCTAAAAGGCAACACTTTGTAAGAGCTTGGTATGATCTCTGAATGCCAATCTCTCTGGTTTTAGCCTAGATAATTTAGCTGCACCTTATCTACCAACCCACCAATTGTGGTTGATCAAATATGAACGCTGGGGATGTGCCATATCTACCTACTCAGATCTTGACCGTACCAAGCAAGCAAATGAAAAGAAGATATATCTGCAGTTCATCAAGATAGCAGTTTAGCTACAAGCAGCAGTGACGGTTCTAAGAAGCCTAGTTCATGGTTTCTTAAGCTGTAACGTTCTTATGCTCTCTTGAGATAGGCGGTAGTTCTGCACCTTGTATGTTTGGAAGGTTAATGGTTGGAACCCAAACCAAAGATCTTATTAGAGTATGGAGAACTAAGGTGCTCATGGCAACAAAGATTCTGATGCTCTCCAAGCCACTTCAAGTGCATAGAAATAGGCATGTGGAACAGAAGGGACAGAAGTGTTGTTGAACAGGAGGAGGTTATGCAGTAGATGGACTGAATCAGCTCTGCAAATCTGGAATGGAAGTGATACTAGGCAGAAGTTTAGAATAATGACTAAGGTGTGGAAGCAAAAAGAAGAAATGAAGATGCAGACTTTGCTAACATGAAAGAGTGCAGTGGTAATAGCTCACGGGATGAAGGATCTTAGCCAATTAGGAGAAAAGGAACGACTTGGTTTGTTAGGAAGTCTTATTGGAACTTTTTCTACTGTTAGTGGAGTCCAATCAAGATCAAATATTTAAAGCAAGTGGCATGAAGAAGTGGAGAGAAATGGATGCAAGCAACATATGAAACGCTTTAGTGCAAAAGAAAACATGATTATGCATAAATTCTCGATCAAGGGGCATGATGGAGTGTAGGAGGATCTGATTAAAGATAAGTGAAGGAGCAATAGAGAGGTAATGTTGTACATTGACAACATGCAATGTGTCTGTCTGCAAAGTAATTTGGACCAAAGCTAGTGTCTATGTATTTCTTTAGCAGACTTATGTTTCTGTTTTTCTGGTATTTTTAGGCTCTTTGATATCCCTCTTAAGTTATTTTATGATCCTTTTGTTCAAAGGAATGCCTCCAAAAGCATATAGCTTAGTAAGGACATGTATCTGGTAAAGTAGGATCTCTGTTGTAAAAAGGTTTGAGCATCTTTGAAATGCTCCGTTCTATTTTTTTAATTTTTTATTGATAAAAAATCTTAATTATAATAAAATATACCACATAAATATGTTTAATATGTTAAAAGTGTATAATATGTATTTAATATTTATCAGATTAAAATATCACTAATCTTGTTGGAATTTCAATTAGTATATATACATATTTAGCGCATTCATTTTTAAATAAAACAATATTGTTTTCTCTCTTTATTTCTTTAGATCATACGTCTATTAGAATACAAATCATTTTTCATCAGAGTTCGGTCAAGATTCTGTGTATTAGGTATGATGACAAGTTTTTGGCATATACATGCGTCTTTCCTTAATGCATTAATAAATATTTTCTAGTTTTTGTCTTTATATCTTTAAATACCAAAATGAAGAGTTAATAAATACTTAATATCAATAACATATTTTTAAAAAAATTCTAAAATCCTTCCTTTTGTATGCCCTTTAATATCGGAGACATAATTTAGACTACCTGGTTCAGCACATAGTATAGTTTTGATTTAGCACATTTTGCATAACTTAATATTTCATAGAAATTAATTTGCAAATAGTATTTTTATAAAAATTAATTATTAATTAGGATTAATATAGTGTCCGTTTTTTTTAATAACAAGTTATTTTATGAAAAAAAAATATTATATAATAAATAATAATAATAATGTAACTACAACATTAACTTAATAATTCAAAATAATGTAACAGTGAAACAATAATCTGAAAATCATAAAGATAAACAAGATTTACGAGTTTTCTATTATTATTTTAAAATTTTAAATATGAATTTCATATTATTTTATAATATGAATAACTTATTAAAATAAGTTAAAACTATTAAAAAAAAGTACTTCATTTAACAGGAATACAAATGAAATGACTTCATTAAAAAATTATCTTTCAAATTCATTTAGATGAAACACTACCAAATACTCACTTAATAATCTATAGTTGGACCTGAACATTAGATAACTGAAATTAATATTTGAATAATAATCTATGACCTGGGTTGAGGGGAATAAATAAAAGCCATGATGGGAAGATTTTGAAGCACTCAAATAATTGGCTACTATGACTTCCCCTTTCATCCAGAACCAAGACTGGGACATCTCGCATGAGCCCCCAGAAATTTTGTTCAATTCTTTGCCAAGAAATGCTGTTCTTGACCCTATTCACGATTCTCTTTCCTTCGATATGGTTGATTTCTCCACGGCACAAGCACAAGGAAATCACAACCAAGTGGTGGTGAAGACTGAAGAATTGGAGAATAAGGAGAGGTCGTACAAAGGTGTGAGGAAAAGGCCTTGGGGAAAATATGCAGCAGAGATCAGAGACACAACCAGGAATGGCACAAGGGTTTGGCTTGGAACCTTTGACAGTGCAGAAGCTGCTGCGTTAGCTTATGACCAAGCTGCATTCTCCATGAGAGGCCATAATGCTGTGCTCAATTTTCCAGTGAAAAGGGTGAAAGAGTCTTTGCAGGAGATCCAATATAGCTGCTTCAGTGGTTCTTCTCCCGCACTTGCACTCAAGGAGAGGCACTGCATCCGAAGAAAGTTGTCATCAAAAGCTAAAAAGTTTAAAGGGAAAGACACATCAGAGGATCCAACACAAAGTGTGGTGGTGTTAGAGGATTTGGGAGTTGACTATTTAGAACATCTTCTAAGCATATCCGATCAAAGTCAAAGCCCTAGCTGCTTCGACTAAACCTGTTACAGTATTTTCTTTTCTATTTTCCCTTCTTATGTATGGCCTTTTCACAACATCAATTTCCAGCCAAGGCCTGTGTATGTACTGTGTTCTCTCTTTAGGTAAACCTGAATTCATATGCCCTCTCCCCAACGAACTTATGTGGCTACTTGTGCATTTAGGTTTCAAGTTGAAGTACTTATATGAATCCATTCTTGCACCAACCATTGTCCATCATCCAGAATATGTTCATTTTCTTCACATTCCAACTTCTCAATTTCAACTATATGGATAAAGTTTATGAGAAATTCTACGATATCCTAAAAAATTCTTAATTAGTTTTGGTAATATTACTGAGAAATTTGACCTTACCCTTCTTCTGTAGCATGCTTAAACTCATTCAACTTTTGAATATTGATTAAAAAGTCAATTGTACCAAAAAAAATTAGATATATCTTGGTGCCATACATACAGCAAACTCTCAAAGTTTAAAACATTACTCGCTACCTGTTTATTTGTATATCAACACTAGTCTTGGATTGTTTTTATAGGAAGAAGATTTATTCAGTAGCATACAATAACCATGCAAACAGAAAATCAAAGATTTTACCTAATACAAATTGTAGGACTGACACAAATCTGAAAACAGATTGATTTTCATTTTCTTCATTAACCATGCCCAAGATATAAGTTTTACAAGATATTCTAATCCCAACAAAATAAAAAACTTATTGACATATATACGTACTGTGTTTATCATCTTAGATAAAGGTTCTTTCTAAATATATAACACACTACCTGATATAAAACCATAGAACATCACAGATATGAAAAGATTTTAATCAAGATAGTTGAATGATTTGTAACCTGATATAAAACCATAGAACAGCACAGAATTAATTTATTAATTCTTTGCTAATAAAAAAAAAAGTAGTTGAATGATTTGTAACCTTAATTTCTTTGTTATATCTCCCATCTGGCTTTTTTCAAATACGTCTCACCTGTGCTCAATCCAAGAAAATGAGAATTTTAAAACCGCAGTAATCAAGAAAGCTTTCAATGCATAATTGAAAAGCAACAAATACAAAGAAATGTGCTCAAATTTAATAAATACATCAAATGTAAGCTTGAAGCTGATAAAAAAAGGTAAGCTTGAAGGTCCTAACGTACTTGAAGAAATTAAAATCTAGTTACAGATAATACACATTTGAGATTTATCATTGTTTCAACCTAATTGAGAGCTAATAAGGAAATGAGGGTTCATCATTGAAATCTCGTATTGTTCCTACCGATGAATAATATGTTAAAGTCAATTATTGCATTCGAAATATTGTTGGTTATAGAGTTTGTAGTTTTATCACGATTTTGTTATATCAATTCCTAAAGAATATGAAACTATTGGACATACAATCATATTTTCAATAAAAACTTAACTACACATACCAGAAATACCAGTAAAGCATGAAATTATACAACACCCGTCAACAGCATTCCTTTCATTACACTTCCAAGAACATAAAATAACAAATTCGAAACTTCACACAAAAGCATATGATTTGGCTATCCATAGTTATAGCAAAGTACAGCTTTAGTGTCCATAATGGACAAAATATCTTGTTTCCCTTTTGTACAAATCTTAAAATGATTTTTTATAATTATTTGTGAAAATAGAAGATTGAAACAAACTGTTTTCTCAGATGAAACAAGTTGTAATGTAAATTGTCTGAAACTAAAACTATTTGACTTATAGCAAAGCCATCACATTCAAGTGATATTAAATAATAATTGAATAAAAGGCCTCGGTGCAATGGGAACCAGGACTATTTGTAACTCAATACATGTATCCAGAAAACAAACAGATCAAAATTATTCATTGTACTTGTTAACAGCAGTGCTGGGGTGATATACACCTTCACATGTTATGGAAGAGGTCATTCTACATTTTATCTTGTGCTTATCCTGGTCTCATGACATGGAATGTTCTTGGTCCCATTATCTTGACTTATCTTGTGCATGCTTATCTTGGTCCCATTATACTAAGGAAAATAAGAATGAGGGGATATAGCTGAGTACTACAAGATTATCATGTATACCATTCGCTCCACTAAATATCGTCAGAAACATTCTAAAGTTACTGATCTCAAGAAATTAAACATTCTCATGTGAAGATTTTACTCAGATATCAAAATGGTAGATAATTAAAGGCATTTATAAAAAATTAATAGACAACAGAAGAAAGATGAAACTGATAATGTCAAGTTTTAAACAATATAAATTAAAAGAAACACAAAGAATCAATCCCCCACAAATGCACCGAACCAGCTTATAAGAATTCTCATAATTATCAACAGGAGAAATTCCTTGACAGATACAAGAAATGCTATCATCCTCTTTATGATGATCCAACTAATTCCATTCCCAGAAATAATTCCTGACGATAGAGTTTTCCTTTTCACCCATGAAAATGGAATGAAAGAAATCACACATACCTCATATCCAATAGTGTTTCCATTGTTCATCACCATCTTTCCTGAACATTTTCCTGGTTTTACCAAAAGGACAGCTGAAAAGTGAGACAAGCATCGAAGAAACAGTAGCATTAATTTGACTTAGTTTTGAGGGAAAAGTACTTAAATGGTGTTGTGGTTTTGTGGGTGAAGGATATATAGGGTTTAAAGGAGGCGGAAAGAGGAAGAAAGAGAGAGAAGGAAGTAGGCTTTCTTTTCCGAATCCGACAATGAACAAAAAGGCAACCAAAACCTTGTACTCTCTTTATTATATATTTCTTAACAATTTTCGTGACTTAAATTTCAGTCTGTTTATAATTATCATCTTGTACTGTTTATCGTTTTAGAAAATAACTTACATACAACACAATATATATTGTTGATGTTATTTTCTAATTATATTTAAGATTTCTCTTAATTTTAAGACACATTGCTGCCATAATATTTTCAAAGTGAATTATAAAGCAGCATTAAAATACCAATATTAATGTAAGTTTTGTCCTTTTCATCCACCCTCACTTTCTCCGTAATTTTCTGCCCGACACCTGGAATCCCTCATAGTAATACAGGAACAAAATTTGAAATTACCTCTTACTTTTGTGGGAACTCAAGAATATTTGAATCCTATAAATCTTTTCTCCATGTAGAACTATTTTGCTGCAATTTTTTAAGCCTTTTGCTGCATAATAGTTGCTTACTTGTGAAGCATAGGGCATATGTTTGGGCCTACTAAATTTGGTTCTAGTGCAAATTTGGAAAGCACTTTTGTATTGGAGTACTGTAGTTAAACGAAAGCTAGAAACAAAGTATCTAGGTTAGAACTAAAGTACCTAGGCATGTGTGTTGATTGAATTTCGGTGGATTGTATTGGTTGAAATAATCCATGTATAAGGATTGCAACATCTCTAAATATATTTATTGTTGATAAAAAAACTAGAACTATTTAAACATATAATTTAAAATCAATAATAAACCAGAGAACAATTTTCATCATTCTCATGCCACTATGCAATACACAAAACAATCAATAATTATATATTTAGCTGCTAGTTATGTGGAGTCGAGGAAAAGGAAGTAGTTTCACTGAAATTGGTGGATGGAGTATTGCTAAAAGAAAAAAAAATACTATGTTCACTAATATTTATAAATAGATTGGGATATTCTAAAATATTTCTTTTTAATTAAATTAATTTTTTACTTATAAAAAAAAATATCACAAAAATAGTCTCAGCAGACTATTGAACATATATCAAACATATCAAATGATGGACGGTGCCTCCAACTTAGATGTGATGGCATTCTCAAAGATTACACCGTGTAAGATAATGCCAACTATCATGTGTTTGAGAATACTAAGTCAACGGGTAAAATAGAAAAAAAAAACTAAAATTGTATATAAGTGGAAAAATGCTTGAATTTTGTTGGCCTAGACTTTTGGACAATTACCAAGCAATTTTTTTTCTCAAACGATTATTCGTTGAAAAGTCTGGGACTAATAGTTCATCCACACTTTGCTATTGGACTCACACTCAACAATTTAAAGGCAATAGTACTTTCTGTATTTTAAAATTTTCTTCTTTTACTTTTTTCACATTTACGATTGACTAACAATTAGAAATGTAATTTATATATAAAATTGATGACTTTCAGATCTAGCCATCTAAAAAGAAAAAAAAATCCAATACAGGTAGAAGCAATTGCCCAATTTGAAATGGTATAAGAGCACACTGGCCTATAACTGTTGATATCCAAACTAAAAAAAACAGGAAATAGGCTTTGAAGCTTAAGAAACATAAACTCATGTAAGTGAATTTCTTCCTGCACTCAATATGTACCCAAGAAATATATAAGGTGCAGGAAGTTTAACTCCTGGTATAAACTAAAAAAAAAAAAGTGTCTTTTAAGATAATTTGAACAACATAAAGATAAGCCTAACTTATTGAAAAAATTACAACTAAAACTTGACATCAGGTTAAGGTGGTATTTATTTGTCAACCTTGAGACTAAGATGGTATGTGCAAGTCACAATCAAGCCAACAAATAGATCAATTCAATTGAAGAGGGGTCTTGGTGAATATACAAGTCTCACATACGACAAAATAGAGAAAACTAAAGTGTATGCAAGTTGGACTACATGAATATAACTTGTCTAGACTTTTTGGACGCACTCTATTGCTGGCATCACCTTATAACAAAATATATATATATATATATATATATATATATAATTTGTGTATTGTTTTTCCATGGCATGAAATAATTCTTTAGATTACTTTGCATCTAACTAAAGAAGTATTTAAGAGAGTCCACAATCTTCAACTTACAAATTACAAATGTTCTTCAACATGGTGGTGGTTTGACATAAAGTAATGTGGTTATAATCGATTTTTCATACAAATAGTACAATTTAGATCCTTTATTGTGGATATAGATAAAAAAAATATTATGAATTTAGACAAGTTATATCTCCTCAAAACGATTTCATACAAAGAAATTGTGTTAGGGACACATGACTTTCATTCAGAAAGTTACGATGAAAGTTGTGCCATAACTAAATCAATTTGTACATACATCATATAATGCTTGCATGACTTTGATTAAATTTGAGATTTATGTTTAATTAAAATCGTGTAATGTTTGGGATTTGTTTGCAAAGAGTACTTGTTATTTGTCTTTTCTACCACAACAACAATTTTTCCTTTTGAATAAAAAGCTTTGCACTTCCAATTCTCAAATCAAAGTAAATAATTGCGCTACAAAAGTTGTGTAATGCTAAATAAATTTTTATCTTATTTTGACACATAAAAGAGTATCATGAATCACTTTGGCCGCCTCTTGCTTTATTGTGACTCCAATGTTTCCTTTTCCTTCTACTTTGACATACTCTCCATTGACTAATTTAACTTTTGAGGAAAATGATGAATCCATGTAAACAAATGCTTTTTTTTTTTTTTTCTCCGGTCATATGATTGTTGCATGCAACCATTGTCTAAATACCACACATTTTAATGTTCTTGAGTTGTCATATTAATACCACTAAATACTCTTGATTGACATTCAATATGCCTTCAATCTCCTAAAACCTAAACTTTGTAACATGGTATTCAACAATTAAACCTAGGATTAGCATGATATGATTGTAGAAGGGTACCATCTACAAATGTAAACTTCTTCATTTTCCCTCGTATGGTTTGAAATTTGTAAAGTAATAGTTTTCCTTGCAATTTTTATTTCTTTTGTTGGTTAGGTCCTGGTCACAAGGAGAATACAAGTTTGTTTGCATTTAGCTTAGACGCAAGGGTCTGGAGTTTGAACATTTTCCCCCTCTTCTATAAGAGGAGTTCATTTTTGAAATAGAATGGAAAGTTTATGTAATATGTTGTGGATCATGGATTTATGCTTTATAGACAAGTGTATTGCTCTAGTTAAGAATCAAGTGATGTGACATTTTAGAAAGGGATGTACATGTAATATACCTTTTTACGCTATAGGATTTTTGTATATGGGTTAGAGTATCTCTAGTAATCATATTTATTCATTATTGTAGATAAAAAGAGATTCAAACCAAGATTATTAAAGGGGTATACCCGATCAAACAAATGATATGATTGTAGATGGTACTCGTCAAAAATATAGTTTGTTCGATTTCAAAACCAAATTCAACCTGGATAACCTCCTTCCTTGGTGACTAGTACAGAGAGTAAGTGAAGAATGTGAGAATTTCTTGTATCGAAAGTTTGAGAAGTTTTAGGAAAGCATATCTCATTATGGTAAACAATACTACTAAAGTAAAGGTAAGAATCAATGAAAAATATACCAACTTAAAAGGCACTCACACTTAAATAGAAGACGGTTAAAAAAATGTGAAGCTAAGTCTCACATTGAATAGAAATAAAAAAGTAATTATTAAAAATTTAAATATTAATATAAGTCTGATATTGAGTAAAAATAAAAAAAATTGAACAAAAATATAAGAAAGAAAATCACTAACCCATTACTTAAGATTTTTGGTTAAAAATTATATCAGATTTTTTGGTTAAAAATTATATCAGATGTCTTACATAAGTTGACTCATTCTTGACACCACTATTTCCGTATGATAGACTAACTATATTTGTTAGAGAACTTATCGGCTACAAAAGCAAAACTTCCACTACACTAGGTTTGGGAATGCTAGAATCTTATACAAAAAAACTAATGAAAAAAGACAGGAAAAAGAAAAAGAAAACCGGCAAAAACAATAACTGAGAGAGAAAAAAATGTAGACAAAAAGAAGGGTTAATGCAATGAAAAATTATAATTGAAAAAAAAAAGATTATCTCTTTTATATTATTTAACTAGTACGAGGTTTTCTCCATATAGTTATGAGCAACAATAACAAGCCAACAACACAATCAGACTACAAACAAACATTATGGAATTTTTACACTTGGTCAACTTCGCATTCGTATGAATATGGCAGAAAAGTGTAACAGGGTTTAAAAGATTTAGAAGGTATTGATACAAGTAATTAGAAGAAACTCTTAAAGTTGGTTAATTAGTACGAACTTACACGCGGTTGGTTAGGCCCGCCATAGTGTGCTTGAAATGCAGGTCCTGGAAATTGAGTTATCTTGGTGTCAACGCCATAACCATTATCTGAAAGTTATGACAAACATGTAAGCACTAAAGAGATAATAAGACTAAAGAGCTTGCAGTGTAAGATAACTGCTTATTACCTTTTGACTCACTCAATTCCTCAACTTAGCAGCCAAGTTCAGACAAAGTAGATGTGATTGCGAAGCAACCAATTTGTGAATGAGTGGTGTTACATATATACACTGTAACTGTATGAATTTGAAAATTAAAAAGTGGCAATTACACAGGTGCACGCATTATGCATACAAACATGCATTATTCCCGAACTTTGAAAATGATTCAATTTGACATGGAGTGATTATGACGAGAGGCTGCGCATTTGTGTAGAGTGTCCAGATACATGTGCAGATTCATTCATTTGCCTGGTGCATTGCATGGTTCATATTTAAGTCTAAATCTGGCGAATTGCACAATATCTTGCATTTCTAATTTCATTTCAAAAAGACAAAAGGAAGAAATCTAGCCCCATTTGACACTAGTGCATAGGCTCAACAACTAGGTATATGTATAGGATGAAACAACCTGGGTATTTTCTGAATACCTTGCATGTATCCACAATTTTGCACCCAACTCTGATTCTGACACTGCTATATATTGAACCGTGTGCTATAATACTAACTTATGACATCGTCTACCACCCTACTAATTGTTCAGTTATCATCTTTTAATAAAAAAAAAATTACAAGTTGGGGCGTAGCATATTGTGATTTGTGACACGTAGTAATTAAATAATTAGTTAATATACGATTTTGCAGAAAGCCCAAGATGCATGTACGTGAATGTGCACATCTGGAAATTTTGCATTATATTATATATGTATATAATCTTAGTGATGGTTACTTTTTGACTTTGTACCATTTTTAGCTATTTTTTTATGTGGATTGTTTAGTTTAAATTTTAGTCCAATGAAAGTTTTTGTGTTCTTTACCAAGTAGTTACTCTTTAATTAATTTTCAGTTAAGTGTATCTTTTTGTTTTAAGTTTGATTTCTCTAACCCCATCTTAAACGAAATGAAAATTTTGTGATAGTTAGAGATCGGAGGAACAATGTCTAAAATAATTTTCGTATATAAAACTAATTAAAAATTAAAAAAGATAGATGAAATAAAATATCACATTTTTAAAAGACATAAACTTTAATTACACTTTTATTTAACATCAACATTTAATTACTAGAATTTTAATACCCGACTATACTCCAAATTATATACAGTCAAAAGGGAGACGGAAAGTTAAATATTAATGAAGTGATTCTGATTTGGGAAAGTTGCGGCCAACACTGGCTTTCGAATTAATTAAAAACCTTATTTTATGTTTTATGCAGAATTTCTAAGACTTGCTGCTTCGGCTTATCCTAGGTTAAATTGTTAATCTTTTTCTTCGAACACTCAATTTCGATTGTCCTGGGTTTCTTGTAATTAATTATCTTAGAGAAAATGTTCCCAGATTTAATAGGGATTATTTCCAGACACGCATGTGTTTGTTTATGGTTACTAATTTGAGATTAGAGTTAGGGACACTCTCTAATAATTTTTTAATGTATTCTTTTTTATTAATTAAATTTTGTTGAAAACTACCAAATTAATTGAAGCATCAAATAAATTGCTAAACGATACATTTTTTTGACACAATTTATACCGATACCAAAACGCTGATAAAAAAAATACTTATACCAAAAAACTAATAAAAAAATACTGATATTGAACTTTAACACTGCATGATACACTGTACCAAGATGCTAATTACTTTTTAAAACATTCAAGCAAAAAAAAAAAAATAGACGTATAACAAGAAAAGGTAAAGTTAATCAAGAACGTTGTTTTTTTTTTTTTAATCAACAATAAAGAATAATATAAATGGGAATATTTGGGGTATTCCAACCCATGTAAAAAAGTCTAGTTCTTAGCCAAAGTTTGTACATAAACAACAATAAAAAAATAAAGCAACAATATAACCCATGATAAATAAGAACGTGAATAGATAAAAATATAAATTATTAATTCATGTATGTGGTTCCTTTTCTTTGATATATATTGATGTATCTAATGCATCATAAACAAGAATTCAGTGCACATTCTAATGCGAAAGTGGGGATTAATAAAAAAAGGCATAGACCACAGTAGGCCCTAATGCAGGTTTAAGCAAGTGGCTCATTATTTATCTGCAAAATCTTTCCATTCGTTTCAATAAATAATTTTAACTCTCTCTTTCGCACTTCATTT
>Ga0123342_1005116_pt1 | contig 19368 bp, 8 predicted proteins | sample Turbeawhitnodule_FD_89960 | JGI IMG/M metagenome (GOLD analysis project Ga0123342, IMG submission 89960) | Root nodule microbial communities of legume samples collected from Mexico - Turtle bean Mexico white nodule | ecosystem: Host-associated > Plants > Roots > Nodule | place: Mexico: Nepantla... | reverse complement strand
TGACCCCACCAATATTGATGACTAAATCCTAAGGAAAAACAGAGAACAAAGGATATTTAGAGTAAAAATGAACTTACTCTGTTTGAAAATCTGATCGGGTAGAAATGTTCCTTAACTTGCCAGATTCTAAAATAGATGAAGATTGGGAGAGAAAATTAAGAGAGAGGGAGAGAAGAGAATATGGAGAGAGAGAGAAATGGAGATAAGGAAGAAAAAGGTGTGCTGGGGTTCTATTGTTTTTTTAAAAAAAAAACACGCTTCTGTTGTTTTTTTTTAAAAAAAAACACGTTGTTACACTTCCCTATATCATTATTTACATATTTTTCTTACTCATAAAAAGTAGATTAGGTAAATAATTAATATGTTAAATCTAAAAAAATAGTTAAATTTGATTATTTATAATTTTTTAAGTATATTACGACTTTTTATTACTTTATTTATTCCTTAAGTATAGGGCATATATATAAAAAATTTCTTTCAATAGATTCTGATCCTTTATTATTTCACGTATTTCTTGATAAAAGGTTAACATGCCAACGATGCGAAGTAGTCTTGATAAAAAATATGAAAATTTTCTTTGAAAGACTCTTATCACACCAAAATCTTAATTGATGTAGGTCATGAAGAATAATATCACATTTATTAGTTATATACTCAATATTATGTATTTAATCATTGAACTAGACACTAATAAGATATTAAGACAAATTGGATAGTTAACCTAAATTTATTTATGTAAAAGACTCATTAAATTGTTATAAATAGATGAAGATTTATTTAAAAGTGAAGTCTGTAACTCTTAGATATTTTTAAATATGATGTTTTTTTAAATATTGTATTTATATTATTTATTAATATATATATATATATATATATATATATATATTATAAAAAGGTACCCTATGAGTCAAGATGTATTTGGCAACACCTAGATTTAGGATATTTTCATTACATGGTCGGTGGGTTCACTGGAAAACATATATCTAATTCTCAAGTTTAATGTACTTAATTAATTAATGTAGACTAATACAACAAGTTAATAATGATATTTATGTTAATAATAGTATTTATTATTTTTAATCACTTAATTCGAATGTTGAAGATTATTTGTAAATATCTTCACACGTACCAATTATGGAGATCCAATTAACACAATTTTTTTTAATGAATTAAAAATTGTCTAATAAGTCACTTATCTTGACAAAATCTAACAGATTTTAATCGGCAATCAATAAATTGAATAAAAAAGGGAACACAAAGGGGTGTTCCAACCCTTTTACAAAAAAGAAAAAAATACCAAAGAACTTCATTAAGAATCCTAGACCGACTGTCCCCCTTGCCTAGACAATCATTTAGGAGAGATGCCCGACCTCTCAAACCATACAAAAAAATCAATGATTTACTACCGTGTTGATACAAGTAGTTGGGCATTGGGCCCAATTTGAGAAGGAGAGAGACGCCCTTGGAACCTTGTGTTTTAATCATGCCCACAATTGCACTTGAGCCAGAGAGAAGATTTTGCTTGCATCCGCTTTTGCTTGGTTAAACACTATCTCGTTCCTGTGTTTCCAAATGCTCCAAATGATGGAAACCCACACTCCTTTCCACAACTTATTACCTTATTTGTTGAACCAAAAATTATGAAATTGTTCGAAGTGCTCATTCAAAGCAAAATGGTTTACATATGTAACTTTTATCCATTTACTTCATGAATTCCAAACAACATTCGCAATGGACAAGATAACAAGAGATGAGAAGTCTTTTCCTCCTTACTCCAACATAAAGCGCACATATGATCCACAAGATGTACCGATCTTCTAAGCAAGTTTTTCTTTGTAGCAATCTTGTCTTGCAATGCCCTCCAAGCAAAGCATTGTGTTGATGGTGGAATCAACAAGCCCCACAAGACTGTATATGTATCACTAGAAGCGCCTAAGGTTAGGCTAGAGAGGATTTCATATGTAGATTTGACAGAATACTTACAACTTTGCGGGTCTCTCCAAAGCCATTTATCGTCCCAGCCTGATTTCAAGGTTTGACCTTCCAGCACATATATGAATTCATCTACTTGGGGCTTCTCCCACTCAAACCATTCTCTTCTCCATTTGAATTCCCAACTCCATTTGTCACTATGCCATTTACCAAAGCAATAAAGGGGACTGTCAGGAGAGAGTGAGTTATTAAACAACCTAGGGAATCTGACTTTCAGTTTACAATTATCCACCCAAACGTCTTCCCACAACTTGATTTTTTAACCTGAGCTTACTGCCCATTCCAAATTAGAATCAAACCACTTGATGCCCTGCCCAGCCTCGCACGCCTTGTTTAGGTCACACCACCATCTAGATGCATGCCTCAACATTTTAGATTCAGAAAGATTCCTCCATGAGCCATATTTCTAATTTAGGATATCTTTCCAAAGACCGTTCTCAGAAGACCCAAGTCTCCATTTCCATTTCCCAAGTATAGCTTTGTTGAAAGAATCTAATTGCATGATACCTAACCCTCCCTCCACTTTAAACTTGCATATATCATCCCATTTAATCCAAGCAATTTTCCTTCCCTCTGAATCCCAACCCCATAAGAACTTGCGTTGAATCTTTGTAATCTTTTTGCATATAAAGGATGGAACTTTGAAGAACGAAAGATAATACAGAGGAATAGCATTCAACACATAACGAATCAAGCAAACACGACCAATAAAGGATAAATTTTTACCTCTCTAGGTTGATAGCCTTTTCACAACTTTTGTAATCACCGGGTCCCAAAAAGAAGCTTTAGAAGAATTTCCCCTGATAGACAAACCAAGATAGACAAATGGAATATTCACAATACTACAATTTAATATCTCAGAAAACATATCTAGCACATTTCTATCCACTCCAAAGACACTAATTTTGCTCTTAAAGAAGTTAATTTTAAGCCCAAAGAAAATTTCAAAAAGTCTGAGCAGAGCTTTAACAACACGAGTATTTTGGATATTTGACTCACACATGATCAATGTGTCATCTGCGAACTGAAGAATCTTCACCTCCACGTTTTTTGCATCGACTTTCAGTCCAGAGAACAACTCCTTTCTAGCAGCTTGATTCACCAGACCTGAAAGGCCTTTAGCCATGATTAGAAAAAGGAACGGTGCAATTAGGTCCCCTTGCCTCAGACCTCTAGTCGGTTTGAATTCCTTATATGGACTTCCATTAACTAATATAGAAATAGAAGAGGATTCCAGACACTTTTTGATCCAATGCACCCATTTACCACAAAATCCCATCCTGGCCAACATGTAAAACAAGAACTCCCAACTGACTGAGTCATAAACTTTTTCAAAATCAATTTTTATAATCACCCCGCTCTTCTTTTTCCTCTTCAATTCATCCACTAACTCGTTAGCAACTAGAACACTGTCTAACAAACCTCTTTGGGATAAAAAAAAAAGCTGATTGCGAGGAGTCAATCACATTGTTAAGAACTTTTTTTATTCTGATAGACAGAATCTTAGAATTAGCCTTGTAGATGCTTCCGACCTAAGAGATGAGCCTATACTCATCCAGAGATTGAGGGTTGGAAGATTTAGGAATAAGAGAGATGAAGGAAGCGTTACAACCTTTAGGAAAACAACCGTTGGTATGGAAACCCTATATTTCCTCGACGAAATCCTTTTTAATAATCTGTTAATTCTTCTTGATGAAGCTACTTACCCCATCCGGTCCTGGGCTTTTATCGCTCCTGCATTCCCATACAACTTCCTTGATTTATAATTCCTTAAAAGGAGCAATCAGCATACGATTCTCATCGTCTGTTACCTTCTTAAATGGGATATTATCAATCTGACCCCAAAATCTTCAAGAGCTAACATCCTGTTAGAGAATAACTTTAGGACTTCATCTTTTACAGTGTTTGGTTCTTCAATCCACTTATCCTGGCAGAACACTCCATTAATTCCACTTTTCCCTCTTCTTCATCTAATCATAGCATGAAAAAATTTAGAGTTTCAGTCCCCATGCTTAAACCACTGAGACCTAGACTTTTGTTGGAGAAGAGACTCATTTCTCATGTTAATGATCTGTATCTGACTCAAGATATCCAAGCGATTCTCATTCTCAAAATCAGTAAGAATGTTGTTGTCATCCTTCTGATCCATCACCTGAAGTTTATTCAAAAGCTCTTTCCTTACTGTCTCAGTATAACCAAAGACCTCTTTATTCCACGCCCTTATGTCACATTTAAGCATTTTGAACTTATCTCTTAGGCCCAAAAACGGATTACCTTGCACCACATACTTCTCCCACTTTTCTTTCACAAAGTCGTTGAACCTCTTGTCCTCCTACCATATGTCTAGAAACCCGAAAGGTTTAGGTCCCCAGTCCATCACGTGTGCTTTTAGAACTAAGGCACAATGATCTGATACTTGCTGGCCTAAAACTTACTGCTTACTTCCAAGCTAGGTTTGTAGCCACTCATTAGAGACTAAAAATCTGTTAATCCTGCTCTTTGCCTTTTCATTTGGTCTGTACCAAGTGTACTTTCTTCCTAAGCATGGAATATCTAACAACTCCAACCCCTCAATGAAATTATTGAAACTGGAGATCTCCCTACTATCACTTCTTCCATAACAAACTCCTCTACGCTCTTCCTTCTTCCTGATTGCGTTAAAATCACCAAGGATACACCAAGATTTGCAAGCTTTGTTCTCTCTTAACTTTGCTAGCTCCTCCCATAAACATATTTTATCTTTGATGTTGTAAGACGAATACACATTCACAATGACTACAGGGACATTCTTAACCAAACATTTGCCAAAAAAGATCACAAAACGTTTATTAGAGATGTGTTTGGAACATTGAAACGAACTACTATGCCAAACAATAAGAATCCCTCCAGAACCGTTCGATAACATGAGTACTTCTAAGATTAAATACTCGTTGCATTAAGAAGTTATTAAATGTGTAATTATATACTGGTCCATATCTTTTTTTTTTCCTTTTTCCTTTTTTTGTGATTCTTGTATTTTTCTATTGTCGTAAAAAAGTGAAAATGTTGATATATTTATGAGAAAGTTTTTGAAAATGCTTTAAGAGTAATTTTTTTTTTTAAAGAAAATTATGTTAAAAGACCGAATCTAATAAAGTTTAGAGAACAGTGAGATATACAAATTACATGTTTATAGATCATTATTTATATTTAAAATACAGTATCGACCTGCGCAATCCCTTAATTACTAAAAGTTAAGTAATTCACAAATATTGTTTAGTAATATATATATATATATATATATATATATTTTGTACAATTAAAATTAAGTTTAATATTTTTATATTTTTATAGCGTCACAAATGTTTATTCTTTCCATAAGTAAGTTCTAAATAATTTGTGCAATAACTATACACTCTTTATAAGTGGCGGGTGCTTTATAATATTATTGTTTTGAGAAATGTTTGGATTGCATTGGTAAGTGAGGTTCGGAGACATAGGAATCAACACATCTTTAAAGGTGGAGTGATTGATCATTCATAAATTTCTTCCATGACTCAATTGAAAGTTTGGTCCTTGGTAACTTCTAAAGTTCCCTCAACTTGCTTTTCCTTTTCAGATTGGTGTCTTGAGCTCATGGTTTGTATGTACTCAATTAAAAGTAAATGACTTTCTATAGGTTGGTCGGGCTTATGCTTTGTGTTTTGCGAGGGGTGTTCGTTTTAATTGTTGTTATGTGTGGCAGGTGTTCACGTTGGATCTTTGATGGGCTCAAGGATTGCTTGTTCTTGCATAGATGCTTGTTGTCGGCATGATTCGAGTGTGGCTCTTTCTACTTTTGTGGCTTGTATGTTAGTTTTTTCTATTTGAGCTCTGCGCTTTATTCTCAATTTTTGTTTGGTTTGAAGGTTGTGTTTGGTGTAGCTTTTGTTGTACGGAAGACAACTTGGTTTGCATTAGTTCTTAGTAGGTTGGCAAGCTTTTTGAGTTTCATTTCTCTTTGGGGAGAGACATTGTCTCTTTTGTTATGTATAAGGGTTGAACCACTCCTGACCCATATTTATTTTTTCTTGCTAATAAAAAAAAACTATACAATCTTTATATATAAAATATTGTACATAATCAAACAATAATATTTATAGTATACATTGAAATTAATTTTTTTTTATATAAATTTTAATATAGTGAGCAAATTAAATTGAACTAATTTTGACATTATCATAAATATAAAGAATTATTCTTTTATAAATCAAGAGAAGATTATTCACAATCAATTCTATCATACTTAAGTATATTATAAATAGGTACATATTCTCATCTTAAGATATATCAAGTTTTACATTATTTAACCCTAACTATGGAGATTTTGTAGGCTATTCGAGCTCTTTCCCAATGCACTCACCTTATCCTGGAGAATCTTGAAAGGAAAAATCCCAATAAGGATGACTTAATTAGAAGATGTGTTATCATATCCTCTACTATTTGCCCTATGTAGTCAGGTTGAGGAAATTGTCCATCATCTTTTTTCTAGAATGCAATGTAGCCTATCAAGTATGAACAATGTGCTTTAAGTGGGCGGGGGTCCAAATTGTTTTTCATAATAATCATATATACCACCTTCAATAGTTCTACTTGTTCCAGTTTAATTTTAGGAAGAATTGTGTTTGGAATGAAAGTCTGGGTAGCTATACAATAGATCATTTGGAGTCATAGGAATATAATTATTTTTAAAGAGGGTAAGGTAGATGCTGGAGAGATTTTCCACCTAGCACAGCTACAAGCATGGTCCTTAACAAAACGAAAAAAATTCAAATATAGCTTCTTATATTTAGATTGAGTTCTCTATCCTATGAACTATTTGACATCTTTGAAGTAACCTAGAGGTTTAGCAATGTTATTAGCTGCTATTTTTCCATAAATGCATTAATGGATAATTGCTTCTACACAAAAGGTGATGATTGTCATTCTTTCTCTGATATGCTTTCTTCTACTCCTGGTGTATTACGTATTCCATCTTTATGCTTTGTCTTCACGTTTCTGGTTGGGAAAGAAGGGTTATACTGCATATTCCTGAAAAGTTAAAGGTGTAGTGAGGAGGTTGTGCCTATGGTGATAGGGGCTGTAGTAGAGTGGGAGGAGACTAGTGAGGAAGTTATACCTATGGTACAGAGGTGTAGCTGGGAGAAACATCTTTTGTGGTTCAAACAGGATTTGGAGCAATATATTTCAATGCTTGTACCATTTCTTTAAAGGGGCTAATGGTTAATATAAAGTTGGTGTCGTGGGGGTGTTGTTGTTATTAGATATCTCTGTAAGAGAACGTTGCATGCTTTCTTGAAGAATTATGACCATTTTGTCTCTGTTGATATTGTAAATATTTTGGTTGGTCAGTTTTTTGTGTCAATCTTTCTGAAAAAACAATTCTAAGCTAGTGCAAGCTATAGTTTTTTTTTTTATATATAGGTTGTGGGAAGGTCCACGATATTATGGATTCTATTTTGGGGGGGCCTCATGTAACAATCCTCTGTCTTGGGGGGTTATGTGAGAGAGTTTTTTGTACAAGGGTTGGGGTATCCCTTAAATATCCACATTTATTCATTTTATTATTTGCAGATAACAAAAAATATGTACCGTAAAAAAACCTAAATTGTGTATTATCTCCATGGAGTAACCTTCATAAACATCTTTTATAGGTATGTAGTCATAAGTGACAATATAAAAAGATAAAAATGTTCTTAATCCCATAGAAAAATTAAGAGTGACCACAAATTATTTATGTACTTGTTGTTGTAATCAAGTTATTGATTAGAGGAATACTTCAAGAGTTATTAAGAAAAACTACACATAAATCAAAAGTTAAGGTTGAATTAGTATAAAACTTTTATGTTGATTTATTTCACTAGTCATTATCTATTAAATGATCCATTAATATTCATAATGAAAAAGTCTTACAACTCATATTCTATTGCTTGATTGTATCATCAAATTACATTTGTAAAATTTTTATTTTAGTCTTAAAAAGTATACAAGTTATATATCGATGAAAATTATTTTCTAAATTTAAACTAATATATGAATTGTTTAATCTACTAATAAAAATTCATGTTTATATTTTGTTCATGTATTGAAGTGATTTTATACGATGAATTTTTTTTATTGTTTGTCTTCAAATCTAAAACCTTATTCCTCTCACACATCCACCAATTTAAGATGTATTAATTTTACCTTCTAGTCAAGCAGGTATGTTTCTTTGTAAAGATACTCAAATGCTCAAGCTAATAAAAAAATATACATGAAATAAAATATGTGTAATAAATGAACAATATACACTTTGAAATCTTCATCTATTTATAACAATTTAATGAGTCTTTTACATAAATAGATTTAGGTTAACTATCCAATTTGTCTTAATATCTTATTAGTGTCTAGTTCAATGATAAAATATACATATTTAGTTAACCTAAATATTTAAACATCATATTTAAAAATATCTTAAAAATATCTAATATTCTTCATGACCTACATCAAATGTGATATTATTCTTCATGACCTACATCAATTAACCAGCCATCTTCATCAATCATAAGTCTATCTATTATAATATTATATATATATATATATATATTTATAGCCTCATTTAATTGCTTATTCCAACTTTTCTTGTAACTACACTAATCTTTATTGAGATTTTGGTAAAATTACATAAATATTTTGGTATTTATCTTGTTTTAATTATTTAAAAAGCATTGCAAAATTATTTTTACCTTATGTTATAAAATCTGTATTTCTTCTTATGTTGCAATGTGTATTTCTATAAGAGAGGTTACCGTAAGTGTTAAAAAAATGGAAGATTTGTAAATTCATAAAACCTTAATTAGGAGAGTAGTTATCGTAATTTATAATTTTGTTTATCAAACATATCCATACATAAAATATTTTGTTTTTGAATCTATAACAACTGTAAACATTAATCTTATTCCTTAAATACGTAATCAAGATTTTGATCTCGAAATCCTTATAAAAAAATATATGTTAAAAATGTCAAGTTAAATAGATATACCAGCACTAAAATTTACGTTATTTAAATAATTAATTATTTTTCACCATAATATTAATATAGAGTATCTGTTTATAATTTTTCAATAGGAATTTGACTAATTATTTATAATAAAAGATTCATTTTTTAATCATAAAAATTCAAACCTAAGACCTTAATAATAGAGTATGTTTAGACAATTTTTTTATTGAAATTTTAAGAGAGAAAAATTAGAAAAAAAAAGTTTCTCCAAATTGAAATTAACTTATGCAAAAATTAAAAATTAATATCTAAAAAAATCAGAAAAAAAGTCTACAAATTATTTATTAACTTTATCAAATTTTGTCTTCTTCTCCCTACATATATCTTAGTATAGTGTTATTTAAATAAATAAAAGTCTCGAAATTTATATTAAGAATCTGTTTATCCAAATCCCAAAGACAGTTGACAAAACAAGGAATTAGACTTTGTTTGCCACTGCCGACTTTTATCTGTTCATAATCACTTTTTAATAAATTTTTTTATCAATTCTTAATTATACTTTATTCTTCTTTTTATAACTTTAATCAAATCTAGAGAACCTAGATACCTGTTTAAAGTTACAGCAGAATTAACAGAAAATGCTTCAATACAAACATCAGAAACTTGTCAGTGCCATAGCTTTCATGTTATATTCATTGAATTTATAGATCATTCATTATAAAAAAAAAAAAAAACTATTTAGATTATGATAATATATATATATATATATGGAACAGTGCAATAAATCTCATTTTATTAAATTGATCAGTTAAAGCTATTTTTTTCTCATCAAATATTAGTTTAATGGTTGATTTTGTTATTTTTAGATAATAATTTGGTTGTATATATAAATATAGAGAATTGTTTTTCTTGACCGATTTTTAATAGTGTATATATCTGATTTTCTATATAAATTGGTTGTCTTGTAATTGGATTACCAATATATATTTCTCTTTCAAAATGAAAAATAAAATAAAATTGTGGTTAAATCATAATGGTTTGCTATTACTTACTTGCTTAGTGGTGTCACTGCCATAAAAAATAGATTAAGAAGTCAACTTCTTCATTTTGTAAAGTGATGTTTGATAGAATCAATTGGTTAGTTATTTAAAAATGAAAACTAATTAAAAGTTACAAAATTATAAACAATTTTTAATTTATTAAATTAGAAACATTTAGTTTTTTTTTTCAGCGAAGAAGAAACATTTAGTAATATAAAGGGTTCATGCTATATATCACTTTTAAATAATTTTTTTATTTTATAAAAAATATTGAAATATTTATATATATATATATATATATATATAAAAGATTGTACTTTCAACATATATGTTGCCAATTTAAAATTTGTGCACTCTCAATCAACCACAAATTATGACTGATAAGGACTTTTCAAAATTTGAGATTAGAAAAAATAGAAAAAGGTATTTACTTTTAGATGTTAATGCATAAATTATTTGCTATGGTCATGTGGGAGTTGATTATATTGTAAGATATATAATTAATTAACATTGAATATTATTGAATAGTGTTTGACATTATTATAAAAGTTTTGTCATTCATTCTTTTTCACTTTGTTTCCTCATTTTGTTTTCTTTTTTCACTCTTTTTCACACTAAAATGCTCTTTGCCTCTTTATGCTCTCATGTTGTATTTTTGTTGTCTCACAATTAATTTGCGGGTTTCTCTCATCTTGTCTTGCAACTAACTAGGGTTCTTCCCTCAACTCTCACATCCAATAGTCACTTTCCAGAAAACTCTCTCTCTCTCTCTCACACACACTCAGAGTTAGGTGCCACACCTTTTCACACCCAAATATTAAAGATTTAACAGATCTTCAAAGACCAAGCCTGCACCCACATTTTAAGGTAAATAATCATATTATTGTTAATTTGTTCAAAGAAACCTAGCTAGTTTAGCTAGCTAGCTTCACCATGTATATATATACTATCTTTCTTCATCCCAATTATATAATTATAACCTCTTTTCTTTTAGTTAGAAACTGTCTTATAAATTTGTGTTTTTGATCAGATTTTTTTTATTTTTGAGAAAAGGTATACACATATATATTCTGGGTGATTGGTGTATCATCCAATAGAAATAGATAAAAATTCAATATGTATAAAAAGCTATTTGGTTGGTGTACCTTTTTCTTGCCTTGTAGCCACTTGCAATTGAGCTACACACATACAAAAGGGTATACCTGCAGATTTAGAGAGATTTTACAGGGAAATAGACAGGTTATAAGGAATATGTAGAGAATATTGAACATGAAAGAAAATGATAAAACACAATTTATAAAATTTTCATACATATATCATACTTTATGTATATCTATCTTTGGTTTATTTTTCATTTTAGTTTCTTTCCTCCTTCTGTACAAAAATGGAAAAAGAAGAAAACAAGGGTTCTGGTACTGAGAATCTGTAAATAGTGTAACACTCAATATCAAAGAAGACTTTGGCACAAAAAGTTAATAAAAAAAGTTCAAAAAGTGTAGCAACAACAAAGTGCTTTAACAAACAAGCAAAGTCTTCATAACCCTAAGTTTAATTAGACATGGAAGAGCTTAATGACATTATATGATCACTTAGAAGTTTACTATGTAGAGTTTTGTGATTGTTATTGATTGGTATATAGTGTCTTCTGGTTGTGAATTTGAGGTAAGTGAAGATCATGGCTTCTTCTAGCTACTCCAATTCTCCATGTGCAGCATGCAAGTTTTTGAGGAGGAAGTGCATGCCAGATTGCCTTTTCGCCCCATATTTCCCTCCAGAGGAGCCTCAGAAGTTTGTGAATGTGCACAAGATCTTTGGTGCAAGCAACGTGAGCAAGATCCTGAACGAGGTGCAACCCTATCAGAGAGAGGACACTGTGAACTCTCTGGCCTATGAAGCAGAAGCAAGGATCAAAGATCCTGTGTATGGTTGTGTTGGTGCTATTTCAGTGCTCCAAAGACAAGTTTTAAAGCTCCAGAAGGAACTTGATGCTACAAATGCTGATTTGATCCGCTACAACACTTGCAATGAAATGCGAAATAGTAGTAATCATCATGAAGGAAGAAGCAAGATGATTAGTAATGATGATGGTGGTGGTTCCTCACCTGGTTTAAGTTTCTATTATGCTTCTTCTTCTGCTAATTGGAACAATGGTCCTTCTGATGAAAATGGGTACCCCAAAGGAGATATATAAGAAGAGTGTGTACTTAATTCTCAACCCTCTATGCATCAATTATGATGATATAGTGTCACATATTAAATTTCAAGTTAGCCACTTAGGGTTTTATTATTGTAAAGTATTGAATGATGGGTCATATTATGTGTATATATATCTATATGAGGTCAAGTATATGTATATATTAATACAATATGGTGTATATGTTATTGTGAGATGACTATGTGTAAATATATTAAAATCATAAGTGTGTCTTTTGATTGTATTTAAAGGTTGTAAAAAAAAATCAAGTTTTATATAAATGAGTTTTTATTAAAAAAAATAATGTGTAAACAATTTTTAAGAGCAATTAAACACATTACAAAACTAACTACTAAATTAATTAGTGTTTAAATTCGAAATTGTTGTCTCAAAATATAAAAGGACAAAAATAACAAAAATATCATCACTTTTTAGTGAGATGGTGTTGGTAAGATTGATTTTTTGTTTGGGTGAATGTTAATATAGGTGATGACAATCTTATTGTTTTTTTGGGTTATGCACATATATAACCAGCCTTTTGTAATAAGATTGGAGTATTCCTAAAGTGTTTTGTAATAAGGTTGGAGTATTCCTAAAATACTTCATATTTATTTATTCATTCTTTACTTTTTAGTGAGGTAGTGTTGGTAAGGTTGTATTTTTTTTAGAGGAAGATTAGGTGATGATGATTTTTTTTTTAATATAATGCACACACATAACACGTGTTTGTAATAGGATTAAGGTATCCCAAAATAGTTCATATTTATTTATTATTATTTTTAGATAATAGAAAAAACTATAATTTTTTTCTTGTTTTCTCATTGCAAAAGACTTACTATACGTAGTTATCCACCATTATTATTATAATATATTTAAAAACCTTAAATGCAAATTGATATATGAAAAAGTGAAGCAAAACAAATCTAGATAAGATGAAATTGTTGTTTTGGTATAATATAATACCTTAAATAACAAACACTTTGCAAATGAAAAAAAAACTTGTGATGATTTTTCCCATTGGCATGGTTAGATATGTGTCCTTTAATTTTGACCACTAATTGATATTCCACTATTTTTTGTCTGAGAAAATTTATTTATATATAAAAGGGCCCCCACTCATTACAAGCCCTATATGGACAAGAGTTATTTAAGGTTGGGGTGTGTTAGCCAAATGGAATCTTATTACTTTTTATTTAATACTTTCATATATATATATATATATATATAAATTTATTCTTTAGGTGAAGTTCTCAAAATGGCCTTATCTATCAACCTTTTCAAGCATGCACTGCAGTTTCCATGAACCTTACTTATAATTTTTTAATACCAAAATAAGAATAATAAATATTATAATAATATTATATATTAAAAATAAAAATGCATAAATTATGTAAGTTTTTTTAATTGTGCTATTCTTTTGAATGATGACGTGACTCTAAATCTTAACTATTTTTATATGATTGTATATATGTCCAGATTATTCTTTTTATTCTTATATAAGATAAAGTTATTTTATATATCGCAATCTATAGTCCTTTGTAAATTATTATATTAAATTTAATTTCTTTGTCGAATTGTTTTTAAAAAGAATATATTGTAGATATTTGTAGAACAATTTCAAACCGAAATAAACTTACTGTCTCTTAGGATATTTTTTCTTATTTTCAATGAATAAATAAATATGAGATATTTTAGGGATGTCTCAACCCTATTACATAACACGTGTTATTAAGAAACGAACTTTAAATTTAATTCAATCTTACAAAATTGACTTATAAAATAAAGTTCCTAATATCTAATAGTTAACATGAAGTCTCAACACAAGTAATGCATATGCGTAATCCAAGAAATAACTAAGGTCATCAACACTGTTTTATCTGCAATGAACTAATTACATTAAATAAAATGGAACAATTAAGGAATGCTTCAACCCATATACACAAAAGAGGCTAGATGTCTCAAAGTCATAACTCATTACAACCCAACAACATATCATCTCAAAAATCTATATACATGCTATGTAATATGTGAATGAAATGACTTAAACATAAAAACCTAACTAAAAACTCAAAACATCACATAATGATGCAACAACTAACAAAAAAGTTCAAAACTATAAGATGTAATACTAATTATATCATAGTATTGATGTGATCTATATTTATTTATTATATCATAGTGTTAATGATAAGGCAGTCCAAAAACTATATGTATGTATGTATATGTATATTGATGGTAAGTATTAAGAAGTGGACTTTAAACCTAACTCAACCCCTTAAACCTAACTCAACCCCCATAAAACCGGCTCATAGGGTTGAGGTTTGCACCCACTTATATACAATGAAAAGCTCTAATCTCTAGTCGATGTGGGATCTCTAACACACACCTCTCACGCCGAGATTGCCAACTCGTGCGTGGGACTATATATTTTGGGTGGTCTGATAGCGGCCCGATAGCAAGTGACACGATAAACCCAACACAAACACTCGCTAGGATAGGCTCGAAATGGCTCTGATACCATATTAAGAAGTGGACTTTAAGCCTAACTCAACCCCATAAAACCAGCTCATGAGATTGAGGTTTGCACTCACTTATATACAATGAAATGCTCTAATCTCTAGTCGATGTGGGATCTCCAGCAGTAAGAAGTGAAAGTGTTGTTGTGTTGACTTTCCTTATACATTTTAAGTTGGTTTTTGGTTTTGGCAAAGAAAAGAATGATAATAAATATTTTGAGGAAGATATGATGTTTGGGGCAAAAGAAATATTTGCATGTCTTCCCTTCTTTTCAACATTATGATTATGAGAATCAAGTGTGGCACAGATGCCTAGGGATATAGGATCTAGGAAGAGGATTGTTGTGTTGTTGTTCACGCATGTGATCACAATTGGGTCATTCAAGTTTTAAGCCAGTGGGACAAGGAAACGTGCATGTTGCTGCCATACAGGGAACTTTTTTCCACATCTTCCTCCTCCCACTCTCTTTATATTAACCACTTTAACTTCTTAATATGGATTTTGGTATAAAACTACTGTGTTATTTTATAATATTTTAAATTAATAGATAAATAATTTATTATTAAAAAATCATTAAATAAAAATCAATTTTATAAAAAAAAATATTAGTTGTTATATTGATTAAATTAGATACTATTTTAAAGACTAAAATAATTATGTTCTTACAAGAAGGTTTTATTAAACTCGGGTCTTAATCTTATAACTCAATATATGACTCTTACAATGAAAATGCTTTAATGGTTGTTCTATAAAATTAAAATTATCTTTTGATATTTGAAGTTAAAAGTATGAGAAGAAGCTTAAATATAAATATTTATTAGTATTAAATTAAAACTTTGATGGCTAGTTAAATACTAATCTATAAATTAGTTTATAAATTTTATTAATAATAGAAATTATTTTAGATATGTATCATATAATGATACACATCAAATACGACTCATTAACGAGATAGTCTCTTACAAACACTAAAAATAATATGATTATACAAGAATAAGGTATGTTTTTATCAATATATTAACCATACTCAAACAGATAACTTATTTGATCGTCGCAGAGTCTTTTGCATGTGCACCCCGATCGAAAACTAAGAAACAAATACAAGAAAGGAAGAAAAGAAAACACGACCGAGAGAAAAGTATCAACTGTTCAGCCGGTAGCAGGTACTATCCATGCTTTATACAAATATTATTATCAAATGTATCATATTATCTTATTATTATTATTATTATTATTATTCATGTGATAGATATATTATTATTTTTTAAAATGAAAAAAATTAATAATAATGTGAGAATTTGAATGTTTAATGTTGAGGTCTTTAATTTTACACATTATCAATATAAAAAATTTATTATCACTTAGTAAAAGATTAACGTAAATATAATTTTTGAAAATATGATTACTAAAAATCATTATATATTATTACTTGTAATTAAATAATAATATAAATTATTTCAAATACATAAAACTATTCATTAATGTTCACTAAACTGTTGGAATTATATATACACATTACCAATTTTAAAAATTACAATTTTTTTGGTAAAAAAAATTAAACCTTTTATCACATAAATTAAACGAGGGTGTTATTTTTTCACTATAATTGATTATTAGATTCTTCACACCTTGTTGGACAAAAACATTACTTTCATATTGAAGAAATAATATAAAAGGTTATTTTATTTTATTTTTCGTAAAAAAAACCATAGATTACATTATGTTCCTATCTTTGGTAAATTTTTAATTTCTTAATTATTAATGTGTGGTATTTATTTGTTAAACAATGAAAGAAAAAACGAAATTCATTAATTTATAATTTACAAAAAATAATTTGTCCAAGTTATCATATTTAAGTTTTTTAAAAATTGATCAATTTTATTTGTATATAAGGTAATTTTAATTTATGAAAATACTTATATAATTTTTTCTCATATTTTTTTTATGGAAAAAGTTAGTTTTCAACCAAATAATTTTTAATTTTCAATATTTTTTTGACCAAATTTACTTATCCTAGCTGGCTTTGAGCTAATTTATCCTTTTTTATTGTTGGGCTGTCACTCTTTGTACTGAAAGTTTGTCCAATTGAATCTGACTTTGACCTAAAAAGTGGGTGATTGTGTTCTAAGTCTTTTGGTTCTTGTTTAATATTTGGTAATTTAGTTTTTTGTCCATTGGTGTTAAAGCTAATTAGCTAGATTTTGAGTTTCAAAGAGAAAGATTTGGGGAGAGGTTAGGGTTAGGGTTAGGGTTAGGAAGGTAGAGAATATAGAATAGGAGAAGATGTTGGGAAGAGATGAAAAGATACCAAACATATGGTCCTAATGTTCATCATTGTTTTCAAGAAAAAACAAAGTTGGTCTCTCAATTAATTAGTTGGTAAATGGATGTTCTTTTTTATTGTTGTAAATTTTTTATCATGAAAATTATATACATAACTATTATTACACTATTTTATTTTATTTTATAAAATTGTAAAATAAAATTTACTTTTCATTTATATGTTATAACTTGATCATATTTTTAATTAATATAAAATATTTAATATTAAAAAAAGACAAAATACAACAAATAAAATAAATAAGAAGGACAAAATACAACAAATCTCATTAATTATTAATTTTCATTTTTTTAACCAAACAAACAAAATTAATTTTCTTATTTCGCCATCTATTTTCTCCTAAGACAAATTAGAAAATGATTTTTATTTTTTTAACGTCTTCAATTAATTTCTATGATTGATGGATGAGACATTAGACATGCAAAAAATCAAAGCAAAAAAATGGTAGGCACATGTCATGAGAACAAAACTCTTCCATCAACATGCATCATTGGGATATAGGTCACTAGCTCATATATAGCTATAACCTATTTTGTAATTTTTATTTTATTTTTTTATAAAAGTTTTCAGCACAACTATGCAACTTCACATAAGGTAGATCGAACCTATTTTGTAAAATTAAGGTCTAAACCTAATTTATTATTATTTTTTACCTTTTTTATATTTAGGATTATTATTTTAAAGTTGTTTCCCAACTATTTGCCTATTAAAAACTTGTTTCATATATAAATATATTAGCATGTTAAATATTGGATAGATCACCATTTTAAAAATGTCACTAAAACTTCATCAAGTCACTAACATGTTTACTCATTAATTAGTGAAAAATTAAGCTAATTTACTTTATACTAAAATTAAAATAAAACTAATTTTAAAAGCTAAAATTCAGTCTAAATTGAAAATTAAATTTTAAAAACTAAAATTAATTGTAATGTTTAATTTTTTTAAAACTTACAACCAAACACGATGATGAACACAATTTTGGAGATTTGACTGATTAAATAAAGATCCAATAATATATACTAGTATTTTTATTATGTTATTTTAATGAGTTAACTAGTTGCAATTATTCTTATACGACTAAAAAAAGTCAACAAACTTATCATATAGTGTGGATTGTGATGAGATGAAAATATAATTTTGTTTACATAAAAATATAAATTTCAATGTTTTCAATTTTCTTGAAGATAAAAAAAATATTTTAACCAAAAAATTTGGAAAATAAAACTATTTTAAAACTCATTTTTCATCACAACCATTTAATAATTCAAAATAATATTAAATATTAAATCAAATTATTGAATTAAAATATAATTTTTTTTTGTCAAATATATCAAGAGATTCTAAGTTTGAAATATTCAACATGTTCTCCATACTAATGGTGTAGATCTAAAAACGGTTAATATTCACTTCTTTTAAGGGTAGTAGGTCTTGAGTGTCAAGACATGTAACTCTAAGGTTGAGTCGCAAATCACATTCGTGAAAATAATTTCACCAAAGTAAATGTATTTTATCGAAAAATAAGATTCAAATTATCACATACTTAAGTTAACCACCACATCAGTCAAAATCTAATTAGTCTGTTTAAGACATATCCAATGTTAGAGTTGACGATACACAACCCCCAATATTGATGCTAAAGGACAAAGAGACTAAAACATCTAAATGCTTTGAGTTTTTGTGGAATATGACTCACCTTTTCCGTTTTCTTGGCATAATTGAAGGAGCATATCCAAAGAAATCAAAGGGAGGTTACTTACCGTTCACAATTAATTGTAATCAAAGGGAGGTTACTTACCGTTCACAATTAATTGTTATCAAAAGAAGGTTACTTACCATTCTCAATTAATTGTTGTCTCCTAGAACCACTATATATAGTGGCTTCCTTCAAGCAATGTAATACAACAACAAAACAACAACATACACTTGCTTCCTCTCTCCTTTCATATATTCTCTATTTCTTCTCTTGGGTGTTAAGTATTTAACCCATATAGAGAGAATTTTTTTTGGGGCTATTTATCTATTAGCCTGAGAGGAATTCATTGTACTCCCAGTACCATTATAGTGGTCGTTTTGGCTCTCTCACTGGTGGTTTTTTAACTCTATTTAAAGGGGTTTTTTACCTAAAAATTATGGTATCATTCTCATTTTTCCTTGTTACTTCAATTTCTCATAATCTTTGGTTGAAATTATCACGCTTCCACACACGATATCCCTACAAATTGGCATCAGAGCTTTTCGATAATTCAACCAGGATTTGTTGTTCAATAATGTCGAAATTCGATAT
>Ga0123342_1005115_pt1 | contig 19372 bp, 12 predicted proteins | sample Turbeawhitnodule_FD_89960 | JGI IMG/M metagenome (GOLD analysis project Ga0123342, IMG submission 89960) | Root nodule microbial communities of legume samples collected from Mexico - Turtle bean Mexico white nodule | ecosystem: Host-associated > Plants > Roots > Nodule | place: Mexico: Nepantla... | reverse complement strand
AGGACAGCAAGGAACGAATTCCACTAAAGGAAAGTATAACGTTTTTCCTGCACACACATATTCCCGATAGCGTAATAAATGTAAATGCTCATATCCCCGATAACGTAATGAATGTTATCCTCGATATCCTTGATTATGCTCATTAACTATTCTGATTTACATGCTTTATATCCATATTTTATAGAGAGTTATTGAAAAATGACACATTAATGTCTTGAAAGACCCAGGTCTGAAATCCAAGCCCGTAGACGCTTATAAATAGACGACCACCTACAGGGAGTATTTCAACTTGCATCTTTGCAACATATTTTATCATATACTTTATATTTAATGCTCTCACTGACTTGAGCGTAGAGTGCAATCGCAGGTGGAGCCCTCCTCATCCCTGGGAGATCGGTTTGTTGAAGCCTATAGGTCATTCACCAAGCACGCACCTCATCCGTTAGGCGACCGAGCAACAAAAGGGAATTCGAAGAGAGCTCATCAATACTCTGACCGACGTCGAGCCGGTGAGAACAACACCTAAGTTCAAATAGATAAAAAAACAGCAAATATCAAACAAAATATTCTAAAATATTTTTATTAAGTATATTTTACCAAATATTAACATCTAACTCATTCTAAAACAATTTAATTCATTCTAAAACAATTTCAGTGTATATAAAGATATTAAACTTTCTATGTGAGAGTAAGTTTACTATACAACTAATGTAACACCCCATAATTTACATATAAGTATTACAATAAAAGTTCTACCAGTTTCTATACAAACTTGGAGTTTTTCAAAACATTCTTAATACATGATTAGGATTCATAGAAATACAAATATTTACATATCCACAGCTCAAAATAAAACTCTTAAACCTCTAAGGCTCTCTTGCATCTGTATGGTCATTTGCTCGTGTACATAATACAGTCATCGTAGTTCAAACACAACAAGAAAAGCAAGGGTAAGCTAGTGAAAATAGAATTTTATAATATACACACTTAAATACAAAGAGAAAACCAAATTACATGATCAATTTCTCAAATTATTCAATTTTCTACAAATTTCAACAATAAAACAATCACATAGATCTCACATGGATCTACACATCCAGAATACTCAACAAACAATGTCTTCCGGAAGACCCGTATTCCTACCCGACACTAACACCTGATCCAAAGATTACCAGCGAATCCAACAGAAAGGATCAGGGTAAGTTCAATACAAGTTAAGCCGTGCATCTCATATGTCACGCGGTGTGCATGAACTCCCCCATCAGCTTCTCACCACCTGATATCTTAGTCTATGTGACTTAGATCATCAGTGAAGCTCGGAGATCTCTGTTACCACAAAGACATCAATACTTAATACACAACAAACATCAGTCCATACATTATTTCGAATTCAATTCCATACCATTCCGTCATACAATATCATTCAAAAAGTGATCCACAATATTCAAAAGTCTATTTGACATAAAAAATAACACTTTAATACTAAATCATCAAAATATAATATTTTTACAAATTTAAATAATATACAAACAAACAACCCAATATATAAATACACAACATCCCTAAATTGAATATTGGGACCACATCCCTTCCGCATTCAAATCTTCTATCTTAGGTGCTATTAAAAATTAAATTTAGCTTCCCTTACCTCAATTGCTTGTTTTCCAAGCAACTTTTAGAATTTTATTCCCCACAATCTGGATAAACTTCAAAATTTACGGACCTAATGCAAATTATCCAAACCGAACAAAAATTCAGTATATAGTAGAATAAGTTGAGAGGGTTAAAAATGTTCCTTAACTCGCCTGCTACAACGTGATATGATTAGATTCTAAAATAGATGAGGTATGAGAGAAGTTGGTAGAGAGAGAAAATGATTTGGAAGAAAGAAGAAGAAAGTGATAGTGTGGAGGGTGAGGGAAAAACGCTCTTTCTGCTTTAAAAAAAAGGTGCTGTTACACCTAAAATATATCTTAATGATGTAAAAAAAAATTGACTTCTTACCACATCATATTTTAATGTGCATGACAAATATTTTTTATTTATTTATTTATGATTTTATTGTTTAATACTACAAACGCAAAAATTAACATAAAATTTTGGATATACGACCAAACTAATTCAATTCCAACATGTGATACATCAATTTAATGATATCAATAAAAACCGTCCTAATACTTACATACAATACATATGTGTGCTAATTTTTATTCACTTTAGTTCATAAAATTAAATTAAAAATATTATTCTAAAATCTAATCTATTAGCGGATTTAAATAGAAAATCATTTTACTACTTTCTAATTGAGATTCACATGAAAAAATCTCACCCATTCAATAAATTTATCAATGTCATTGAGTATTGCGGAATTCACATAACAAATGAAGTATATAAATAAACTTGAGTCTCTCAAACAGATTCGTCGAGGGAAAAGAAAATATCCAATACCAAAGTTTAGTACGAATAACAACAATAAATATTATTCAGTATTTGATTATCTTTGACCCGTTGAAGTGTATAACCAATAAAAACACAACATCATCAAATTTAATTCAAATACCTCTAAATGCCATATTAGCAATTTCAAAAGTCAATTATGCTCTATTCAAAATAAAATAAAAACCTAAATATTTTGCTGTTGCTCGAGAGTTGTTTTATTTCAACCTGCATGAAAAATAAAGCTGGAAAAGTAATTTTGATCAAATAAAATTGTTATGTACTTATATCATTTCATAACTGTGGAGAAAAAAAAATTAAAAAGTGGAACAATTTTACCTTTTTTTTTAAAAAAAATAGAGTGTTTTTGATAAAATTATACACTATAAGAAAATTATTAAATAAAAACTAATTTTAGAGACAAAAAATAATTAGTTATTGTAGTGATTAAATTAGACATTTTAAAGACTAGAAAAATTAATGGTTTATATATTTGTTTTTATTATTGATAAATAGTTTCTAAATTAGTATCTAATTAACTACCAATGTTTTTGTTACCAAAATTAAAATCTAAATAATTGGTAGTTAAAACCTTGGTATACCAATTTAGAAACTATTTATCAATAATATAAACTAATTTAAAAACCAATAACTTTTTTAGTTTCTAAAATAATCTATAATTTAGTCACTATAACAACTAATTACTTTTGGGATCTAAAATTAGTTTTTATTTAATAATTTTCTTGTAGTGATAGATAAGAAAAAGTTTTGTCAACATAACAAGACTTAGTTGTGAATAAAATGTAAAGTCGTGTAATTGTGACACGACTTTTGTAACCAATTACAATGAAGTCGTGCTACCTTTATATGATTTTACATTTCTATTTTCACAATAAAATTGTGTCATCTTAACACAACTTTCACATATACATAATTTTCTATAAAGGAAATTCATTTTGGTAAAAAGAATATTGTCCCCCTTCATAAAATGTCTAAAGAAAAACTTTAGAAAATGGAAAAGAGGAACGATTGTATTCTTTATCAATTCTACGATGATTTTTGGTTCTCGTTTATAAATTAAATAGTTTACTTCAATTTCTATTTTGCCTACATAGTATTCGATTTTTCCTGTTGTATGATTTTTTATGCAAATGTTCGTGCCATATTGACATGACTTTATATTTTTTCACAATGAAATCACGTCACTTTAACACGACTTTCACATATATATAATATTCTCTAAAAGAACTCCATTTCAATAAAAAGAACAAAAATTGTCGCCCTTCATAAAATTTCCAAAGAAAAACTTTAGAAAATGGAAAAGAGAAACGATTGTGTTCTTTATCAATTGTATGGTGCTTTTTGGTTTTCGTTCATAAATTAAATAGTTTACTAATTTCTATTTTGTCTACATATTATTCGATTATGCATGTTGTATGAATTTTTTTTATACAAATGTTGAGTTACTTTATTGATACAAGCATATAATGTTTGTACTTTTTGTTTTTAGCGGGAGATGAGTTCGGGGAACGCTTTGGTTTCCTCCATAAATATGCTTTCATTTAGTCTCCTGATAGAAGTTGAAGTTTGTTTGAGAAAGACTATCTGATGTTTAAACTAATAAAAACACAAAGAATGATAGTATGTGCACGAATTATAAGTGCATAAACATACTGAATAAGATAAGATGTATTTTTTCAAGAGTTTGCATTTATAGACTCTTTGGGTAGTAACCCTTAAGCTAATTTTATGATAATCATTATGGCTCATAAATAGCCACTCAACAATAAAATCTCATTGAATTGGTTGTTGTATTATGATTGTCATTGATAATAATTAAAGTTCTATTATGAAATTTTGAAACTTAGAGCCTCAGACATTCACGAATTTATGATAGGTAGGCATACCATTTTAATATGTTTTAACTATAAAATAATAATTCATTTAGAAAAAGTTATATAATATATTAGATAAATAATTGTTTCAATACAATAAATATTAATAAGTATTAATATATAATAAAATAAGAGTCTTAATAAAAAAAATCAATTTTATTTGAATTTTATTAAATAAAAAAATATTTTAAAATTCATAATAATTAGTTACCATTTGACTACATTAGAGACAATTTTATAAAGTAAAAAATTATTAGTATATAAAGTAGTTTTTACTATTAATACAAATTTGTAAAATAATTCCTAAACTGGTATCTAACCATTAGTTATCAAGTCTTAGTTACTATTTACTTTATATTCTAAATTAGTTTTTTAGTCTCTTAGAGACTAATTTATAATATAAAATATTAGTAATTAAAATCTTTATAGTTAATTTAGATATTTATTTAAAAAATATTTTATAATTTATTTTATTATTAATAAAAATCATTTTAGATACCAATAACCTCTTATTATCTAAAATAATGTCTAACTTATCAATACAGATAATAATTATTTTACGTATTTTTTTTTTATTTAATAATTTTTTTTAACGACTCAATAGTTGAGATAAATAAACATGTGTTTTGATTTTTAATAATTATCACATGTTCATTAAAAAATAATAATTTAATATACAATTAACAATAAAAGAAACTTAAGAACTTTAATTTTACAAAACAAAAAATAAAAGGTAAAATATTTCTTTCAAAATTAATTATTAACGTTCATTTTCTTTATAAATAAACACATGTAATAATTATTAAATACATATATTCAAACTCAAACAAAATAAAAAAAATAAAATTTTATATTATACTAAATACGAAATAAGTTAATAATTGTTACACTAAACTAATTATATTCACCGTCTTAACTTTGAGTTATTACTCAATTTATTTTATTAAATTGTTTAGTTACCAGAGGACATAACTGTTATGGAAATAAATTAAGCACGTGAGACAATATTTCTATATGTAATTATATATTGATATACTGTTCCATTTACTTTTATTAAATTGTTTAATTGTAATGAGCGACTTTGCAGTATCACACGTGTATTGTTTTTTAATATAAAATATTGATATATTATTCACTTTATTTTGTTAAATTGTTTAATTATAAGAAAAAAGATGTACTGATTAAAAAAATTGAGATTACTATCACTTATCTCACACGAAGAACATTGATAATGAAAAATGATGGTTTCAATTGATAAATCCAACATAAATTTTTAATAACTATCATATCATATTAAATATAATAAAATTCAAACATAATTCAACGGAGAATTGGATTGAATGAGTAAACAATATAATAAAACTAACATTGAGTTTATATAAGAAAATGTAACATTGAAATAATTTTTTTAACATTTCAACTAATTTTTTTATTAAACTTTTAAAATAAAAAATATCAAATTTAAACATTATTAAGATATTAGTTGATTTTACGTGTTTTATTTTAAATTAATTGTATATTTAATTTATTAGAAAACAAAATTATATTTAAATGCTTAGTATAGACACTGTTGCGTGGGAAAAAAGAAGGTGCTTTCCTGCCAATAAAGACAAAACATAAAAAGTAAAAGAGACATCACTGCATACTCACCAGACTACCACCAATTCAATACCATACTCTAAAAACATCTCACATTTTTAAATAAATAAATAAGCTAATATATATTTAAATTTTTTAAAAATAACATTATATTACACTATAGATCATGTAGTACACATGTAACAAATAGAAAAAGAATATAAATGGGTAATATGTTGTCATTCATGTTATACACACTTAACTAAAATTAGAAAATTATTTTGCATACATCTCATCTCAGTTATTTTATATTAGCAGCCAAAATGAAAAAAAAAAATGATTTCACACTATTCTTTTATAATAGCTAATAAAAAATAGACATTTCATATTTCTCTATATTTTTTAAGAAAATAAAAATAAAAATTATATAAAATAAAGGATAATTTATACTATATTTTATTGTTAAGATATGTATAACAGTTTTGAATGTAGAGTAATTTTTTTATTTTTTTAAAATATATTATCTCCATTTTTTTAATTTTTACGGTTCTTTGTAATTTGAAATTTTGAGATTTTATCACCATATCTCTTAAAATCCAATAATTAGCTCTTATATACTTTTTCTGTGTCTCTCATGCTCTCTGTATCTCTCATACATACGAATACACATAAATTTATATTTTATTTAAATAAATATAAATATACATATAATAATAGTAAAAATAAAAAATAAATTTGGATATATTATTTCTATTTTTTTTCATTTAATTCTCAGAGGTGAATTATAAATATAAAATATATAGGGAGAATTTCTTTATATGTATATTAAAAAGGAGAATTCATTTTATACAATGGTTATAGAAATAATAACATTTAAATTATTCAATAACATTTTAATAATTAATTAATTAAATAATTATCTAATGATTATGTAAATAATATTGGTGGTGAATGGATTTCTACACAGAAATATAATTATTTTTAGTGCATGGATTCCGAATTTTTCATAAGATTTGAAAATCAAGTATTGACATTTTTTCAAAATATTAAAACGAATCATTATTAGAAATACCAATACAATTTTTTCACAAGACTTACTTTCACAAAACATTTTATAGTCATAAAAAAAATATTAGTAACCAGAATTTAGTTTTAATATATTAACGTATGAACCATTTCACCATACATTACAATTTACAATGAATTTCATGATAAACAGTTGCATTAGTTTATTTAAAGAAAACAATTTTTTTGAGCATTTTAATTTAATTTTTGAAAATAAAAATTATTTATTTTATTATTTTTATGACTGAATTGTATTCTTAATCGTGTTCTTAATTATATTTCCAGTCTTTAAACTTGAAGAAAATTCATATTTGATCTTTCGAAATAAAAAGGTAACTTTAACCTCTTAAATTAAAATACGTACATTTTTAGTCTTAAAAATTAATGTGAAAGATGAAACTATTATTTTAATACTATTTTTTTAAACAATAACTGAGATATTAAATTATTATTTTTAAATATGAAGAATTAAAATATTTTTTTAAATTGAGAGATAAAATCAGGATCTTTATGAGAATAAAAACTTAATTATTTATTTATTTTAACATTAGTTATTTTGGAAAAATCTAAGGACTTTTTGTCAGTCTCTTGCATACTGTGTAGCGGGAAACATATTTTCTGAGGCAGTCACCATAGCCATACACTCACACTCCTTCTTCTACGCTGGGCATCGCCAAGATCAAACCTTTCCACTCTTCGGAGATCAAACCATGTCTCATTCCAACTGGGAAGCTGATAAAATGTATCAAAACCTCTCACTCTTTGAATTTGCAAACTTTTTTCTTTCTCTTTTCTTTTGACCCATTTCTTTGTTCTTTCTTCTTCCTCTTTGATTCATTCAGTTTCTCTCTTGGTGACTTCTGTGCCCGCTTTAACCTTTTTGTTTGTGTTTTAGGGTTCAGGTTTTCATGTGATCACGTTGGTTTGAGTTTTTGGGTTTTCTTCACTCTCTTCTGTTACTGTTCACAACTTCTTGTGTTGCAAGATTTTGCATTATCTGCGTTTTATCATTATCTCGAGTCTCTCCTTTGATTTTCTTCTGCATTTCATCCCAAGCTTTGTTTTTCGTTTGGTTTTTTTTCTGTTTGGAGTAGTTCATATGCAATCTTATACGTCCTTTTGGTCTTTAACCTGTTATTTTTAGTCCTAAATATGTAATGATTGATGGGAATTTGTCTTGTAGTTATCAACAGTTCTTTGCATGGTGTGGTATACCTTGATATTTTACTTGCAAGAACAAAATTTGGTTGCTGTGCGGGTCTCTGATTGCCATCACTTATTATTTTATTATAGTTTTGTCTACGTTTCTAATTAGCTTTTTTCTTTTTTTATCAATTTTGGGGGGTCTGGGGAACAGGTTAGATTTGTATATCCACGATTATCTCATGAAGAGACAATTGCATGCTAGTGCAAGAGTATTTCAGGCCGAAGGAAATGTTTCAACGGGTCCTGTTGGTAAGATAATTATATGAGCATTCCTAGGGGACTGAAATAAGGTATATGCAAAGGTGTTAAGTTGAAATTGACCTTTACTTTTGGCCACATTCCCCAGTTATAGAAGCACCTAGTGGTTTTCTCTTGGAGTGGTGGTCTGTCTTCTGGGACATATATATTGCCCGGGCAAATCAGAAGCACACAGAAGCAGCAGCATCTTACAGTAAGGTGTGTATTTTTCATATACATTAATTATTTTGTTCTAATCCCTGTGACTAATTATTTGTTATCCTGCTTGGTATATACTAATTTTTATCTTCCTGCTTCTATTATTGGAAAATGGAAATCAAGGTTAGTATGTGTCTTTCAGTGATGTTCTTTCTTTTTGTAGACATGCCTATATGTTTTTTTTATAAATCTGATGAAGTATGTGTATGTGTGTATTAGTGTAACAGACATGATTTGGTATTTATCTTTTGTTACTAGCCATCGTGTTTCATATACCATTTTCTGTGGTTTTAAGATGATTAAGATTGTTAATACTGATATCTTTCATCTTAAGTTGTCGTTGCTGTCAGGATCAGAACTAGATGTTTGTTTCAATATCTCTGGTTAGCCCATTTTTCAATATGTTTAATATGTAGCATAGATAAATAATAAATGTCTAAATTTGAAAACGACAGAATCAACAAACTAAAGCTCGATTAATACAACAAGAACAAGAGTTTCAGAATATAAACCAGAATCAACAAACACAAATGCAACTCTTGTTGCAAAGACGTGCTCAGCAGCAGCGTCTGGGCGGAACTCAACTTATTAGTGGCAGTGCTAGATGTCCTATTATCAATGATCCTTTAATAAGGCAGTACCGGGCAGCTCCTAATTCTATGGCAACAAGATTATATGAGGACAGGTTGAAGCTTCCATGTCAGAGAGATGCTTCAGAAGATGCAAACGTTAAGGTATATAGTCTGTCTGTGATTATAACAGTGCCCTACTGTTTTTATATGATTAGAATGACATTGTTTGTACTGTTTTTCATGCAGCAGAAGATAGCTGATGACGTTGGTAGGCTTCTAAACCCAAACCATGCAGTATTATTGAAAGCAGCAGGAACATCTGGTGAAATGGCTTCAGGGTACCTACCAATTGTTTTCTTTGATGAGACAATTCATTATTCATGCCATCTATTATTGATTATTTATCTCAATTTGGGCTGAATTTTCTAGTTGTCAAATTTCTGTCTGCAGGCAGCCACTGTTCAGTGCTCCTCCTTGCATTTTACCTGGGAATATTCAACATGTTCAAAATCTGAACCAGAAGCTTCTAGGGTCTACACAAGTAATTATGAACATCACTAGTGTCTTGATTTGTGTACAAACTCATTTTAAATTTATAATATTTTTGTACTTACTGGTCTTGGGTCCTTAAACAGGATATGAAGAGTGAGATGAATGCATTGCTGGGGTCTCAAGCTGTTGTTTCAGAAGGATCCTTTATTGGTTGTCATGGTACGGATTTATTGTTTCTAAATTTACTTTCACTATTCAGAAAACTGTATTCAATATCTGAGTGTTTACAAGTGATCGAGCTTCTGTTTTTAGCAATTATATGTGGACTACAGAAGCTCATCTGACAATAATCCTGACAGTGACATGATGACATCTGTAACTGAGAAACACAAAACAGAAGAAGACAGCTATAATAAGCTAACAAATTACAACTAAAGGAGTTATTCAATCATATCACATTCACTTGTTAGTTTTTGAATAAAGACTTGGTAAGTTCAATAGAGAATTGACTTGGTAATTAAATTCAATAAGGAATCTTTAAATATATTCCTGTTAACTGAAGATAATTGTACATAATATCTGTGTGCCCATGAAGTGTTTACTCTTAACATTTCTTTCATGAGAATATAAATTGTGTTTGGATGCTAAAGAAATGCAAAATGTTTTATTCTTATTGGGTATGGATGCATCACTGTTATAGTATAATATAATTAAAAAAGAGTATTTCACTTTGAATAGTTTTATTTGTTTCTGGTATTTGTTGAAAAATATTTGTCAGAAGTCAGAAATTTGGTTGTGATTCAAAGCTTTTAAATGGCTGAGGCAATTGAATCATTAGCTTAATAGCTTCAGATCTGTAATTTGCTGTAACTGTCTCTAGTTTGTTTTCCCTTTTCTTTTCTCAACCATCAATGCATGCAAATGTGCCTCCTGTTATCACAGATCTAATTTGATTTATAGTTGATTTCTCCCTCCTAAAATTCATCAATTCCAATTTACATTATTAAAATAAAGTCAGGGACCAGTCTTAACTTTTTTAAGTTTATTTTGTAATTATTCCCTTTGGCTATGGTGGCATGGTTAAAATAAAAACGCATAATACTATATTTCTAAAAGTCTCTGTCACATCATGCCTGAGATACAAAATCATTCACTGGTAGACCTTCTCCTGGCATCCTAATATTTTCGGTGATGTGGTTTTCTGAATGCTAGTTCTTTTATAAAATGGTTGTTACGAGAACTATGATGCAAAATAAAAGTTATAGAGTCCAAAGTCTAAATTCATTTATATGGTTTTTGAGCCTTAAAAATTGTAACAGTAAATGGACATCAAGGGACTTTACTTATCCCATGGCATGATGTTGTTTTCTAAGTTAAAGACATTATAAATACAATTATGTATAAGAATGTGGTGCATGACTTTTATGTTCCTCATTACTATGAAAATGCCTTCCTTTTTTTTAAAGAACATCTAAATCAGTTCAATATTTTCCAGACTTTTCTATGCTTTTTAAGCTATTGGAGTGGATACCTCAACACAAATATGTCAGCTTTGATATCTTGAAACATTTAACATTTCCTACTCAGACTCGTAGTTGCTTTATGTGCCCCCTCAATAATGATATCTCTTGGTTTTGTATTATTGATATTTGTCGTTTTGTTGTCAAATTAAAATGATTTCAGCATAGACTTGTCTAATAATAGAGAGATGATAGTATAATTGTGATTAGATGAGCCCAAGTCGTTTTCCAATGAATCCAATAGTGAAATTAGTAGATCAATGTTTAGATTCTATCTGTAAGCAAAAAAAGTTACCAATAACAATAAAAATATAAAAGAAGGATTAAGATTGTTTAACAGAAAATATAAAAGAAATTAAAACAACAAATAAAGAGTTGATCCCCAAGTTATTTCACCATTGAATTCTTCACAGGTTCTCTAAAGATTAGTGCTTTCTCAATTTTCAAACAAAGTTAAACTAGATTGAACATGCGCCAATCGGATTCAACTGAAACTCACCAGTATAGTTTACTGGTTTAATCAATATCCACTTTGTTCCATGCGTATATTCCATGTGAATGCTTATTTCCTCTCTCTTGAATTATGCGTCCAAGAAATTGATTAGAACAATGCGAACTAACTAAAAAACTAAAGTTTAAGATAAGGAAAACTCTCAATCATGCGATCAAGTACAACCTCTCATAAAAACCAGTTTTCCAAGAGATTAGAATATTAAAAACTTTTATTTATCAAAACCTCTTAACTCAATGAAGAATTACAAAGTAATCAACCAAAAAGGTTTAGCCTTCCATGCAAAGACAAACCTACAAAAATAAAAAATGCACAAAAATAAACAAAGGAAGCAACTTTGCACTCAGAGATCTTGGTCTTTTGAGTGTTTCCCCTCCTTAAATATGCATGCTCCATGCAACCTCCTCCACATTCCATGTTGGAGGCACCACTTTTGGTGAAGATAGTGGAGAAAATAATGGAGAAGACCCAACTTCTACTTAGGTGGAGTAAAACTCTTCTACTTTGCATAAAATTCTCTCAAATATTTTCTTTTGATTTTTTTCAAAGAAGGAACTTGGACTTTTGCATATTTGGTCCATTTACAAAGGTCGACACTTCCTTCATACTATTTATTCTAAAAACATAAAATGAACATAAATAATAGTTAAGGCTCAAATAAATCCAATTATATAAATCTTAATTAAAACAATGGATTTATTTATTATTAAAGTTCAATAATTTATGATTAAAGCTATTGAGTGTGAATAAAAATATGCTCATAAATTATATTGTAATTTTAATGGTTTGGTTTATTATCTGCATTTGATTTTTCTTGATAATCATTCTCATTTCAGGTTCTAATCCAGGTGGTAGCAATTTGACTCTGAAAGGATGGCCTCTAGCTGTAAGACTAATATTGACCTAATTCTCCCTAACAAAATGAAAATTATGATACTTTCTATATGATGGTTTCCTGAATCCATCTTGGATCATTGTTTTGTCAATTTAAAATTTCAAACTATAAATCTAAATATAATTAGGGAATAGTATGCACTGTTGAAGCAAACTCGTATAAGTCCTACAGTAAGGGGGATTACCTGTCTGATAGAGCATCAGTATGGTTCAAGGTTAGGGGAATCATCTTTTGCTGGTTTGGGTATAACTTTACTATTGGCCTCTGTTGAAGTTTTAACTTATAATGAGATGTCCTTGTAAAATTGAAATTGCCAAGATCGCTAGTGACATGGATATTTTAGGTAATTTAGGTACATCAACATTTTAATCCTATGTATGATTTAATTGTAATTATTTTAGGGACTAGATGAACTTCGTTCTGGTCTTCTCCAGCCAAATAATTTGATGCACTGTCCACAATCTTTCAATCAACTTTCTCTACGGCAGCAACTTATGCTTCTGGCAGAACAAAATTTGATTTCTCCTCCTGTCAGTGATATCGAGAGCAGAAGACTCGGGATGTTTTTTAATGATCGAAACATGAGTCTTGTGAAAGATGGCCAATCAAATTCTGTAGATGATTTAGTTCTGAGTAATGGATCACCTGCACAAGTTGGTTCCCCAATGTTGCCCCATCCAGACTCAGATGTGTTCTTTAAGGTATCACCTGGTCACCTAATCCACATTGTATGTATTCAATAAATTGTTGCCTTGAGCTTCACCAAATTATTTGTTATATATTAAATTGTCTTTTACAAGCAGCAGCTTCAACAATATTCTCAACATCTTCTTCCAAGCCAACCGTGTGAGAATCTCCAGCAGCAAGAAAAAATTGGTTGTGGTCTTGGAAGCATGACTATAGAGGGAAATGTGTCCAATTCCTTACAAGGAAACGATCAGGTTTTTATCTACTGCCTTTGTTCAGCATTTATTGGCTTCAGTACATATCTAGGTATTTTAATCAGCTTGTTTGTATTTAAGGCTCCAAAAACTAAATTAGTGCGAAAGCGAAAATCAGCATCGTCTTCAGGTCCTGGCATTAGCTCTGGAACTGCAAACACCACCGGACCACCTGCCAGTTCACCTGCCAGTTCACCTGACAGTTCACCTTCAACACCATCTACACAAACACCTGGAGAGATGATAACAGTGTCAACTCTGCAACAGAATGCTCCTTCCTCTAAGTCAGCATTTGTGTTTGGTACTGATGGTTTGGGCTCACTTACATCATCACAAAATCAATTGGTCAGAGACTCCTTCATTCATATTTTTTTAGGATAACTAAATATATCCATTGCCTGATTTGAGATCAACATCTTCTGAAAAATTGTTTGTGGTATCCTAATATTGCACCTTTTTTTTGTTGAGAACTAAGCTACTGTTACACTACAATAATGGACTAAAAAATATTTATTTGTAAATGTTTGCATGTCTCTTACCCCTCAAGAAATAAAACTTACTACTGGGTATTGGTCATCTTTGTGATCGGTGTTCCATTACTATAGTGTGGAAATGTAAGGTGTTAGGTTAGGAACATGAGGCCTATTACTAAAGTGTACTCTAGAAGAAATAAGAACGAAGCAAACCCAACTGACCCACAAGTGAGTTAGTTAGGCAGTTATAGTGTATAAATAGCAATGTTATTACTGTACCTAGGGTATTTTTTGGAAACTCATTTTGGGGAAGTACTGAGACTCTTAAATTCTCAGTAATCAATACAAATTCACTGTTCACCTTTTTCTGTCTTTACCTCTACCTCTATGTATTGTGGTGTAAATTCTTTTAATTTTTGGTACCGGTTGTATCAAATGGTATCAGATTTGATCTCGGAGCTGTGGGTATCAAGAATTAACGCAAGTGAGGAAAATAGAGGACTTCAATGGCTAAGAAGAAAATGGAAGGAAGAATGGAAATTGTAGAGAAAATGTTTGAATCTGAGTCAGAGTGAAGATTCTGACAGAGAGATAGAAAGCATGGTGCAGAAAATAGATAATCAAAATCAGGGAGGGTTAGGAGGCTTGAAGAACAACAAATCAGAGAGTAGAGGTGATGGAATGGAGTCAGAAGCAGAGTGGGTTAGCCTGGCGTTGTATCTCTGGAAACCATTAGAGAAACCTTCATTTAGTGTGGAGGAAGAGTGTACGGATGGGTCCACCAATTGAAGATGTACCTCCGAATTAGAGGAGCATTAGAGAACAAGAAGATGGAAGTGTACTGGTTTCTTTGTAGGGACGGACACTTAGTTGGTTCCTTTGGTGGGAGTCTTGCAACCCAAGATCAATTTGGGAGGTTTTCAAAAGTGCCAATGTTGACAGGTTCCAACTAGTGTTGCGAACTCCCCTTTTGCAGTGCTGTTGGGGCTGAAACAAGGTGGAAGTGGCTAAGTTTTTAGATCAGTTTGAAAAGTATGCTGGGGTGATGCAAAGAATTGAGGAAGATTATTTGTAAGAAATTGGCCTCAGGGAAGATGTGCGGGCAGAATTTCTGTTATATTATATGTACCATAATCATTAATTGGAGCCATAAATAAAGCACTTATGGTAGAAGAAAAGAACAGGGCAGTCACCCAAATGATGGGAAATAGTGGACTAGACTGGCTAATTCTTGTAGGAGTTTCTGAGGGATACAAAACAACAATGTGGGCAACACCAACAGAACTTTTACTAGTCAAGGACAGGCCAATGGAGGAAGTGCATCTATAGGATCTGGAGCCAAAGCTGCCAATAATGGAAGGTTTCAAGCAAGGGTGAAACAAGGAGAATATAAAGGCTGAAAAATGCAAAATTGCACGGAGAAGATGAAAAAAATTGAATGTTTTAGACGTAACAAAAAGTTTAGTCAAGATCGTATATGCAAAACCAAGTAGTTTAGAGTCATGATTTTAGTGGAGGAGCAAGAGGGAGCGGAGGTGGAAGATTGTGACAGCCCAAGAGAAGAAGACAGGGAATTTCAGCTATCATTACATTTATTGCTGGATTCACATCAAGAAGGTCCCTTAATCTATGGAGTGTGTAGAAAGAAGGGTAATAGTGCTAATACACTGCGAAGCAATGCACAATTTTATTTCACATCAATTGATGAAAGACCTGGATTTTTCAGTTAAAGATACTCCCACTTATTTTATGAAAGTGGGGGATGATGGGAATAAGATTCAATGCCAAGGGATTTTTAAAGGACTCAAATTACAGCTACAAGGAATGGAGAATGGAGATTTCTTTTTTCTATTTGAATTAGGTGGTGCTGATGTAGTGTTGGGGTTGAATTTGTCCGCTTCCTTAGGTGGTCAACTTTAAGGATTTGATTATGGAGTTTAAGGTGGGGGACAACGAGAATATTGAAGGGTGAGTCAGACCATGCAAGAGGGGCTGCTTCAATCAAGGAGTTGTACAGTGTGATCTAACCAAAGAGGGGCTGGGGTCATGGTGGAGTGTTGATTGATTCAGCAGAGTCCTGTAACTGAAGAACTCTTGCCATCAGAGGTGGACCTTGTGTTGCAGCAATTTTTAGAAGTGTTCCAACCCTTTGAAGCACTCCCACTAAAAGGGAGGCAGGTTTCACTTGAAGGATGAATCAACAATTAACAACTTGTGACCATATAGGCATATATCCTTATTGTCAAATGACTAAGCTTGGAAAATTAGTTACGTAGATGCTAGAGGTTGGAATCATTAGGCCTAGCATAAGCCCATATTCTAGACCCATTATATTAGTAAAAGAGAAGGATGGTGCTAAGAGGTTGTGCTGACTATAGGACTTTGAACAAGATTACCATTCCAAATAAGTTCCCTATTCCTCATAGAAGTGTTGTTGGATGAGTTATTGGGGGCTGCAGTGTTTTTGAAACTTGACCTCAAAGTTGGCTATCATCAAATAAGGATGAGGGGTGAAGTTGTGGAGAAGACAACATTCAGAACACATGGGGGACATTAAGAATTTTTGGTCATGGCATTTGGTTTGACTAATGCCCCCTCCACATTTCAGAGTTTGATAAATTATGTGCTTAAACCCGTTTAGTTTCTGTTTTTCTTTACGATATACTAATACACAACAAGGATTTAATAGTTCACGTGGAGCCTTTAAGACAAGTGTTCCAAATATGAAGTGATAATGAATTAAAGGTCAATAAGAAGTGCACCTGTGGTGAAAGAAGTTTATAATACTTGGGACATTATTTCAGCACAAGTAATTTCTGCAGATCCTAAGAAATTGGAAGCCATGTGGTGTTGGCCTATGACTAAGCAGTCAGCTCACCACAACTTGTTCAATCTCTATCCATAACCTTGGTACGTGACATGGAGCTCCAGGTTAACCAGCAAATGTGTTGGATATCAGACAAGCAGCAGCAGATGATTTAGAAGTTTTGATCAGGTGGCACAACCTCCCTCCTTGTGAAGATGGGGAGGCAACATCTACTCTACAACAAGCCTTGCTTCATTTTCACCTTGAGGACAAGGTGGGTCTTTTAGGAGGGGGGTATCATTAGGAATACAAGGCCTATTACTTAAGTGTACTTTTAGAAGAAATAAGAGCAAAACAAACCCAACCGACCCACAACACAAGTCGGTCAGTTTGGCAGTCATAGTGTATTAATAGCAATGTAATTACTGTAGTAAGGGGTTTTTTGGAAACTCATTTCGAGACTCTCAAACTCAGTAGTCAATGCAAAATCACTGATAATTTTTTGCTATCTTTACCTCTACCTTGTGTGTAAATTCTTTTAATTCTCAGTACCGGTTGTATCATAGGGTTGTAAGCATGGAAATATGTAGACAGTCTAAATGACAATATCGAGACATTCTTATCCCCCAATGAATAATGCAGGCCGATATGGATCACCTTGTGGGTGATGGATGTTTGGGTGACAATATTGACTCATTCATATCTCCTGATGATTCAGACATTAGAGAAAAAGTTGGCAAAGGTATGGTAAATCTGATAGATGAACAAACGCTTTGTGGTTTGAATTTTCTTGTATGACTGTATAGATAAGCTTAAGAATTCAAATTCAAATGGTTGATTTTACACTAGGATTCATTTTCAAGGAGATCAAGCATATAATGGCAGGTTCACATAAAGTTGAGTGTTGTCACTTCTCGTCGGATGGAAAACTTCTTGCTACTGGTGGCCATGATAACAAGGTAAGTGCAGATTGATCTGACTTTAACTATGAATGATATCCATTTCAATAGAATTGTTGCATTTAGTGGTTGTAGGGAGAAGCTTTTGTTTTTATTTGAATTATTTGTACTGTTAAATATGGTCATAAAACCAGGACTGGATTTGTTGGTTCGGCAAGTAAACCAGACAGGTATATTGATGAAATCATTTATCTGCTTTGTGTGGTTCAGGTTTCTCTGTGGTGCACCGAATTGTTTAACCAGACATCTACTCTTGAAGAGCACAGTGAATGGATAACTGATGTTCGATTTTGTCCAAGCATGTTGCGTGTTGCTACATCCTCAGCAGACAAAACTGTTAGGGTTTGGGATATTGATAATGTAAGACGATTTTCTCTTCAACCAAATAAAATAAAATTCATGTTTGTTGTGTCTTTTCTTTTCTCCTTTACTGTACATAACCAAACATAATGTTAAACTATGACATTAGTCTAATCTCACTTCTTACATATTTTACTGTATTAATCACTATACACGCTATTTTTTCATTAGCCTTCTATTTCTTTAATAATCTCCAGCAACTTTATGAAATGCTATAGCCTATTAATTATTAATGAATTTGATATGATAATTTGGTTGGATCAATCTGAGAATTAGGTTATGGTCATAGATGATAGATAGTAGAGGAAATAGGTCAAAGGCAGGGTTAGGTGTCTTCTATTGCTGTATCCTGTCAGTAAATTATCCTGGAGTTGGTCCCTTGCCATTTCCTGTATGTATGTATGTACGTGTTTTGATGGCAAGTAAATCTTCTTCCTGTGCTCCTGCTTTTATGGGAACTTAAAAAATTTGACTTCGTTGGTATTAGTGTTGAAAGTTGACTGGCTTAAAAAATTAATTCTTACGTTTTACCATTTCTTTAGTCTAAAGGGTGCATCAAAGATTTTTCTTATACAAGTTTAGGTGCTATTTAATTAGATGACCCTTTCTTTTATTTTTCTCATATATGTGTTGGAATTTTGATTATTCTTTGCAGCCAAGTTATTCTATTCGAACATTCACTGGACATGCTACAACTGTGACGTCTCTAGATTTTCATCCTAGCAAAGATGACCTCATTTGCTCATGTGACAGTAGTGAGATAAGATACTGGAGTATTAAAAATGGTAGTTGTACTGGGGTTTTCAAGGTACGAAATCTATAACATGAATTGTGAAGCGCATCCCAATTCCCATTGTATTCTTGTAATTTGATTGCTAATAATAACTTTGATTAAATTACACTAGCACTCTTGAAGTTTTCTCAAACTACACTCACATCTTAATTTTTTTAAAATTCTATATAAATCTTCCCGTTGTTTTAAAAACATTACATTGTTCTCCCCTTTTATATTACTCATACATCCCCTTAAGTTTTAAAAATATTACATATGCACCCACTTTTAAGGTAGGTCATTCTAATGATGAAAAAAATATGGGGTGTATGTGTACCTCGGGGGGGGGGGGGGGGGGGGGGGGGTGGGAGGACTACTTTTCCTATATATTTATTAACGCCTTTATTTTTTCGGGTGGGAGATGAACGTGATGTT
>Ga0123342_1005114_pt1 | contig 19373 bp, 9 predicted proteins | sample Turbeawhitnodule_FD_89960 | JGI IMG/M metagenome (GOLD analysis project Ga0123342, IMG submission 89960) | Root nodule microbial communities of legume samples collected from Mexico - Turtle bean Mexico white nodule | ecosystem: Host-associated > Plants > Roots > Nodule | place: Mexico: Nepantla... | reverse complement strand
TTTGAAAAACCTTTGCAAAACCTTTTCAATTCACTTTCTCACACACAAAATGTTGTATCTCTGTTAAAACTGTGATTGTTCAGCATCCCTTTACGTGAGAAGGGCATTTTATTTTATAGAGAATAGTTTCTAACCACTTTTAAAAAACAGTTACAGAGCAGTTAGCAAAACAACAGATTTATTGTGAAAAACAACAGGTTAAAAGATGATAAAGTTGCCAGCTCAGCTTAACTGAAATAACAGACTGAGCTGTACCTTTGGTGCCCTAACAGAATTTCGAAAAGCCTTTAACAGAGACAAAATAAACCGATTACCTCTCAATAAAACAGATTTATTTTTGCACTGAATTAAGCCATTTAAGAAAACTTCAAAAAGCTTTTCCAAACCATTTAACCACATAATGAGCTTGATCTTACTACCTTGATTTGGCATCTAGGATGGGTCATGCAGCAAAAGGCAACCTTGAATACACTCAACCCTAAAGAATGAGATCATCTAAGACATATAGCAACCTACAAAGCAACCTAGCTAACATCTACATCAAACACACTAAGACTAGGTAGAGATGAGCTTCATCCATCTTCAACAAAAACATGTGTCTAGGCGTTGACACAATAGATTTGATTCTTCATCAATAAGCTTGGTTGCAACAAACTAGGTTTAGACCATTGTACATTTATAATAAGTTTGATGAGAATGATTTTAGTATCTTATTGTATGTGGTTGACATGTTGTTGGTAGACCCCAACAAAGCTCGAATCGTAGAATTGAAGGAACAGTTGGCTACAGTGTTTGATATGAAGGACTTAGGACCAACAAGTAAGATTTTTAAGGATGAAAATCCTTTGAGATAGAGAAGATGGAATGTTCTGCTTTCTTAAAATAATTATTTACCAAAAATTTTGTGACACTTCAACAAGGAGGATTGTAAGAAAATTTCTACCAAGCTTCCTATCAATTGTAAGTTATCCTCAAGTACAAGTTCTAACAATGAAACACTAAGGAAGAAAATATCTCGAATATCATATGCATAAGTAGTGAAAAATCTTATGTATGTCATGGTTTGTACAAGACCATACATAATGAGAGCGATTAGTAAATTTATGTCCAATCCTAATGAGGAGTATTGAAGTTTTATTAAGTGAATCTTTAGTTATATCAAAGGAACCTTAGATATTGCATTATATTTTGGAGGATTAGAATTAATTATCATATAATTAATTTGTAGGTCATCTTGATAAAAGAAATCAACTACTAACTATGTCCAAGTTACATGATGGTGTAGATTTGTCTATTACAAAAGGTGAGTACTTGGAACTACCTAAGCATGCAAGGAAGTTATGTACATTCAAAGGTGAATGGAGGAACTCGAGCACAAGCAAAAAAAAAATGTTGTGTATTGTGATAATCAAAGTATATTCAGTTATGCAATTACTGTGTTGTATATATATACTCCTAAATCTCAATCCCTCTCATGCATTACCTTCATTTAGGACCTGCAATCCACTGGTAAACTTTTTATTTTCATTTTGCCCCATTACTTTCTCAATTTTGAATCTTTCCCTCTTTTCCCTTCACCCCAAAATTTCCTTTTTCCCTCATTTATGTTTTACATTTAAATTTACACGTGCTACGGTTTTGGGCTTGTTTTTCCTGTGATGAGTTTTAATGGATGATGGGAATTGTTTTCAGAGTTATGTATGTGTTAGAAACTAGGATGTTGTGAAAACAGTGGAAAGAAACACTTTTTTTGCAGTACTTTTACGAATTCAGGTTGAAGAAGTGGCTTCTAGAGGCTCTCCACCATCCAGCTATGCTATTTCAATTGTGTATTGGATTGTTTTGAATACAGTGTGTTGATAGACTTCAATTATGTGCTTCTAGTCCTCAAATTATGCTAAATTGTCATAAAAAAATGTGAGCTACAAGTACATGCTTCCATTTTTGACACATTTATTGTACTAGTTCAAGTGACTGTCAGAATAGATAGTTCTGTAGTGGTGAAATCTAGGTCGCTGTTTGCTTATGGCAATTATAGTATGTATATTACTATCTTGTAGAGGCATGTTCCCATTTTAACAGTCTTTAAGGTATGTGCTAATATCATTTCCCTTGTGAATTAATTCATGAATCGTGATTCTTTTTACTGAAGTTTGTTTGCGATATTTATGATGGTATGTTGAATACTTCATATGATTGGTGTTTGATATTTTAAAGGAAAGGGTAGAAAAAAGAGAGAAACGTTATTAATGGGATGATTTTATATGAAATGTATAATTATAAAATGCAAACCTGATACACCTGTTTACTCTCCCTCTCCCTGTCATATGCTTTTGCAATTTGTAATAAATATTGTATAATTTAATAATTTTTTAGGATAAAAGAAATAAAATAGTATATTAGTATACCATTTTTGTTTCATGAAATTTACAATATTGTGAAAGTAACTAACTGATTATTCACCAAAAGAAATGTAGAGTAGATGTATGAACTATCTTCACAGGGAGAGCACTGATATGAAAATTGAATCTACTTTTTTCAGCATTAGTTGTTATTGCTACAAATCTCTGTTTTACATGGCTAAAGCCTAAGAGTTCATTTAGAAGTGCAGAAAATTAAAAGCGACACAACTTTAGCATACAACTTCCTAGTCAATAATTGGAATTAGTTATATGACAGTGAGCCATTTCTTAGAATTGGTGAAAAGAGCAATACTGAGGTTCAGGTTGAGTTTTGATCCATGATGCACAACAAATAAAAAGTGCACAAGGTGCTGAACTTCTTTTTCATTTTGTTTATGATCTTCATGGTTATTATACTGTTACTGAAGAGATGGCAGAGACCAGATAACGTAGTATTATGTAATATTACCAGAAATATTTTGAATGGAAGGAAACATATAATAAAAAGTTGAGGCATTAGCACCTCTGGAGGAGCTTGCCCTAACAAAGAAGATCATGTCATTGATAGATATATACATTTATCTGCATTTCTACATGTATTTTTTCAACATACACTATAAATCCGTGCAAAAAAGATAATTGTAGACATCAATGCTTAATGAGTTTAGACAGGAAATAAAATCTAAAGTTTCTATTAATTACCCCTCCTCAAAGTATAAGTATAGGTAGAAAAGAAAGTTTACAGATGAAGGCTGAAAATTATTTCTTAAACTGATTACCCAGAAGTCCTACTTGGAAAACAGCAGTTGTTTGCAGTGCTTACCAGAATGGTTAGCTACTTCACTTCTCACAACTTCAGTTATCAAATCTTTGAAGATCAACCGTTCAATATCCAACACAACATTTGGAATTTCCATGTAACTGTTTGTGTAAATTGTGGGACAGTGCATCAACTCTTCCCACAAGAGGCTTCTCATATTCTCATCCTCATTAACCAGGTTGACATTCCTATGTTTATGTTGTAACTTATCAATTTCTGTGCAAAGCTCATCCAAAAGCAGCTGTCCTCGTACTGTTCTACTTATTGGCTGATTTGACTGGCACCACGGAGTAGAACTTTCCAATATTATTTTCTGAGCTAGAATGTCATTAACGACATCAAATATTAGCTGTCTTTGCGTTTGGTCAGGACTATTCAGCCCAGCAATTTTCTTGGCATTGTATTCAATGTTGAAACACTTTTTGTTTGTCTTGATTTGCTCTAGTACAAGGAACAACTTTGGGTTTATGGGGTGACTTGATGAATGAAAACCGTAGCTAGAGCTTGGACTGCTGAGCAATCCTGATGCTAACAGTATTTCTGATATATATTTATGGTCAGGATCTTTATAGTCTCTGAAGTTGGTAAATATCTCATCATTGGAGTTAATTTGATGGAGAATTTGAACCAAATTTGGAGTTCTCAAGTCAGTATCACTGGTTCTACTGCTGAAGTTGGCTTTTGCATTGTTGGATAAAAGAGGAAGATCTTCTGAGTTCTCCTCACTGCTATCATAAGTGTTAAGAGCATCATCTGTAGCAATAAGTTTGGATAAAGTCAATAATATAATATGTAACAAAACCTCCATTACTGGATTTTTGTTTTTTTGATAATGGCATAAAAAAATGTATTTTGTCCATGATTCATTTTAAAGATGATTCAATCTATGCGGCTTAGAAATGAAGTGTGTAACCTACCTAAATCTTTTGTGATGTCTGATTTCTTTTTAACTGGAGAAGGTGGTTCTTCACTGTAGAAAGCAGCATCAAGAACAGACACAGGGCTTGGTTGTTCTGCTGTAATTATTTTCTCAGCTTGAAAGCTTTCTTTGCTCAAATCATTTGCTGAATTCTGGTCAATGAAAAGAAAAATATTAAACCAGGTGATTTAGTTGCAAGAATTCAAAGATGGGAATAAGATATACATACATTTTGATTCAAGCCCTTTAACTGGATGCAGTTGCTGTTGATCCTATCAGAATGATCCATGTGAATGACTTCTACGCCAACTTCATGCTTAAAACCCCCCCTTTGGTTTTTGGTCTCACTGGATTTTTGTCTGGGTGTAGTACTTGGGGAAGACAATTCCACAGATTGCCTATTGTGTTGTCTTCTGTTACTGCTTGAATCTGATGATGGGCTTGTTGTTGGTGAGCGCCTCTCCAAACCAAACTTCTTTTGCAGTCTCGGGCTCTTGGCCCCTGTTGCATTGCTGGAGTTGGTGGCATTTTCCCCATGGATCACTTGAGGAACTTTTGGGGATTGCAACAATTTTGATGTTCTCATCTTATTGTTACTCTTGTCCACCGAGTGGAAGGGTTGACCAATGGAATCTTTGGCATGTCTGATTGCTGGACTGATACCCTTTGCTGTTTTCCTGTCAAGTTTGCCACCCATTACTCCATTAACAGGATTAGCAGGACTAAACTTGCTGGTTTGTCTTGCAGATTTTGCTGGTTTCATTATGAAAATTGGTGAATTTGAAATGTCAACAGTGGCGGATGTTGGGTCCTTCTGCCGTATTCTTGGGCTTTTGACTATCGAGCTTTCACTAAGACTGCTATTACTCCTATTGTCAGATAGAGAATTTGAAGCCTGATCCCTTGTAATATGTAATGATTCTTTATATCTCTGCATTGCATCAAGAATCTGTTTAAGCGCTCTGAGATCCTTTCCAGAATTTTTGAACTCTATATCTGCTATCCTCTTTTCAATTTCCCCGTATACCGAGAGCGATTGGTTTGATGCTTTTGCTGAAGATTCACTTCTCTTGGAAGTTTGTAATTGAGAACCTTGACTTGCTTCGGGCTGCCTCCACAGAGTTGGTTCTAGGGAAAACCGTGAATAAGGAGTCACATTTAGGATTGAAGCATCCCTCCTAAACTGAAGCAAGGTAGATCCCTTCAATGATACAACATTTTGGTGTTGCTTGTACTCATCATTTGTGCTAGGTTCTGAATTTGATTCATTTTTGCTTGTACAGATCCTTTGTTGAGTATCACAACAAGTTTCTGTGCATTCTTGGAAGGTTTCTAGTCCCATCAACCTTGCTACAACACTGGATGATCTTCTAGAAGTTTCTGGTTCCTGCAGCTGCTTAAGCATTGTGCCCGAGCTACTATACCCTTTCTGTAGACCCTTCAGAAGGCCGCGACATTTTGTTCCTTCATTGAAGCTTTTGATGGATCCTTCTCTGCTGTCCAAGGAAAGCCTGGGGAGTTCCTTAGGCTTTGTAGCAGATTTTAATGTATCTTGTGTGTCCCTCCCATCATAAGAGAGTCTGGGGGAATCCCAAGCAACCATATTGACAGGTTTTGGGGGCTCCAAAGGCCTGGGAGAGTCAACGTGTTTCAAGATTCTACCCTTCTTTTCCTCTTTAGCCACAGTTTTTACTGACAATCCCTGAACATCTCTATGCATTGACTCTTTGACAATATCATAGAGATCAAGGGACTGAGAGCCTCGGTTGCCATGTTGCTTCAATGCTATTTCTGAATTACAGTTCTCTGGAATTTTCATTGGACTGATTGGTGGTGCTTCTATCTGAATTGTTCTACTGAACTCAAGGGATGACATGCTAGATGAACGAGAGGATGAAGACATTGAAGTTCCTGATGATTCTGTGGAGAATTGCTGATTCTCTCCTGCAACCTTCACATTAATGTTTCCCTGCAACCAAACTCACATTCTTAACTGTTTCTACCAAGTTTTTCTGATGATTTCAACTTTTAACCACTTTTCTTACCGTTGCCTTTTGATTTGTATTATTCACCTCTTTCACTTGGTTCCTTGTTCCACCTGAGAAAGGAAGGGAATTTTAGTAGGAAGTAGTTTGAATGTCTTGTGAAAATTTTAATCTAAACTAAAGCCTTCATTCCTAAATTCTTTCTGATAGATTATGTTGGCAGGTTCAAAAGTTAAGCCTTTAAAGAAAATAATATCTTCCCAGTTCAATGTAATAAGTTAAAAGTTAACACACCATTAAATATGACACCATTAACACACCATTATTTAAATATGTAATGACAATTATTAGCTTAATACACCTAATTTGAATGTATGAACCATCATGAGCAGTACCAAAAACTTGTCATTTAAGAGTATTTATCGTACAAGGAATCTTAATATTTTAATGGAAAAATCTGAACCAGAAATGTACTTATTTATCTGCAAATATTTTGCATGGTAGCAATGATAAAACATTTATGCAGAACCATGTGCTCTACCTGGAAATGTATAAAGTCTGTATTTGTTTGTATTTAGTTTAATTATTTGTTTTGCCAGCTTCTTCAGACACATTGAAAGGAAATAATTATTTCTCCATAATTATTCCAACCAAACACTCATCTTATATTAAATGAGGAAAATGAAATAATTACTGGGAATGGTACAAATTCAAAAGAAAAAACATATCTGCATCTCAGGCACTGCTAAAGAATGAAAACTGACATTCCAAAGCATTTAATATTTAAACATCTGAAACAATGATTTCTACATTATCTTGAAACAATGATTTAATTTGGAAATGCATCCATGAGTTAATCAGGAGAACAGTTAAAAAGGAAAAAAAAAAAGAGCTTTGTTTTGCCTTGTAACTACAGGCAGTGAAAGAACTTTTACCAATAACCAGTTAATCAGCAACTACCCTTCTCATCCCATCAAATTTTTAAATAAAGCTGAACAAAAAATAGCTAATGGGAAAAAACTGTGACATTATATCACTGACAAATTGCAAGTTGATAGGGCCAGTCCAATTAATGTTGAAAGAAAGCGATTTTACTCAGTATACATGCCAATCAAAATTTGTCAATTAGTCATTTTTATTAATGTCAACTAAAAATTGTCATTTAGTCTTTTTTTAATATAAAGTTTATGAATATCACATATTAAAAAATGTATCTAGGTAACATTAATACTAACAAAAGCATCATCAAAATGCATATATGGCAATAACAGATATGTTGCAGATTATATTACCTTTAGTTGGTATGTTCTGACTGTGGCTGCTACCTGTGAGGAACCTGTGGCGGTCAAAGAGCTGAAAAAAGCCACTGATGCACCCAATTTGCTTCTGCAAGTCTGGATTTTCATCCTTCATTGATGTGAAAACCTTTTTAGACATTTTTCTGCTATACCCTTCAACTTTTCAGAGTTCACAAGGCCTAAGAAACTACCATCCTCCTCCCACAAAGAATAAATTAAAGGCCTTTTGTTTTGGGGTAGAAAGAATTTGGAATGTGTGGTGAAGGTGGTTCAGAAGGAGGAATTGGTGTTCTGGATCAGAGAAGTTTCTGAAAAAGATGATAAATTGATAACATCAATGCATTGACTAGAACTTGCATTAAGCCAGGAGGAGACTTGGTCATGCAAATTTCATGCTTTTGCTTGTTACACACATTACATACATGTGTATGAGCGTGTGCATGTGCATGTGAAGGGAAGAGAATGTCCAAGACCTTGAGAGGAGCAAAGAGAAAGAAAGCAGAAAATTGCAGAAAGAGGGTGATGTTGGGGTTTCACACAGCAGATAAGAGAATATATATCCTGCAAAAGCAGAATAGAAAGAACAAAAAAGAAGTAGAAACGAAGCAATTCCAAAGTGATGCAGAAAGAAGATGGAAAATTTTGAGAGACCCAAGAAGAGATGTTTTTGTTTCTTTAACTGAGCAGAAGAATATTTTTATCTTTAGTTTTGCTTTCTCTTGCAGAGGATGCAGCTGTAGAGGCTAAAGAGTGTGAGAGAGAGGAGTTGTGGTGTGTATATATGAAGAAGGCAAAGTGTTGAAAATTTTGGCCAAGAATAAACAACTCTCAGAGACACCTTTTCTTATTCACATTACGTAAGAGAGAGGAGAAAAAGAGTGGAATTTGAGGTGTCAAAATCAGAGTGCATGAGACAGATAAGACCTGTTAAATATATATATGTATAAATTCTCATTATCAAATTCTTAGTAGTTGATTTCTTTTAATTATTATCTCAATAAAAACAAACCCAATTTCAGGTTATATTCGTATATAAATATTAAATAAAAAATAATTTTAAGATGAAAAATAGTTAATTATTATATTATATAAATTAGATATTATTCTATAAATTAAAAAGTTATTGATGTTTAAAATAATTTTATTTATTAAAAAAATTATAAATTAATATCTAAATTAACTAATTTTAGTTATTATTTATTTTAGATTTTAAATTAGTTATTAAAATTTTAATTATTAATTATTTTCCTTTTAAATTAACTATAATTTAGATATAATTTATATACATTTTAGAGTCTAAAATAATTAATAGTTAAAATATTGCTAACTAATTTATATCAATTTAAAATTTAATTTATATTTTTTATTAATAATAAAAATTATATGAACTATTAATAATTTTTCATTTATTAAATAATATTCAATTTCATCAATATAATAAATTTTTTTTAAAAAGGGATTGTGGAGATTTCATATTAACCTAATCTAGATAAATGGTCAAATTTTGAAAATCTTGAGATAAGATAACCCTAGATAGGATCAAAATAGTAATGTGAGAATTTATTTTAATAAAATTTATTAAATTTAGGGTGTCATCTGTTATGTTATTTGATGTTAGAATTTGACATAAAATAAATAAATTTTATTTGGATAATTATTTTATTGAAAAAAAAAGTGTATAAATGCGTGGGTCAGAGATGAGGTAGATCTGCTGTGGTCATTTCCTAGCACTTGTATGCAGACACAATAACGTGGGTGGGTCTGTGGCTTGGGCCTTTCTCAAGGAGCATGTGGAGTTTGTCAGAGACTCAGAGGGAAAAACAAAACAAAATCACTATATTTTTCTCCCTTTTCAAACTTCAAGGACTTCTATTATTTTTTTAGGGTTATCATTATTTCTATTATGAAATCAACATTTTTAATTCTCAAATGTGTAATTCAATTCAAACAAATTTTGTCAACTTAATCATCCACTTTTTTAATCAACTTTTAAACACCACTACTAATATTCAAAAAAGAATAAAGTGATGACATTATTTCTATTCCTACAACATGCCCTCAACTTCTATGCATTCAAGGTTTTTTTTTTATAGGGTTGATTACCATTTTTATATGATAAATAATCCTTACTAATGATAATACCATGACTAAAAACAATTATATGCTATTAATTACAATTTATTAAAAATAAATTATACACTCTTAATACTAAAAACGTATTAAATAAAATTAATTTTAAAGAAAAAAATTAATTAGTTACTATATTTATTAAATTAGATATTATTTACTTAAAAAGTTATTAGTATTTAAAGTAGTTTTTATTATTAATAAAAAAGTTATAAATTAATTTTTAAATTGGTACGTAATTACCTACCAAGATTTTAGTTACTAATTGTTTTAAATGGTGAATAAAATCTTGATAGCTTAAACACCAATTTAAAAATTAATTTATAATTTTTTATTAATAATATAAATTACTTTAAATATTAATAATTTTTAATTTATAAAATAATATATAATTTAATATAAAAAATCTATTTAATTATTTTGTTGTAGTGTTTAGTTTTAAATTATGTAAAAAATTAATAAATAAATTCTGGAATTTTTTAAAATTTATATTAAATTAGTATATTGAAAATGTAAATTGTCTTTTAAACTACATTAGATGGTCATATAATTAAAATTGTTGATTTTAAATAGCTAGTTCAAAAATAGATGTACCATGTAAAGTGTTTTTTTTTATTTTAGTTGACTATATTCCTTTTTTATAGATAATTTATCAAAATGAATATTTTTGAATTTATTCCAACCAACTTAGGATGAAGTTTATAAATAAATTTTCATGAAATAGATTTTAGAATACCTTTAAACTTCCGATTTTTTAATAAAGCTGACTTTTTAAAAAAATATTAGTTTTTATGTTTTAAAATACACATTATTTTATTTATAAAATGTTAAAATAATTAATAAAAAGCATTATGCAAAGGGTATAACATTATTCAAAATTTTACTGAAAAAACATTATTGATTAAATTCAAAAGGTATAATATTTTATTAACAAAATTGTTTTTTTCCATCATTTCCTTACTTGGGACATGACTTAAAAGTGGAGCTTATCTAATATTAGTTCACTTTACAAAGAGATATGAAAGTTCATTTGTTTCCAATCACTCATGATATGATCGTCTAGAACAACATCTTTTGTAGGGAGTGAAGGTAGGTTTGGAGACACCATTGGGAATAGAATCGTTGAAAGCAATCATGTGGAGGAACGCAAGCAGCCATGGTGATCGATGGAAGGGATACACACAGCTGAAGACAACGAACGAGAACTTAAATATTACCTACTATGTTTCAAACTTACTTGTCAAAAATGTTAGAATCCATTGTATAAGAAAGATAGTACGAAAAATGGTAATTTCTTATTCTCTTACTTGTGGATGGAGACTTTCTTTTCAAATTACAAACTAGTTATATGGTGATTTCTAGTTATGAGATTTTATCATTATTAAATTATTAAATTAATATTGTATATAATTATGTATATAATAATTACGTATATAATTATGGATAATTTGATAATCATTATTTTGTTCTTCAAGGGAAGAAGTTTTTTGGACAACAAAGTTGTTGTTGGGTGAGATGCAGAGGTCTTACTATTTTCCTGTGGAACCAACAGAGTTTTCAAAAAGGTGATTGTCATTGTTGGAACATTCCTATTGGTGGATGAAGATAAGATACATTATCATTACAAGAACATCATCAAATAAAAATCAATTTTTAAAGACCAAAATAATTAGTTGCAATATTAACTAAATTAGAGACTATTTTAGAAACTAAAAAAAAATGGTTTCTAAATTAGTTTATATTATTGTTAAATAGTTTCTAAATTGGTATCTAACTAGCTACCAAGTTTTAACTACCAATTATTTACATTCTAAATTTGGTAGCAAAAACTTTGGTTGCTAATTAGATACCAGTTTAGAAACCATTTAACAATAATATAAACTAATTTAGAAACCAAAAATTTATTTAGTTCCTAAAATGGTCTCTAATTTAGTCATTATAACAACTAATTATTTTTTGTCTCTAAAATTAGTTTCTATTTTATGATTTTCTTGTAATATATATTGGGTTAGGCTAAAATATACTAGATTGCATGTCAAATTGCCTAACGCATGCTTGACATCATTGAGGACGAAAATGAAAATAAATGGCCATATATATGGTGTACTGCTGGAGGAAGAACAACCTATCATGGAATTTAAAGAATGTCAATGTTGGGGGACTTTGGTAGTGAGGCTTCAAATAATAACTCAATGAAGTCAAATGACATGGAGACGCATGAGGCACAATTCGAATACAACGATTCGATGGAAGAAAGTAAGAGAAGGATGGTTGTTGATGACCAAGAACAAACTACTCAACTATTAAAAAACAAGGATAGCAAAGAGCTGTTGGGGGTTGTGGAAATGTGAGAGACACAAATTGAATGTTGTAGGGTAAGCTTAAATTGGGTAATGTAATAGTCGGTATAGGACGAGTCAGTCACTCGGTCTCGATAACCGATCGATCGTGTCAAAATATACTTAAAACACTTAGTAAATGATGATAATGACAGTTACAATAGTTCTTTATGAGTCACATTTATGTCCCGGATTATGCAGGAAATATTTCTGACAAACCAGCTAATACCGATTAACTAAAAGATGATACAGACATTCTTCAGATATACCAACAAATTATATACCAATATATCTTCCTATAAATTCAAGTATCACAATACATATCAGTAAAGAACTGATATTCAGCCCATCATAACAAGGGTCAATGACCAACACTATGAATAAACCCTTTTACAGAGGTGTAAGATACGTTTTAATCAGTTTATAGATATACGCTCTTTACACAGAGTACTTACTTGATCGTCGAAGTACCTTTTTCAGGTCAATCCTGACCGAGCACCAGCATTTGAGGAAAGAGACTCGGAGGAAGGAGTAGGGAGATCACGGGCACGTCAACAATTGTACAACCAGTTCCAAGTACTATGTAGACCATCTTTGCTTATACAGATACAATTGGCGCCCACCGTGGGGTCAAGATATAGCAGTCAAATTTAGAGTCAATTCCAAATTAGCAACAATGGTGTCAACAATGAACGTTGTCAACCATGGTCAGGTCATTGAAGAGCAAATCACAATAATTCAAACACTCTAAGCGCAAGTGGAGGAGATGCGTCAAAAAGGCATCGAAGATCAATGGAGGAATGAAGAGGAGGTGCGACTTCTCAAAGAGAAGAATAAAGAGTTGAAGCAACGACTCGATGGAATCGAACAAGAGGAGCAATCTCGATCGGGTGATCACACTCACACCAAGAAGACAACAATTGCTTGGACGCATACTCATCAATGTTCCAAGCGAACCAAGCGACCCCACCTGGTCGATGATGACAAGGATATGAAAAGACATCCTTTCATCAATGAAATTATGGAAGCACAACTCCCTTCCAAAAGAAAGGGACTCAACATCAAACTCTTTGATGGCTGCACAGATCCGGACGAGCACCTGAATGTTTATAAGACGCAGATGAATCTCTACACGGCGAACAAAGTCATGTGGTGTAAGGTTTTCCCCACTTCTCTCCAAGAAGGAGCACTCAATTGGTTCACCCGGCTCCCACCAAATTCGGTGGACAGTTTAAAAGCCATGGCGGCGAAATTCACCACCCAGAACACAACGAGCCGACCACATCATGTCATCTTTAGCCCTCCTAAACATATGGCAGGAAAAAGGATAATCTTTACGTACATTCATGGAGAGATTCAGTAAAGTCTCTTTAAGCATCAGAAATCTTATGCCAGAGATAGCCATGCATCACTTGATCTCGGCACTTCAACCTGACCAGTTCACCGATAGTCTGATCAAGAGACCGACCAAAAATCTTGATGAATTGTGGAGTCGGACAACTAAGTTCATGTAGATTGAGGAATTGCACGAATTCCACAAAAGTGTTTGACCCGAGAATTGAGGAGATAAAGGAAAAGAGAAAGACAGAGGAAATCGATCTACATCTGGTCGGTCGGACAGGTTCAGAGAAAACCAAGGACCTCATTTCCATACCTACACCCCATTGAATGCTGCAAGGGGTAAAATTATGGACGATGCCCTACAAGTCGAACTAGTTCCGACCTTAAAACAATCACAAAGTCCGAGAAATGCCGATATGTCTAAACATTGTCGGTACCATCGCAACTACGCCCACACGACCGAGGGTTGTCAAGCATTGAAGGACAAGATAGAGGAGTTTATCCAAGTTGGTCATCTACGTAGGTTTGTTCAAACAAACACCAACTCGTACCGGTCCCCACAAAGGGAAAGGTATCCTCCCAGGGAATGAAAAGAGCAGTATACATGGTGTGGATGAGAAGGATCACATCGTTTTGACGATGACCAACGCCTTTCCAAGCAGAGTAGAAGGAGTGAAAGTCCTATATGTCAGAATCAGCCATAGAGCGAGAGTCCTTTGAGGAAAAATCGGTCGAAAATCAGGAGGTCATCAATACCATAGCAAGAAGCATCAGTCAAATGGAGGGACGATCATGTAGAAGTCCTTCCCTGGAAAGCAGAAGTCCTAAACACGCTACGGGGGCAAATAAACACTATCGTTGCAGGATTCGCCGGAGGAGGATATTCCAATTTCGCTCGAAAGAAGCACCTTCGGGCCATTTAGTCGGTCCATTCAATAACCACCAAAGGTCGATTGAGAATTCCACCAATAACCTTCACAGATGACGACTTCATCGCCATCGATCCAGCCCAGGACTACCCCATGGTCATCACCGTGGAGATAGAAAAATTTGCTATCACCAAGGTCTTGGTGGATCAGGGCAGCTCGGTTGACATTCTGTACTAGAAGACTTTCAAGAAAATGAGGATTCCAGAATCAGAAATCCAGCCTAACGATAACCAGATTGTTGGATTTTCTAGTGAACGAGTGGACACACGAGCAATGTAGTTAAAATCGTGAGTAAAATTGCAAACTCGTACGATGCAGCGAGTTCAGAGGCCAAACCGAGGTGACTCGAGCGGGGGATCAGCGTTGGAGCGGATCGTACCGCGTCATCGTGCAGCTCGGTGGATCCCTGCAACGGAGGGCGTCATCGAGTTGCCTCGTACCCTAAAGCGGCATGTTTTTGCGCTAAAATTTTATTACCTAGCGCGAGCATTTTAAGGCCCAATGCAACCCAGTGCGACCAAAAATCATATTTATGAGTGAGTGAAGTAGTAAATAGTAGAGTGAAGAGTGAAACTTAGTGAAAAGTCACAAACCTAAAGAGAGAAAACAAGAATCGCAGTCCATCGGCATCGTTGTCGCGCTCGCATTCTCCACCATCACCCACGCTCGCGGTCGCAATCTTCACCGTTGGCCATCAGTGCCGTTATTACGCTCGCGTTCTCCACCATCGCCCACGCTTGTGGTCGCGATCTCGATCGTTCTCCATCGTTGTCGCTCGCGAATGCCACTATCGTCACTCATATTCTCCTCTTCTCTCATTCTCCATCACAGTCACCATGGTCATTATTTTCTTCTCCAAGGCAATGCCTTTTATAATGGCTTCAGGAGGTGGTGACAGTACAAAAAAAGGAAGTATCATAAAATACCTTGCATGGAATCATTTTGTTTCTAGTTATGGAAAATAAAGAAACATGAAGTGAAAATACTGTGAGAAGATTTAAACTGCGGTTATCTATAGACTAAAGCATCATCTTGCATGCATTTCAAAGGATGTTGGAGCATGTCTTGTTGTCCCAGAAGAAATTAAAAAATTAATGTGGGGTACAGTTTCTATGTTGTAGCAAAGTTTAATCAAGAAATCTATGTTTGAAAAAGACTTGTAAAGCAATGTGCGTGACTTTGAAAATTTTAGAAAAAGATCTTCTTAAGAAGGGAGTGTGGGGGTTGAGTCATCAAATATTTTTAAGAGAAGACGAACTCAAATTTATCCTTGTTATTAAAAAATATTTGAAAAATGAATTATGATTTTTTTTTAGATTTGAATTAATTAAATTTTTCTAATATATAATACCCATAATTACTTGTATTTTTTAATAAAAAATTAAAAAATATAATAAAAATATTTGTGTTAAATTGAAATAAATATATTAAATATATTAAAATTGATGAAAATAATATTTATTATTGTATTCATTTGTTAGTTTATATAATTATATATGTTTTGTTCATATTATAATTTTATTTTTATTTTTATTTTTATTATTTATAATTATATATCTTTATTACTATTATTAATACTATTAATTTAATTATTATTAATATCAATAATATTATTAATAAGAGTAATATCCATAATATTATTAATATTACTAAATAGTAATATATTAGTAATAAAATTATTTTTTTAATATAATATTTTAAAACTAATCTCTAAATCAATCATTATTTTAATTATTAAATTGATTACTATTTCAATCACAAAACAAAATCGATCCAAAATAAGTTACATATTTCAGTCACAAATTCAATAACTAATTTAAGTGATAGAATCCGTCACTACATCCAGTCACAAGTTCACTTACTATGCATGAATCACTAAGAAAATAGTAACCAAATCAGTCACTATTTTAATTAGTGACATATTTTAGTAATTTAGTAACTGATTTCTGTGTTACTATTTATAGTTTTTTAGTAGTCATTTTTTTTTAAAATGTAATGTAATTTTATCAATTATATCTCTATTATCCCCTAAGTTTTAATTAATTTATATATTATATTTATATTTACCTCGATTTTAAAGTTAAATATAACCTTAATTAATAATTTCTATTTTATTAATTATATATCTATTATTTATATATATATATATAATATTTTCTATTTTGATTAATTTTATTTTTGTTCTATAATAAATGTAAGAAATATAAATTAATTAAATATTTGATAAAAAAATATATCATATTTTCTTCAGTTGTGAAAATATTTAATTGTGTTGCTTTAACAAAACCAACAATTTAAAAAACGGAGTATTTTGTCAGAACAAAAATCTATTACACATTTCTTAAATTTTAAATTAAAACTTTTCATAAGTAATAAAAATATGCCACTTAATTATGTCTTTAAGTTGCCAAAATTTTAGTTTATTAAAAATAAAAATAAAAATAGTTTAGTGTCAAATTTGAAAGAAAAATATGAAGTTAGCCCCTTTAAATTTTAAAAACTAAAATTATTTTCTCAAAACTTTTTTTTTTTTCATGTTAAATTTAGTGTTTTTGGGTTAAACTCATATAGTTAATACCTAAAATCTCGGTAATTAATGGTTCACTATAAAAAAAATCATTAAATATAAAACAAATTTAGGGAAAAAATAATTAGTCACTATATAAACTAAATTAGATATTATTTTAGAAATTTAAAAAAAGTATTGGTATCTAAGTGGTTTCTATTATTAATAAAAATTAATAAAATAATTTTTAAATTGATATTTAAATTAGCTTTCAAGGTCTTAGTTACTAATATTTTAGATTCTAAATTAGTCTCTTAAAGACAAATACAAACTAATTTAGAACATAAGTAATTAGTAGATAAAACCTTAGTAGCTAATTGTTAGATACCAATTTAGAATCTACTTTATAAATTTTTATTAATAATAGAAACTACTTTAGATACTAATATTTTTTTTTAGTTTATAGAATGGTCTCTAATTTAGTAAATATAGTAACTAATTATTTTGATCTCTAAAATTAATTTTTATTTCACAATTTTCTTACGGTGGTTAAATACGAATTTAAAAATTATTTTATAATTTTTTATTAATAATATAAACTACTTTAGATACCAATAATTTTTTAATTTATAAAGCAGTTTCTAATTTAGTCAATATAATAATTAATTATTTTTTTTTAAATTAGTTTTATTTAATAATTTTTTATAGTAAAAAAATATTGTGTAATTAATTATTCTAATAGTGTAGGTAAGGTTTTGAATTTAAGTGGGAACTCATATATCTAGTAAAAACAAGTAACATGAAGAATAAATAGAAAAAAGGAGAATCTTATTGTGTTGAAGTTTGGAATTGAAGAAGATAGGTTTTGTTTATTAATTCATGATGTTGAGTAGTGGAAAGGTGGATAGTGGAATGAGTTGTGTTTGGGTGTGTGCATGGTGATTGCAGAAGTGTGGTCCGTGAGAAGTATGATGCAGGGCCAGATAGGTACTAACTCATGAATAGGTTTGGACCATTATCATTACCTTGTTGCCACTTCTGCCAGACAGTGTCACATGTTATTAATTTAGTGCCACATCTCCATGTCAATGATGTTGGATGAGATACATTTCACTTATCTCAATGTCTAACATTACAATATTGGTTCAGTTTCTATGGGGGACAAACCATCAAGAACTATACTATGAACATTATGAACATAAGAATTGTTGCCAAATTGTCTTAGAGTTTGTCGTTGAGACTGAACATATGAAGTTGTAAAGGACTCCAAAATATGCATAGGGAGAAATCATATGAACTATTACGAAAAATTTACCTAGTACAAATTTTTTTGCATGGAGACCGACAACAAAGGAAAATCTTAGTAGAATGAGAGTTCATCATGGTGAGTTCCTATGCCTAATGTGTTGAGAGCATGATGAAACAGTATCACACATATTTTTTTCAATGCAAAATAGCAGAAAAAGTGTGGAACTCATGTTTTAATTGGGTGGGGATTAGTATTGTATCACATCATAACCCAAAACAACATCTTAAATATTTCTACTTACTTTTTTCTTAACTCTAAAGGGAACTTCAACTGGAAAGGAATATGGATAGCAGTGATATGGACTTTATGAAATCAGAGTAACAATGTCATATTCCAATGTCAGATTGATTTTTTTTATCAGAAAAAAAGTAAACTCTTACTCAGATTGATATTTTAATCTTGTGTTCTGTTTGTTGGATTAGTATTAGCAAAAAAAAACTTATTAATTAAAAACTAATTTTAAAAATAAAAAATAATTAATTATTATATTCATAAAATTAGATATTATCACTAAAAAAAATCATTTAATAGAAACTAATTTTAGAAACAAAAAATAATTAGTTGTTACATTAACTAAATTAGAAATCATTTAAAAAATTACACAAACTTTTAGTTTCTAAATTAGTTTTTATTATTGATAAATAGTTTTTAAATTGGTATCTAATTAACTATCAAGATTTTTCTAACAAATTTAGAATCTAAATAATTGGTAATTGAAACATTTGTAGGTGCATAAATATGCATGCAGAGCATTCATTATGCATTTCAACAACTGCTATGTGTTTATCGATCATGGTTTTCTTTTTATAACAATGTTAGGGTATGAAACTTTGGATTTTTTTCAGACATAGAGGGATTGTAAAGGTTTTGATTTCACTGTTAGGTGATCTTTTTGTTGTACATAAGCTTTAGAATATATGTTTTTTGTGAATGAAAGTCTTGGATTGTGGTCGGTAATATTTTGTAATATTTGTAATAGGGTTGGAGTGTTTTAAAAATATTTTAATTTATTCATTCACTTCTATTAATAAAAAAAATTAATTAATTAATTTACTTCTATTAATAAAAAAAAATTCCTTTACCAACTTATTATTGCTTAAGAGTTACAACCATGTATTTGAAAGCTCCATTAGATAACTTTTTTATTATCTAAGAATTGAACACATTTTAAGGTGCTTACAAAAATTAACGTATTAATTAGCTCAATTTTTGTTTAGAAGTTAATGTGAAGGAGATGGTAGCATAATAGAAAGGTATATATATATATATATATATATATATATATATATATATATATATATATATATATATATATATATATATATATTTTTTTTAAAAAAAATATAAAAAAAAAAATAAAATATTTTATATATTTATGTATATAAAAAAATATAATAA
>Ga0123342_1005112_pt1 | contig 19383 bp, 11 predicted proteins | sample Turbeawhitnodule_FD_89960 | JGI IMG/M metagenome (GOLD analysis project Ga0123342, IMG submission 89960) | Root nodule microbial communities of legume samples collected from Mexico - Turtle bean Mexico white nodule | ecosystem: Host-associated > Plants > Roots > Nodule | place: Mexico: Nepantla... | reverse complement strand
TACATGCAACCACCGCCAGGCCTCAAACTTCCATCTCCTCAACATGTTTGCAAATTACAAAGATCACTCTATGGACTTCGCCAGGCCAGCCGCCAATGGTATGCAAAACTGTCTCAATTTTTACTTTTAGATAAATACACTTCATCCTTCGCTGATCACTCTCTATTTTTACACCGTAGCGGTCCTAACATCACCATTATTCTTGTGTATGCTGATGATCTGGTGCTTACTAAAAACGATCATGAGGAAATTGCCCATATCACTTCTCTGCTGGACACTCAATTCAAGATCAAGAATCTAGGAGACCTCACATATTTTTTGGGCCTGGAGGTGGCCAGAAACAGCCAAGGGCTCCACATCTGTCAACGAAAATACGTGTTAGACCTTCTTTATGACACTGGCATGATCAACTCTGCTCCTATGCCTACACCCATGGTTCACTCATCTCGGCTTTCCTCCTCCGCTGGCACACAACTCACTGACATTGAAACCTCTGCATATAGAAGACTAATTGGCAAGCTCATATACCTTACAAACACACGGTCTGACATTGCATTTGTTGTCAACAACCTCAGCCAATTTATTTCATCTCCTACCAACCTTCATCAGCAAGTTGCTTTTCGTCTTCTTCGGTACTTGAAAGGAAACCATGGCAACGAAATCTTCTTTCCCAGCAATAACACTCTCCAACTTCTCGGTTTCAGTGATTCGAATTGGGCTACCTGTCCTGAAACCCGAAAATCTGTAACTGGTTACTGCATTTTCTTGGGTGATTCTCTTGTCTCATGTAAATCTAAGAAACAACAAACCCTTTCCAAGAGCTCTTCTGAAGCCGAATATAGAGCATTAGCCACAACCACCTGCGAGATTCAATGGCTAACCTATATCCTGCAAGACCTTGGACTTCCCTATACTCAATCAGCAACCATCTACTGTGGTAACTAATCTGCAATACACATATCCTCAAATTAAGTGTTTCATGAGCATACCAAGCACATCGAAATTGACTGTCACATCGTCTGAAACAAGATCACCACTGGGCTTCTCAAGTTGCTTCCTATTTCTTCTTCTATGCAGATTGCAGATATCCTTACCAAACCCCTTGCTCCAACAGTATACAAAGAGCTCTAGTCCAAGCAGGGAATGAGATACATATATTCCCAGCTTGAGGGGGGCTGATAAAATAATTGTACTCTTTATTTTGGGCCTTTTATTTGGGCTTTTGTTTTTCTATTTGTCATCTGTGTTTTTGTTGTTTGCACTGTACATATATATACTCATTTGAATTCAATAAGATCAGTTTTCTAGTGCCATTCAATTTTACAATTCAGACTTCACTTCGTTTCTCTATGTTCTCTCTCCATTTTCCTTGTTTAGGGTTTCATCTCCTTTTGGTTGGCGCCTTGGGTGATTGTTACCTCTTCACCATGTCAGTTAATCGTATTATTTAAGTTAATTTATTCATATTTTATTTGTTTTGAAATGGTTATAATTATATCTGAAATCAAAACAATGTTGTAAGTTAGGATAATAGTTCAAAAGAGACAAATAAATTTTAAATTTTACTTTTTTATTATTTTGATAAGCTTAATGTAAATTACGAGCATGATACTAATATTAGTATTATATATATAAAGTTATTTATTAGGGAATGTTACAAATGATCAATAATATAAGAAATAAACCTTGACAATATAAACCTATGTTGATGTGAACGAATGAAGTAATGAATTTTAGTGAGCGTTTATTTCAAGTCTACGTTAAAAGTTAAATGAATAAATAGTTACTTTCACTTTTTTTCAAGTTTGTGATGTATTTTTAATTAGGAGGAGAATCAAATTGTCATAGTTATTGAAACATGCAGTTATGCACTTCTACAAATCTGTTGGAGATCCCACATCGACTAGAGATTAGAGACTTTCATTGTATATAAGTGGGTGCAAACCTCAATCCTATGAGCTGGGTTTATGGGATTGAGTTAGGCTTGAAGTCCACTTCGTAATAAAATCCTCATCAGTTTTTTTTTTGTATAAAAAGTTTATTATTGCTCCAGAGAAGGATTTTTCAATGGAAAAAGTTTAACAAAATTCTCACATGGATTATTGAGGATGGATAAAAGAGGCTATGGGAATCTTGTGTAGTAGTATCATGTGGATATTCTAATATAGCCTTTGAATTTATGAGGAGAATTTGTTTTTGCAATTCTCCAATTCTCATTTTTATCTTAGTAATTAGTCTTCTGATAGTATGAATTGTAATATAAACATTATGAATTTATATTAACAATAACATGTATTATCTAATAATATATACTACTGCCAAATCTAATATTAATAAAATATTATTTGTTAAAACAGTACATGATATTATTAATTTAAACACTATTTACTAAACCTGGATATATCACTCTAATAATACGATTCAAGTAATACATAAGGTTTGATTTTCTTAAATAAGATTTTAAATTTGAATCATCATATAAATAATAAAAGAAACGTGATTAAGAGAGACATTCTGATAAAAATAAAAACATTAAATCTAAAAGAAATACTATTAATATATATATATATATATATATATATTTATAATGTTTATATTAAAGATTTCATTTTTGTAAGAGAAAGTTCATGCATATAAGTACATGCAAGTCTAACTTTCATCAATTACTAAATGATTATTCTTAGTGCACGATTATAATAATTAGCAATGAAATCAAATCTTATTCTTTAATTCATGAAGATTGAAGGTAAAATGTCCAAATCTCTATCCTTTTCATATACTAGCAAGCCCTAGTGGACATGGGCAAAACCCAAATTCCTCCTTTTTCAATGGTCCTTTAATAATTGAGATACATAATATTGATGGGTTTAGCTTAATTAATACATAAACATCTTTGGCCTAATATATCATTGTGCTTGGCCTTTATTTTCTATTTTATGTTGTGATGACAGTCCGATTTGTCATGAAAGGGAAACCTGACACGTTTTGCAATTTGGTGACAAGTTTATGAAAGCTAAATTTCTCTTGGGATGATTTTCTTTTTGGCTTTGTTCTGTTATAGAATCTTTTCCTTACCTTTTTGAATGGTCACCAGACTTTGCAATTTATATGCATTTCAATTTCAAGTCAATAATTTGTATCCTTTTCTTGATAAATGATTCATTTTATTTCTTGATCTCCTTTACAAATAAATATCCTTTTAGGCAAAAGCAAAAAAAATGTCATCAGAATATTCTTAGTAAGAGCATTAGAGAAAAAAAATTACACTGCCATTTGTCACTTTGTCTTATCATAAATAAATCTGAGACTTACTTCGCAATCAATCTTTTGCAGAACCTGTATATTTCTTTGTCCTAAAAAGCTCAACCTTTCCTTTTCTTTCGGGTCACAAAATTTTATAACTATATTTACTTCGTATCAATAAGATGGTGATGAATAATTTAAAGAAAAATAATTGGACAGACCTAAAAGGAATAAAAAAGTTAATGTGATTTGAATTAAAAAGTTAATTTTTGTCCTACATTAAATGCATGACAACTTCAAAATTCAAATTCATGGAAAGGTTGATCAGCCAGTGTGAGAGAGAAAATTAACATAATTTTTTTTCTAGAAATAGACATCATTAATTTCCTTTTGGAATTGTCGGGTAGAACAAAATAACAGAAAGAAAAAAAGAGGAGAGCGTTAGGGATAAAGAAACAAGTTTTACCCAGGAAAGGGAAGAAATTTGCATGAATATTCTGTGTTTAACTGTTCCGATTTGATCGTCATCGTCTTTCTTTGATAATACTCTCCTTGTTCTCGCTATCTTCGTTCTCCGCAACACCTCTTCCTTTTCTCTCTTCCCACTTTCTCTGTCTCTGATTCTTGAATAAGAGCTTCAAATTTTGTTAAACCAATTGGGGCACAAAAATATCTTATTTTGAGCCTTGCCCGCAATCACCCGCTTCAAATTCAATTCTGGGTCCGTTTCAATTTCTTCAAAGGTGGCGAGCTGTGCGGATTGAGTTCGTGCCATTATTGTTTATATCTGGGGTAAGTCTTCAATTTTGTGGTATTGTAAATGCAATGTTTATGAATGACTTTCTCTTGTTTTGTTTTTGTGGGTGGTGTTGTGTTGATTTTGTTATAATTGGATTGTTGGAAACCGTGTGAAGGTTGTGGTGATGACGTGGCAATGAGGTGTGTGGCGGAGGAATGGAGGGTGTTCAGGGGAGGAGCGATAAGCTTCAGGGTGCTAGTGCTGTGATTCCGAGGAGCCGTTTGCGGGTTTGGTTCATCCGAGCGTGTTCAAGCATTGTGCTGTGGACATGTCTGTTTCAGCTAGTGACAGTGAGTGAACTATGGCGTTCCCATTTCTTTTTGGGGATTACAAGTCGAATACATCACACAATTCAACGTCCTCCCCAAGCACATAATGAACTTGTTCATCCGCCTCCCACTTTTCTTCCCCCAAGTTAGTTTTTCTTTACTTCATGCTTGTAGTTTTGGTATGAGGTTAAGGGATTATGGATGTGGGTTTGGACAACTGTAGCTTCGGTTCTGTGATGATGCAACCTTACGTGTGTGTGACTCATTTGTGAAGATCTCCTCGCTATTTCTCGCCTTCAGATTTTCCAATATTATTTGAGCAGTGAAATCCATATTGAATATAAGTTGTATTTGTTGTTTGGAGGTGATGATCGTGCTTAGATGAAAGTCGGTGCTGAATGTTTATGTGTTGTAGAATTTTTTAGAAAATGTTTTTTGTTTTCTGGATTGGTGCTTGTTATGAAGTAGATTTATGGGTTTCACATTCAGTTATGAGGAGGAAGAAGAGAAATATATATGCCTTCAACTTTAAATGCAGATATAATAGTGAATTATGATTTATGAAGTCAATATTAATTTGGCATTTACGATCATGTTTTGTGGAATCCTGCCAAGGATGAATTGATTTATAGTTTATACTGTTGGTGGCCTTAGAAAACAGGTTATTTTCTTCTAGGTGAGTCAGTTACCTCGATCGATTCATGCCTTTGTTTCTATCCAAGACCAAAAGTTTGAAAATCTGACTTTTTGACTCTTCCTCCACACAGTTTACCCGTCTAATTATTTTCCGTTTGATCTAATATTCTCATTGATGCATCTTTTGGTTTCCTTCTCGCATAACTGATACACATTAGGCCAATTTCCCTTTCATATCTTTTCTTGTATATCTACTGATCAACCTCAATATTCGATTCTCAGCTGCACTTATATTTGGCTCTTGTTGACTCTTCACTACCAGCCCATCGCCTCTATACAAGTTTTCTGATTCTATAGGTGCTCAATAGATTTTTCGTGTAACTTGATGGGCTTTTTGTGATCACAAATTATACTTGTAGCAATGAAGCATTTATCAATTTCTTACTTAGCTTGAATTTGGATGTGATGTCTGCAACAATCTTCATTCACTTAACGGAAATTGGAAAACAAATAAGACTATAACTATAGATTGCCTTCTTTGTACTTGCATATTTTAAGACAAGTTTGTAAGGGATTTATCTCCTTCAAAATGAGAGATTCATTTTAGAGAAATAAGTGTTGGGAATTCCTTCTTAATTTAATGGGAGATCATGACCAATAAATCTTGATAATTGATCCATTGAAATTGAAGACTGTGAAGTTCAACCTAGAAAGTTGAAGATAATCTTTTCAAGGTATTTTGAAAATGTAACAAGTATTAATTATCCATTATCTCTTTATGAGAAAACCTTTATCTCATTCTCTATATAAAGGGACTTGTAAGAAAGAGAAATGAAACCAAGTGAGGAGCAACTTAGAGAGTAAATGAGAGAGTTGTTGTCCACCATAGTGTGAGATTAGAAATCCTAGTGAGAGACTAGAAAGATATTGTATTTCATCCTTATTGGGTGAGATTAAGTGTTACCCTCAAAGGGAGAGAAACAAATATTGTAATCCTACTCGCATAGTGGAGACATTTTTTGGATTAGGTCTCGTGGATTTTTATTTCTTAAGTTGAGAAGGTTTTCCCATGTTAAAAACTCTCGATGTTATTATTCTATTTTGTTTTATTTTCTTTTGTCTGCTTATTGTTTCCGCAAGTACCCATGTTGTATCTACACCAAGGAGGGAGAATTAGTTCTAATTTTTCCAATAGTGGTATCAGAACTTGGTTCTAATATAAGATGGAATGAGTCATTACTGATGGAGATATGTTCAAGTTGACAGCAAACAACTATTCCTATTGGAAGCCCATAATGGAGGATCACTTATACTGTAAGGATATGCATGAACCTATTTCTTGCAAAAACAAGCTAGAAGGTAAGAGTGATAAAAATTGGAAACTTTTGAATCAAAATGTTGTTGCAATGATTTGAAATTATATTGATATAAGTTTGTTTGAGCATGTGTCCACATACACAAATGCTTATGAGTTGTGGTCAAAACTTGAATCTATGATTCAAAAGAAAACTCCAAGAAATAAAGCATCTATTGTTAGAAGACTGGTGAAACTTGAGTACACGGATAGTCAAAGTATGATGGAGCACTTGAATTCATTCAAGGGTCTTGTCAATCAATTAACAAAGATAGATATGAAGATTGATGATGAGTTCTAGGCACTTTGCTACTTAGTTTGTTGCTAAAAAGTTGTAGTCATGCTCAACAACTCAGTCTCATGGAAAGATCTCAATGGAAACTGCTTCAGACAGTATGTTGAATGAAGAATTCAGAAGAAAAGAAAAAAGTACAAATTTTCAATATGAAGCAAATGTTATAGATAAACGAGAAAGAGGTGAAACTCGTGGGAGAAACAAAAGCAAAGCCAAAGGCTATTCTCAATCTCGCACAAGAACAATAATGTGCTAATTTCTGAAGAAAGACCAAAAAGTCGAAAATGTCCATCTAGACTTAGTTGATCCAAAGAAGAAGGACTGTACTCTAACCATAACCGTTGTTGTAGACAATGATGTTTTTCTTATTGGAGAAGACAATTACCTAAAAGTTGCATATGGTAATTGCTCTTGGATCGTTGACTCTGGTGCCTCTTTCCATGTAAGTCCACATGAAGATTTCTTTTCAGATTACAAGAAAGGTGACTAGGGTACTGTGAAAATGGGATCCATGTTACAAGCAAGATTGTAGGTATTGGTGATATCGTGTTACTAACCGACACATGAAACAAGCTTGTACTGAAGGAAGTTAGGCATGTTCCAGAAATTTATTTCAACCTTATCTCAATGGGTAAGTTGGATGATGTTGGTTTTATAAGTCACTTTGGTACTGGAAAGTGGAAACTAGCAAAAGGGAACCTAGTCATTGCCATAGGTTCGAAGGAAGGATCCCTTTACACTATGCAAGAAAGAATTTGTTCTAGAGAAGCAAGTCTTGCTAGAGACTCCAAAGATCTTTGGCGCAAACAATTGGGGCATATAAGTGAGAAAGCACTCCTTGCCTAAAACCACTTACCAGGTATAAAAGGTCAAATCTTAGAATCTTGTACTGATTGCATTTATGGTAAACAATGCAGAGTCAATTTTCATAAATCAGGCAATTCCTCTAGGAAACATGAGGTACTTGAACTTTTGCATACAAATCTCTTGGTGGAGCCTACTACTTTGTTACATTTATTGATGATCACTCAAGAAGAGTATGGGTGTACTTGCTGAAAACAAAAAATCAAGTATTGTTAGTATTTAAAGAATTTCATGCTTTAGTGGAGCGTGATACTGGAAAAAAGCTTAGGTGTCTGAAAGCAGACAATGGTGGAGAGTACTGTGGTACTTTTGAAGCCTATTGCAAGATGTATAGCATCAGAATGATGAAGACACCACCAAAGACTCCTCGACTGAATGGAGTAGCCAAAAGAATGTTTCGTACTATTGAATAGAAAGTCATATGCAAGTTACAAGGTGCTAACCTCCCTAAGTCGTTTTGGGGTGAAGCAATAAAGATTGTAGTTGATAAGATAAACCTGAAACCTTCAAGACCTCTAGATGGAGAGATTCCAGAGGTAGTATGGTACAAGGAGAAGACATTCTTCAACCATCTGAGAGTATTTGGATGCAGAGCCTTTGCTCATATTCCAAAGAATGAAAGAAAAAAGCTAGATGCTAAGACCAAGGAGTGCATATACTTTGGGTCCCCAAATGATGAATTTGGGTACAAATTGTGGGATCCTATAAATAAGAAAATTGTTAGAAGCAGAGATGTTGTGTTCTTTGAGGATCAACTGATCAAATCAAAGATATTCAAAAGAAAAATCAGTGCAAGTCCAAAGTTCACATTGATTCAGGGGTAGAGATTCCTCAATAGCTAGATCCTGATCAAATAGATCAACAAACAGATCATGCTCACCAAGTTCCTGAACAGACTGATGAACAACCAGATCATGGTCAAATAATGTTAGATCCTCAAATACTACAAGAACCTAAGCCACAAGAGCAACAAATGCAAGTTGAATTGAGACGCTCTAAAAGAAGAAGAACAATGGCATCATCAAAGTATCCTAAAGAAGATTATATTACTTTGATAGATAATGGTGAACCTCAAAACTTCTCAGAGGCTATGGAGTCAATTGAGAAAGGGGAGTGGATCAAAGCCATGGAAGAAGAGATGAGCTTTTTACATGAGAACCATACTTATGATCTGATGGAGTTACCTACAGGAAGAAAAACCTTGAAAAACAAATGGGTGCACAAGCTTAAAATTGAAGAAGAAAGCTTGACACCAAGGTACAAAACTCGAATTGTAGTGAAAGGGTGCAATCAGAGGAAATGAGTTGATTTTGATGAGATATTCTCTCCAGTGGTAAAGTATTCCTCCATAAGAGTACCATTGGGTATAGCAGCTAGCCTAGACCTAGAAGTTGAACAACTTGATGTAAAAACAACTTTCCTACATGGACACTTCAAAGAAGAAATCTATATGGAGCAATTAGAAGGCTATGAAGAACCAGGTAATGAACACTTAGTGTATCATCTGAAGAAGAGTTTGTATGGTCTGAAACAAGCATCCAGACAATGGTATAAGAAGTTTGAATCCTTCATGACCAAGCACAGTTTCAAAAAGACAATTGTTGACCATTGTGTGTTCATCAAGAGGTATGAAGATGGAAACTTTATTATCCTACTATTATATGTTGATGATATATTGATCATTGGACAACATAAAACCAAGATTGCTAGTTTAAAGAACGTTTTAAGCAATTCTTTTTTCATGAAAGACTTATGTCCTGCAAAGCTGCAAAGCAGATCCTTGGGATGAAGGTGAGCAGAGATTGCTCCAAGAAGTTGATATGGCTATAACAAGAGAAGTACATTGAGAAAGTTCTCAAGAGATTCAACATGGATAAGGCAAAACCTGTTAGTGTTCCACTTGCCGAACATTTCAAGCTAAGCACAATGCAATAGGAGAAAAGAAAGAGATGAGCAGAGTGTTATTCTTCTATGGTAGGAAGCCTAATGCACGCCATGATTTGAACAAGACCATATATTGCCCATGCAATTGGTGTTGTAAGTCGATTCTTGTCCAATCCTGGAGAAGAGCGCACTGGAATGCAGTGAAGTGAATATTGAGATATTTGATGGGAATTACCAAAATATGTTTATGTTTTGGTAATGAAGATCTTATGTTGGTTGGATACACGGATTCAAACATGACTAGAGATATAGATCCCAAAAAATCCACATCAGGGTATCTAACGTAGGGGTAGCTGTATCTTAGCAATCCAAGTTACAAAGATGTGTTGCTTTATCAACAACTGAAGCAGAGTACATTGCCGCATCTGAAGCTGACAAAGAGGTAAAATATATGAAAAATCTCTTGCATGAATTGGGTCATGTTCAAGAAAGATATGTTCTCCATTGTGACAACCAAACATAGTTAAGAATCTTTCATTTCGTTCTCGAACAAAGCACATTGATTATCGTCATCATTGGATACGAAATGCTTTGGAAAATGGAGAGCTGCAGCTATAGAGAAGGTTCATATAGATGACAAATGGTCTGACATGTTGACCAAGGGAATTTAAGTTAAGAATCTAACAAACTGTTGTATGGGAGCTGGATTATTGATACTCTCAATTAAGTCGGGAAGGGAGAGGTTTGTTGGATATCCCTCCTTAATTTAATAGGAGACCATGATCAATGAATCTTGATAATTGATCCATTGAATATATTCAAAGACGGTCATTCCAAAGTCTTGAAATTATATCTCTCTTGAAGGCTATGAAGTTCAACCTAGAAAGTTGAAGATAATCTTTTCAAGGTATCTTGAAAATGTAACAAGTATTAATTATCCATTATCTCTTTATAAAGAAGTCTTTCTCTCCTTCTCTATATAAAGAGTATTTGTGAGGAAGAGAAATGAAAGCAAGTGAGAAGAGCAACATAGAGAGTAAATGAGAGAGTTGTTATCCACTATAGCGTGAGATTAGAAATCCTAGTGAAAGGCTAGAGAGATATTACATTTCGTCCTTGTTGGATGAGATTAAGTGTTACCTTCAAAGTGAGAGAAATGAATATTGTAATTCTACTTTTATAGTGGAGACATTTTTTGGACTAGGTCTCGTGGGTTTTTATTTCTCAAGTTGAGAAAGTTTTTCCACATTAAAAATTCTCTTCATTATTCTATTTTGTTCTATTTTCTTTCTTTTGTCTCCTTATTGCTGCCACAAGTGCCCATTTTGTATCAACACCAAGGAGGGAGAATTAGTTCTTATTTTCCAAACAAAAAGTGAGAATCTAAGGCCATTGAATGAGACACCAACCATTAAGATTGTGATTAAATGTATGTAAATGCATAATAAATTTTGTACTTGGTTCAAATTTTTAGTTGATTTTCTAACCAACAGGTATATCATCTTATCTTATTAAAAAGTGAACTTTAAGCCTAACTCAACCTTATAAAACCGGCTTATAAGATGAGGTTTGCACCCACATATATACTATGAAATGTCCTTATCTCTAATCGATGTGAGATTTCTAACAAACCCCTCACGCCGAGGCTACCAACTCGTGCGTGGAACTATATATTATGCGTGGTCTGATAATGGCTCGATAGCGGGTGACGCTAGGATAGACTCAAAATGGCTCTGATCCCTTATTAAAAAGTGGACTTTAAATCTAACTTAATCTCATAAAACCGGCTTATAAGGTGAGATTTGCACCCACATATATACTATAAAATGTTCTTATCTCTAGTCGATGTTGGATCTCCAACACATCTCATTGTACTTTCTTAAGTGAATTTCTCACTTTAGAAGAGCCAATTTCACATTATCCTTACATAAAACTCAACATCTAGCATTTATGTGTTTCCATTTTAACTTATTTTATAAAATGAATCTATATATATTAATTGTGATATATTTGTATCTATTCACTTGAGGCAGTTTTCTGTTCACTTGCACGTTTTGTTTTGGATATTAATAACATAGATAGTTGCCCAATTGCTGGATCAAAATGTGTCTTGTTTTAGATGGGCTCCCACGACCATGAACATCTTGGTTGTCTTATCATTTGATTTTCAATGTTGGGTATTCTTAATTTTCAAAAAGACTACGTGAATGAAGTATATATAATATAAATCAATGCATATTAATATATGGTTTGATGGATAGGATATTAGTTGAATTTTATACCATTTTTACACATTCCTGTAAATATTAAAAGCCTTGTGACCTGAAATATTTCAGGAAATTATACAAGTAATGGTTTTCTGAGAGTCTACTGCAATGGGGGCTTGAATCAAATGCGTGCAGCGGTTTGTATCTTCTTTGCTGCTAGTTCTCTGTTCCTTGTCTATGATAATCTTAAATGTTCATATAGCAGATTTGGCATTTCAGATTTGTGACATGGTGGCCATTTCTCGACTTTTGAATCTCACATTGGTTGTTCCAGAGCTTGATAAAAAATCATTTTGGGCAGATCCAAGGTATATCATTTGTTTTTAAAATGAAGAGTATTATCTTTTGGCTTCCATATCATTTTAAAGTTTTGTAGTTTTCTTTTTTCAGCAATTTTGAGGACATTTTTGACGTGAGACATTTCATTGATTCTCTACAAGATGAAGTTCGAATAGTGAAAAGAGTGCCCAAAAGGTTTAGTAGGAAAAGTGAGCAGACTATTCTGAAGATGCCTCCTATTAGTTGGTCAAATGAAAAGTATTACATGGAGCAGGTGAGCAGATTCTATAAGCTGCATTTGGGCTAAAACTATGTACTGTATGTTAATCAAGCTCTCTTATTTGCTAATTTAAGGTTTGATAAAATGATTGATTAATGATTCTTCACCTTAACCTCTATTCAGTTCTAAGACAAGAATATTTAACGTCTTTGGACTGTATGCTTCTTTAACATTTTACAAGGGAAGACTGTGTTTTCTGATCAGATTGCTTTTTAGTGGATATTTCCTTAGACCCGTCAGATTTATATTGAAGGTCTAGTTTTAGGGTAATATACAGTTATATTTGTCTAGTATCCAAACATTTCCCTAAATTGTCTTCTCTGTCATGGAAGGAAGTTTTAAAGAATGTCTTGGAACAGTGATTGTAGGCTTGTAATGGTCATCTTATCTAAGTTTTATTACTTGATAATGATGGCAAGGCAGATGACAAATGTCAGAAATTGTATTCTTGCAAAATTAAATGGGATAGAAGTATCAATTATTATGGATGTCTAATCTGAATTATAATTTTGTCTGATTGCCAGTATGCACTTATGCATGCGGTAGAGTTGTCCTCTTGATTTTGTTATTAGATGCGTCTAGACTATAAAAACAGGGATCACTTGTATATAAATTAGGAGTTCCACAAAAGGGCTAATATTTGTCTGAGTAATAAATTGATTCTCTAATTTTTTACACGTGTCCATGCGGGTGAATGAAGAAATGGTAACTATGGATTTGTTCCATCTGACAACTTTGAAGTTCTTGTTTCTCTTTATCAATACCCATTGGATTTTTGGCTATATGATCTTCTTCACTGAAAGACTTGACACTCTCCCCCCCTTTCTCCTAAAGTTTTTGAGAGGATGGCAATTATCAACTGTGAACTGGTAATTTGTAAATTACTAGATGCATTATTACTCTCTTGTCCTTTGAGAGGAAATAAAATATGAAGAGGAAAATACAGGATACAGTAGACAGATGATGTTTAGGGTTGTATTGATTGTATTATCAGAATCATGATTGTATTCTCTTCCTCCCTCTCTCGTTTTGAGTTATACATGTCTTGAGTTTAATTCGATGCCGTGGACTCCACACTGCAGATTCTTCCGCTTTTTGGCAAACATAAGGTGGTACATTTCAACAAAACAGATGCTCGTCTAGCGAACAATGGTCTCCCACTAGATCTACAAAAACTTAGGTGTCGTGTAAATTTCCAGGCACTTAAATTCACGCCTGAACTTGAGAATTTGGGCCAAAAATTGATTCGGATACTGAGTAAAAATGGACCCTTTGTGGCATTGCATCTGAGATATGAGATGGACATGCTGGCTTTCTCAGGTTGTACGCTTGGTTGCACTAATGAAGAAGCTGAGGAGCTCAAGCGGATGAGGTATTATATATTTCTTGTTTTACTGTACATATATTTATGGATTGGTTTTTGTAAGAGGTAGGTGCTTCTTACCTGACAGTTGCTGGAGAAGATGTTGATCACTAGAATTTTTTTTCTCTATCATAGCTTAATGCCATTGATTCTAGACGGTTAATTATGCCTCCTGTTCTATCCTAGAGAGTCCCGGATGCTATTTGCATGGAGGAGAGCAGTGTATCTGTAGTTCACGAGTAACCTGACATGTTGATTTTTGCATACTTTGACAATACACATTAGTTACCTCCATAAAAAAAATATTCATGTTGTCAAAGTTATTTGTAATGAGCTGGCATAAGAAGGGTCTATCTCATAAAATTTTGATCTTGCTTGAGTAATTCAGGTATGCATTCCCTTCGTGGAGAGAAAAGGAGATAGTGTCTGAAGAAAGGAGATTACAGGGTCTCTGTCCTTTGACACCAGAGGAAGCAGCCTTAATTCTGCAAGCCTTGGGTTTTGATAGGGAGACACCAATATATCTTGCAGCTGGTGAAATTTATGGTGGTGAACGTAGATTAGCACAACTGAGAGCTGCTTTTCCAAGAATTGTAGGTTCACCAACACCCCATTCCCACGTCATTTCTGTTTATATTTTGGCGGTTCCGTATTTGATATAATCTAAATAGTTAAAATTGAGAAGCTACTTAGGATCTAGAAGGGAGCTAAAGATCGTAAATCATTGGATCATTACACGGTTTGAAAGAGCCTACCAAATCCAATATATGTATGTGAATATAAATTTATATGTAATGCATATAAAATAACAAATAAGAGAGAAAGGACTTTAAATCACTGCAAAACCCTTGCTTAAACTTAAATCATAAGGTCATACATAACTCATAAACTAGTAACAACTTAATTTAACAACTCCAAACACAAAATATCATCAGAATCAAAACAGAATGGAGAGTAGACGAGAGATAAGAGACAGAAGCAATAATGCACTAGGCAGAACGAGAGGCCCACAAGAACTACAAGAGAGATGCGGCCGAAAAAAGTATTCAGGGTTTCAGTAGAACTGGGTCAAAAATAGGTTTCCCATGGGTTTTCAGTTTAAGTGAAAAAACCGGACCACATTGTAACACAGTGGGATCACACGACCCCACCAATCCTCCATTTTACTTGACAATCCCACTGATTCACCAGAAGCTTTAAGCTGAGATAAGGATTGCAAACCGTGGCAAAGATAGTAATATCTTATGAGTTGACATGTGTTTTTAACTCAGATTTAATAAAATGCTATAATGGATTTCAGGGGATTCTGCAGAATTGTCCATTTACAGTTCATATGACAAATATTATTTTACAAATTCAACAAAATACTTTTGAAAGAAATTGTATATTCTTTACCTACCTGACACAGTGTATTCTCTCTTATCATGGTTTCTGCTTTTCTCAATATTCTTTTGACTTTCAGATTAAGAAAGAGACATTGCTGGCCAATGATGAGTTGCAGCAGTTTCGGAATCATTCATCACAAATGGCAGCTTTGGATTTTATTGTTTCTGTAGCGAGTAACACCTTTGTTCCAACATATTATGGTAACATGGCAAAACTTGTCGAAGGCCACCGCAGGTGTGCATGGACTCTCTTGTTACTTGCAATTTTGATTTATATTAGAAGGCCAAGGCAAGTAAACCACCATTTGGGTCCCTAAAATTGTATATAGCCCATTTTAAAAAAAAAAAGGGACTGGAGTAATAGTATCACATAATTTTAACCAAATTAACAGGAAGCATTAAGTTCAAGTACTTTAATGAAACAACTGGAAATTTCATATTTATTTGGAATTTCCATGGTTTCAGGGACTAATGTGATGTCATACATTTTTCAGGAGTAAAAATGATGGTTTACTCACCTACAGTAGCCTTGATAAAGAAACCACAAAATAAATTATAATTTGTCCTCCTGCAGGTATTCTGGCTTTAAAAAGTCCATCTTATTGGATCGGAAAAAGCTTGTAGAATTGCTTGATATGCATCAGAATGGAACCCTTCCATGGAATGAGTTTGCAAATGCTGTGAGGAATGTTCATGAAAGAAGAATGGGACAACCAACTCGGCGTAGAGTTGAAGCAGACAAGCCAAAGGAAGAGGATTATTTCTATGCCAACCCTTACGAGTGCCTCTGCGAGGGAACAGAGTGTGATGACTTGCTAGGTGCTCTTAACTCCAGTCAAATACAATGAGTACAAGCTGCATAATGTAAAAATGCACTTTTGTTTCCAACAACCATTTTAAAAGAGGAATTTATGAACGGCTCCTTCCCACTTAATGGCTCCAGTGCTGTACACATCATGATGACCTTTTTAAATTTATGTATGTACACATGAATTTGTAGAGAACCATGGAAAAGAAAGTAAGAGGAAAAAAAAAAGAGAAAGGGAAATATCTGCTTCTATTGAGGCATGCAAAGATGTATCTTCAATTTCACCCTTAATTAATTTATTTATTTATCCAAATTTGAGTTCAGTATCGCTATATAACAATTTTTAATGTTGCAGCCTTAAATTAAGATAAGGCCTTCTAGAAGTCCACTGCATCTTCCTCTTTACAAACAACAATTAAGTAATAGATTGTAATAAAGGGGGACGAGTCAAAAACTTGATTATGATCCTCTTCAAAGATAAATTGGATGCATGCCATGGATTCGTCTTGGAAGCCTCCTTCTGTGATTTAACGGGAGTTCATGTTTCTCGTCCTTTGGAAATGGAGACAAAAGCGTGTCCTTAACTGGTGCAAATGCTTCTGCTTCTTCCTCCTAAAAGAATTTTCCAAGGTCCCCTAGGATATCACCATTTTCCCCGCAAAGTCCAAGGTCCTTGAGCCTCCTTTCTTGGTAATATTCTAACTCGGCCAATTCCAATTCTTTCTCCTTAAAGATATCGTCAATTTGCTGCAGAAGCTGCTTCTCCCCTTCTCTAATTCCCACGGCTATAGCAAGTCTTGAATCTAGCTTTGCTGCTTTCAACTTTTGATCCTGCCATTCACGTGCTTTGTTAGTTATTTGCAGAGCTCAATCAGCATCAAAATTTTCACATAGGTTCCTTTCCATTGGGAGGAAAGAAAGTCATTTGAGAAAAAATATGAATTGGAGAGAAAATGGAAGTAAAGAAAAATTTAAAATTTTCTTTCTAAAAGACTGCTTGTTTTGTTCCTTTGCCTTCCACAATCTTTCCCATCAAACAAATGAAAATGCTTTATAATCCATATTTTTTCTCCTCTCTTCCACACACACTATGAATGTGCATTGTAGGATGTCATGTGGTTCCTCTAGAAGTGTCCGTGATGCGGATATATAGATACTTTATACCTATAAACTAGAGGGCAATGTTTTAATGTGCATGGTTTTCCTCCCTTAAAAGTAATATACAAATCATACCTCTTCAATGGTTGTATGATAAGAAGCAAGGGCAGTTTTGCAGGTCTCTCTAATCACTCTGCATATTAGCTCCTCATTGTCACGGCTCACAGGCAATTCAAGATGACCCCAAATGGAATTTCTAAATATTGACTCCAAAAGGAAAGCATCAGTGCCCCCTAGAGCAACTAATCTCAGATATGGAAGCAGCCCTGGTGGAAGTGGGCGGTTGTAGAAGATGTCAAAGTATGCTGTCTCACCAAAACCATTGGACTCAGCAATGTCCAGTTTGTCACCAAAAAAGGGGTCTGACTCAGATATCTGCAGTGTCAAGGTATATGCATTCCGGTCTGCATTTGGTTCAATGAAACCGTAGTCCAGAGCCAGCTCGGCATTGCTTTTATTCAAATCATATTGGATATACACCTACAGTAAAAAGTTCCTTCCATTGTTATGTGTAAGTATATTACCATTGTATTTTATGTCACCAATTGCACGGATTCTTCTTCTAAATACAACATTGACAATGTTCTCCTTAAGGACTTATACAAAATAAAAAGAAAAAATGAAATGAAATTCTTCATCAGATTATTAGCTTAAGCAACAAGTAAAACATTAAAAATGTAGAGAAACTAATGAGAGAAGTTTTACAATTTGTTCATAATTTGTTATGGAGAAGTTCATTTCATTTTCTTCTTATTTCTTTTTCTCTTTGAAAAATATTACGGAAAAGTTTGTTCAAACATGTCCTGGTTCGTAACACACTTCGTTTTCCTTTGACTAATAAGAGCTGGCTTGCTAGTTCATATATAAGCTTCTTAGATACTATCATGCCCCTATCGGCTAAAACTCCTTACATGGACATTGATACATTTATTATTAAAGTATATAATAGGTTTTTTTTAACGAAAATGATGCAATTTTACAAAGAATTTACCAAAATTAGCAATTTTTAGAAAATTTATCCATATGGTAAGTCATGCCACAAAACCTCATTGTGAAGAAGTTATGTAAGTAGAATATGACTTTAGATTTGTCAAAATGAAATTGTGTCTAAAGAGGAAAAGTCGTGTTTGGCCACACAAATTTGATTAATTTGTTTTCTTTTTATTTTGGATGAAGTTTTACACAGAAGACATGATTTCGATTGTTTTTATATAAGTCATGCACCCCTTACGCATTATGTATAAATAAGTTTGCTTTTACTAAAACAATTATTGAAATAGTAGATGTTTCATCACTTCACACTGTGTTTAGATAAAAAAAAATATTTCAAACTACCATATTAAAATTGGGAACATGTTATTTGTTATAATTGATAACAATTCTATTTTTTTATTCATGTTTTAATTTAAATTTATAACAATTTACATTAACCTCCATAATGTATTTATTTATAACTATTATAATCAAATTACAATAAAACAATTGTTGTGTGCATCAAATTATATTAGAGATCGTGTCAGTGTCATACCACTTTATTCAAATTAAAAAAAAAAAACTTAAATTAAGATTAATCAATATAGTGTCGATCAAACACAAATTCTCATGACTTTTTCACAATAAAATTGTGTTATTTTGGAACAATTATAAGGTAAATTTCTCAAAAACTATCAATTTCGAGAAATTCTTGGTAAAATTGCATCATGGTTAAAAAGTGAGAAGAAAAAAAAAATAGAGGCAAGGGTACTTTACCTGGTCCCCAGCCTTGAGGGCAAGGGGGCTCCTTAGGGAAAATAGGTAATCCCAGGAGAAAAGGCCTGCTGCTCCTTTAACTTCATAAGCATGATCATCTGTAGTCACTCTGGCACTATGGTTTATCTGACCCACAAATTCAATTTGGAAAATACAATTTCAGACACAAAACAAGTAATGTGTGCACTTCAAGGAGTAAAAGTTGGTCTTCCTGTAATATCTACTCCTTTCACAGTTATTCCTCTTAATTTGACAGATTTTTCTTCATTTGATCTCCAAACAAGTAAATTGGTACGCTCACGACAGAAAGAGAGAAAATGAAAAGGACCTTACCAAGTCAGCAAATGGAATCACAACTAGATTTTCATTGCGAAGGCGAGAAAATGCTCTTGATCTTAGAATTCCAAATGCCCAGAAAAATTCATCAATGGTAATAGGAGAAGGGAAAAGCTTCTTATTAGGGAGTATAATTTCTTTTTCCACTCTCCTAAATTCGCTCTTTACATACTCTTTCACACTCAGTGTTGTGCTTAGAAGTTGAGTCCCTACACAAATCAGTTGAATCAGTAGTAGTACTGAAAACCTCAGCACAAAACAAGCATTTCCAAAGGTAACTAACTACTCCTAAAAGCACAATCTTTTCACCATTTATTTACATTATTTTGCATTAAAACATTGACACAACCAAGTAACTAACTAACCTTGTAGCTCTGAGAGCTCCTCCTCTGACCTGCACTGGAATAACCAATT
>Ga0123342_1005111_pt1 | contig 19383 bp, 6 predicted proteins | sample Turbeawhitnodule_FD_89960 | JGI IMG/M metagenome (GOLD analysis project Ga0123342, IMG submission 89960) | Root nodule microbial communities of legume samples collected from Mexico - Turtle bean Mexico white nodule | ecosystem: Host-associated > Plants > Roots > Nodule | place: Mexico: Nepantla... | reverse complement strand
TATATATATATATATATATATATATATATATATATATATATAATTTTATTAGTTTTTATAATAATTATTTTAAATGAAAGTGTTGCTATTACTTTTAATTAACTAATATTGTAACAAAAATTAAACTCTGTACTTTTTAAGACAGTTAAATTCTGTTTTAATGTACACAATAAATATTATCATGATATAACTCATATTTTCATATAGTTCTCACAAAAATAAAAACTTATTTTTTCTTTAATTTATTGTGTCTTTATTTTCTACTATATTTTATTTCTCATGTCAACATTAATAATTTTTTTTACCTAACATTCACCTCCTAATTAAAAATATAATAAAAATTATAAAAAAACTAAAATTATATTGATCTCTATAGATCATTTTTTTTCCTTTTTAGCTGAAAATTCAACCTCTTAATTAAAAACGTAATAAAAAACTATTATAAAGAAATTTTAAATTATATTAGTCTTTACAGATCATATTAGAATGGATAGATTCCTTGTAGCTAGGTTTTTAAATTAATTTTGATTGTTATTTGATATAAAAAATTATCTTATTAATCAAATTTAAATTGAGTAAAAAACAAACATATATTTTCTAAATAAAACAACATCAAAAGAAAATTATGTATAACAAAATTTTCATTTTATTTACAGTATCAATTGAAAAAATATATATAAAACTATAAATAAAAAGAAATCTAAACTTATATTTATAGAGACAAACACAGTTTCAGTAAAAAAAATACAAATGACTAAAAAGTCAAATTATCAAACATGACTTAATTATAACTAAAAATAAGAAGTTAAAATTGTACATTGAATCTAATGATGCCTTCAAAACCTACTAATCTTTTTGGGTATTTCTTTTAAAAAACAACCCATTTTGATAATTAATTTTCTAAAAAAACAACACCAGCATTAGAAAATTTCCAACTCTTAAATGTGTTCTCTAGTTAAAGTTTGACTCCCACCTTATCAACTTACTATAATAAAAATAACTATCATTGTTAAGACAGTTCATAAAAAATAAAACTCTAATTTTATTGATGAGTAAAACCAAAATCATATTACAGCTAAGTTTTACATTTATCCTCTGAAAGTACAAGAATATGATAATTTGTTTAAATTGTTGTTCTCTCTTTATTTTAGAGATCAGAATCATTGATTTTCTTTTTTTTATCATCAACCAAACTAATCAAGATTTTATTTTATTATCAATATCATCACCTTTTCACATTTATTTCTCTTGTAAAAAAAATTATGGCATTAGTTGTATGACATAAACATTTCAAATTTCTAACTCACAAAACGATTAGAGTATAAGGATATATTGAGTAACATGGATATAAACATAGTTTTAATCACAATTAGAGTGTTGGAGGGTGGATTTAGGGCAAAAAAAATAAATTGTATATGTTTATTACTATCCTTAGGATACTAATTGAAGACGTAAAGGTAGAAAATATCTATTATACATGTAAGCTATCTTCATGAATGCAAATATATATATACATTCTATATTTTTATTTATATTCTTCATATATAAAAGAAAATGATATATAAATTAGCAAATCTGCCATGTCATTGACAGCAATGTGAAGACCTGAAACTTATCTGTCACAGAAAAAGTTCTCTTTACTTACAGCCAAAATAAATATTTGACTAGTAAGTTTGTTTTTATTAAGTAATTTGTTTTTTTTTTATGTAAATATGTAGTAGGAATCTCTACGTGCCATTCTTTTCTTCTCTTTTAGACACCCACGCAATAAATTTATAACTAGTTAGTTTAATCAGTGTGGAGTTATCTCCATTTAAGAAAATATTTAAAGGGCAAAAAATTTTTGTTTGAGATATGCCCATCTTTTTAGAGAACATTGTTTTCTTTTGCCAATTCATGTTATATAATTAAAATATATAAAACAATTACATCAATGGAATGGTTCTCTATTCTAGCTAGTGTAGAAACCTAACTAAGTTTCAACTAACAGGAATTCAAGATCATAGGAAGAATCGATTTTTATGCTGCCAAATGGAATTATGAACAAAAAGACATCACAAAATTCTCAACTAAATATGTATCAATTCATTAAAGTGCTGACGAGAGATAATATTTAAATTAAAAATTATATTATTTCCTTTTAAATGTTCTCTAAAAATTAATTTTTAAAATAAAAAATAATTAGTTGTTATATTTATTAAATTAAATATTATATTTAAAGACCACAAAATTATTAATATTTGTTAAATCCTAAATCTTAAAAAAAATACTTTAAATATTAATAATTTTGTTAATATTAATATAGGAATATTAATATTAAATTGCTCATCTTTAGATATTAATATCTTTTTAATAATGCATAAAAAAAAAAATTTTTATAATTTATTTTCTATACGCAAATTAATTTGTAAAAGAATTTTATAAAATATACAATTCGTCTGATAGTAACTAACATAAAAATAAGATATGCAAATTTTAAAATATTGTAATCTACAAAATTAATACTAATAAAGTTAACTTGCGTATATGCACTTTTATTTAATACAGTTAAAAAATGAATCGAAATGTTTAAATTAAAGTTAACTTACATATGTGTTTTATATTGTGTTCTATATGTTGTGGTTTTCATGTTATTCAGTAGACGTATAAATAAAATGATTTAAAATATTTATAAAGTATTTTTTTTGGCAAACAATAAATTAGATAGAAAGAGAATATAAAGGAGTGTTAAAGAAAATATCATATAATTTTTTTAAAATTACAATTCAAACCTAGACGGACGTTTGGAAATCCCATAAACTACCATGTTAATACAAGTAATAGTAATTGACATTGAGTCAATCTGAGAAAGAAAAAAACATCATTGAAACTTTGGTTTTTAACTAAGTGCACAATTGTACTTGAACTAGAGAAAGTATTTCGTTTGCATCCATTTTTGCTTAATTGAACACTATCTAATTCCTATGTTTCCAAATGTACCAAATGATTGAAACTCATACTTTCTTCCACAACTTCTTATTTTCTTTGTTGAGCCAAATACAATGAAATTGTTCGAAGTGTTCTTTCAAAACATAATGGTTTACGGAACTAATCCCTAACAATTTACTGCATAAATTTCAAACAACATTCGCAATCCGATAAAATATTAAGAGATGGAGAGTCATTTCCTCATTTTTCCCACCTAAAACACATAAAAAAAAATCTACAAAATGAACCGCCATTTTAATAAAATTTTGATTTGTGACAATCCTAAACAATTGATGTAATCAATAATAAATTAATGTTTTTTAATTAAAATTAATCGTGGATTTTTTACGGAAAATTAACTTACATAAGTAGTTAATATTTATATTTATATAGGATGGTATGTTAATGTTTTAATATAGGAATGGGGGGCCATTTATTGAAGGAATCATTTGTATATTTTGGTAGATGTTAAATTTAAGCAACCTAGTACACTACAAGAAAGTACCAACAACTATACCTTCTGAAATTATAGCTATAAAAGTCATCAGTAAATATTAATTATCAAAATACTAATTAAGTTATTGATACAAGACCCTCCAATAGTAAAAACACTCAAACTATACTTTATCACGTGGTGTATATAATGCATTATTATTTAATAGTTAATAAATACATTTTAAATAAGTATTTTACATTTTACAAGACATCTGTCTATTTTGTCCTACTATTAAAAGCTGTCGCCAATTAGTCATAGTCAAGTTAATTATGATAATTAGCTGAGTTTTTCCACAAAAAGTTGCCCAAAAACAAAGTTTTCAATAGGAAAACTTGCCTATTTTTTAATATTCTTCACTATAATAACTAATTGGTTGTAAATATGTTAGTCATTAAATATTAATGTTTTTACCAATCAAGTCAAATATATTTTTCTAGACAAGTTATTATTATAAAATAATAATATTAGTTATATATATATATATATATATATATATATATATATGAATGGGAAAAAGGAGTAATGATAAATAAATACAACTCTCATAAACCACCTAATAAAGTTAACCTAAAATAATCTATCATCACAAAAATGGTGATGCATGCAAAAACCTCTTCCCAGCTGGTCAAACAAATACTTAAGTTGGAGGTTATGTATATAAAGCAAAACTATGTTAATTCATCACTTCGTTATCTTCATTTATAAGCTCTAAACTTTATGAAAAATTGACTATATTTACATTTTCATCGTATTTTTTTGAGTCTTGTAAGCTAGAAATAGGTTTAATTTTAAATGGGTTTAGTTTCATGTGGTATATGTATTTCTTATATACTTGATTACACACCTTTTCTTCTACATCATTTGCTTACATGCAACCCATTGATTTTATTTTCACTTTCTCATACCAACCTTTTTTGTTTGATTGCATAGTTAGATAAAGACTCACTACACTTGTCTCACATTATATGCCAACTGCAAATCACACATGTGATACCTTATAAGTTATACCCATAATTTTGTCATAAGAAACTTTGGATTCAATTTTATGCTTCTAATTGATAGTTTTATTTATTTATTTCAAAAGTAATCTTAGTTGAAAATCTTGGTTTGTTTATGTTTTAAAAACTTATATTTTCAGAAAATCAAATTTCATGAGATAATTAACATGATAAATAATTATAATTTACGATAAATTATGATGTTGCTTTCTGATTTGCATGAAGCTTATATAAATAATTCTGAAATATTTATATAAATCAAACAAATTTTAGGTTGGAAACATTTTTTTATGATTTTTAGGAGTCGTGATTATGGGACTTGAAAAAAATAATTATTGTATCAAACACTTTAATATAGAGATGCCTTTTATCTTACTCTTATTGTTTTTTATCTAACTATTTAAAACTATTATATTAAGAAAAAATGAAGGGTACTGTAAATTACTTATAAACTATTATATTAAGAAAAAACAATGAAGGATAAATAAATAGAATAACTCTCTTAATCACAGGTACCATAAAGTTTTCAGTTTCTCAAAAACATAAAGGTGAAAATGTTTATTTCAAACCTTTGATTTATATTTTAAAAAATAACATTCACAAGGAACCATATTTTTTGGAATGTTTTCCGGCTATGTTTCCCATCACAAAATCATTCTTATGGAGTTGAAAAAATTATTGAAAAAATGTTTTACAAAGATAAAAAATTTAATGTTATTTTATTAAATAATTTAATACAATGAATAAATTGATATTGTTGGTCTAATTTACCTGAATTTAAAGTTAAAAAATAAACTTGAATACTTATGGTGTTTTGGGAAGAGGAATAAAGAGTTAACTATGCCCCAGTATGTGTTATTGTGAAACATACATTTTAGATATGAATATTTATGGGTATTAATTTTGGATATAAGTAAATAATAGACATTAACATAATGATGAAAGTAAAAATAGTTGTTTTAGAATGATTTTAAGAGTAATATAAATAGTGATTAAAATAAAAATAATTTGAATGTTATAATGAAAAATGGGTGAGTATCTGATCTAGTTGCACACGGCTTCTCTCTCTTTTGGACAAGATCCTCTCTCTTCTACATATATAAAATCTCTTTCAGATTTGATCATGACACCCCACTTCTTATAACATATCTTCACCTTTTCCTCTCCACAACTTCACTCTCTTATTCCAAACCACAAATGGTGAAGTTCTCAAAGGAGCTTGAAGCTCAACTCATACCAGAATGGAAGGAGGCCTTCGTCAACTACTGGCAGCTCAAGAAGCAGATAAAGAGAATCAAGCTCTCCAGACTTCCCAACCAATCCCACCACCATGCCAAACCACACTTTGCTCCCTCCATTTTCAATTCCTTTCGTTTCTTTCTCCACAACATCGCTCACAGCCTCTCAGATTCCCACCACCCAGACCTCACCATCATTCAGGTAACTCAATAACACAACATTAATATTTTCACTTCCTTCATCTACTTCTGCTTCTGTTTCTGTTTATCGCTTCCTGCGAGTTTGACTAATGTTCTCGGAGAAATTGAGTTTCTTTTGGTGATTTCTGGCAATGAATATATACCTTCTATTTGGCACGTACCCAAAAAACTATGCTGACAGTACTTGGCACAGACTCGCTGAAATCTTGGTACCATTTTTGCTTATCGCTATGTTTTTCTCTCTTGCCTTCTAGCCTGCCTTCCGTTGAAGAAGAAAACTACTCATATGAATATGATAAGTTTATTTTGATTGAAAAAACTTGAAAAGGAAAAGTAGTTTTAGAAACACTTTTTTTTTTCTTCTATTCAAATTCGAAGATGATGATTTAGTGCACGACTGTGCACGGCTTTACTGCATGAACAGTGGGAAACTAAATGCGACGGATTTTCTCTGACAAGGAATTGCTTTGGAGAATGCAACCGGCCAAAACTCTTAACCACATAATTTTTTACATGGTAATTAATGTGAATGACGAAAAACCAAACAAATAAAAATAAATTTAATGTGGTTGCCAAGATTGAGAAAACAAACTCTTTTCATTTGTAGCTCAAGTAATTACCAATTGAAAATCTTATTTGTCATTTTTGAGTGTGGTACAATAAAATTTCCAACTAAATCATCTATCATTGTTTCTCTCCTATTTTTAAGTGTTACTTAACAAAAATTATTTTATTTTATTCTTATTTTCTAATCTAAAACAATATTAATTATTTTTTCATTTATATCCTTACCATTTATATAACATTTAATTAATTTATATATATATTTATTGCCATATAGAAATAAGAAGAGTATACCAGAAAATTTTATAAATGTTTTATTTAATTAAAAAAATTGTTACATTTCTTAGTTTTTCTAAAAAAATTCCAAATAATATTTAAAAGGGAATATAAAAATAAATTATTCAAAAATCTGATTAGTGTGATCGAGAATATTTATTAAAAATTATAAATATTTAGTCTGTATTAGAAATTATGTAATAAAATGTGTTAACAATCATGATACACTAATGGAATAGAGGCGGTAACAGAAAATAAATCAAACTCAACAGGCCTGAAGTTATGTATTTAAATGTGGTGGATGGGTTAGAGATGAATGAAATTGGTATTTGAGTTTTTGAAAAGTGAATGGTAATAAGAAAGGAGTAAATAAAATGAATGATTATTAGAAAGAGAAAAAAAAATTAAGAAAAGTTGGAGTTGGCGTAAAGAGATATAAGAAGTAATTTAACAAGATGAGCATAGTGTGGGGTTTAGTACTAAATAAAGTGGGTTTAGTGGCCCTCCTTTTTCGTCAATTTCTTTTCTGCTTTCTTTCGGGGGAGTTTCTCAGTCTCTCACGAAAGCCACCAATTTCTCGCCTTTGCGGATCTATCTGTGCCACTACGGTCGCAACATAAAATATACAGGCAATTTCTTTTGCAAAAAATAATGTTAAGAAAACACCAAAATTAATTAAATAAGTATGTAGGTGAGGAAGAAAACCACAAAGGGCAGTGAAGAAGAAATCTACGAGACAGAGCTTGCGCAGTTATTTTCGGAAGAGGATGAGGTACATTCATTTATTTAATCGGTTTTAGATGATTTATGCATATACTATGTTCTTGTACGTAGTCACATGAAGACATTTATTATTGTTTTTGTTCAGGTACGTGTGTTTTTTATGAGGCTGGATGAAGAGCTAAATAAGGTGAACCAATTTTACCGGAAACAAGAGAGTGAGTTTCTTGAGAGAGGAGAAACCCTGAACAAGCAGCTTCAGATTTTGCTTGACCTAAAGCAAATTATCAGTGACCGTCGCCGGAAAACTTCTCTGTCCAAGCCATATAGCACCGGAATATCCCCTCAGTATTCTCCAACCCGTGATTCTGATTACTCGGGTCAGCTTTCTTCTTCATCTACAGGAGTTGATCATTGTTGTCTTTTATAATATTATTAAATAGTATCTTGGTTGATTTCTGCTAAAAATATTTCCTAGTGTCAATTTTGGGGTTTTGGGTGCTTGCTGACATCATACAACATTCTGCTATGAAAGTTGTATGTCTACGTGGACCAGGATGTGGAATATTGTCCACCCATCACATACTTCAATATGCAATGATAAATCCTAATTAAAAGTATTGATATTTGTACATTATTTCAGATTACTGACTAAGTTGCATGCTGATGTTATAGTTTGTGCAGAAAATTTTGGAGATTCAGATGAAACAACTTCAGAAGTTTCACAAACGGATGAGGTAATCACGACATTAGAGAAGAACGGTATAAGTTTTGTTAATTCAGCGACGAGGACAAAGACGAAGAAGGGAAAACCTAAAATGGCAATGAGAATTGATGTTCCAGCCACCAACCCAACTAGGGCCATTACAGCCATCACTAGCATGCTGTGGGAGGATTTAGTCAACAATCCAACCGGAGATTTTGTTCACAAGAGAAAGCTCCAATGTGCAGAGAAAATGATTCGAAGTGCTTTTGTGGAGCTCTATAGAGGCCTTGGCCTACTCAAAACTTACAGGTTCTTATTTTATTTTTATATAAATATTACATTCCGACTACTTAGTTTCATTAAGTTTATTTAATTAGTCTTAATCTTCAATATATTAAAAGTTGCTTTGAGACTCAGGTAATTTAGTTGGAAATAATTAGTAAACTAATAATGATGTGAATGTCTACCTTTTCTATTCATGATATAAGGTTTGAACTATAAAGTTTACTTAAAAAGATCAAAGTTCTTAGCGTCTATTTCAAGGTTGGTACTCGTTTTTCTGAGTATAATCACCATTGTGCCGTTTGCTGGTGAAAATGAGAAAACCTTAGGGAAAAGGGAATATTGATTTTGTGTTTATCTTGGCCAAAGTTGGAAAGAATATATAGAAATGATAAGGAGGCCAATGAAAGAACGAGTTGCATGGCAGTTCATAACATCACGTAAGGTTTTTGGATGGATAGAATAAATGAAGGTAGGTGTGACTGTCACGTTATATAATACGTATATTCACACAATATATATATCCCTCAATGTTTATAGTATGCTTTTAGTATTTGCTTATAATTAACTTAATCCAATTTAATATTTAAATAAAGTGGCTTAGTTTATAAAATTGGGCATTTATTTTCATTGGTTGCATCATATGGGAATGGGGCATATAAAGCTAACTTTTGCACACACTTCCAAATAGTGGCCAACAAAACCAAATTCAATTTCTTATCATCAAATTTTGTTTTACTTTTTTCATTTCGTTTTCTTTTTTAAGTACAACATTCCTTTTGAAATGCTTATTTCTTGTGTCTTTTCACCCCTAAATTTGATGGGGGTAATTTATAGATTCCCCAATGGGAGAGGAAGGTGGAGAGAGACTTAGTTTTATGTGTATATATATACATGAGTAACCGAAAAAGGAAATCCTATTTTTAGCAAAGTTTTTAATTTGTTACATAGATGTTTAGAAAATCATACAAAAGTTTTATTCTACTAATTAATATAAAAGTTTTCCCAGAAGTCATAATAAGTGAGCTGAAGGGATAAAAATATCAATCACTTTATAACAAGTTTGAAATTCAAAACATAATGAAAAGTGTTTTTCCATTTGAACAAAATTTCGTTTTATTAGTGATTCAAGAAGAGGTCATAATATCCAGTAAAAGAAAATGCTAAATATGTATAGAAATAGGGGTCATCTTCTCCAGTATGCGCAATAAATGCTTCGAAAATATTTTACTAGTATTTTTCATATATAATGCAATTATGATTATCATCGCAAAAAATAAAAGTACTATTTATAAAACCTTTTTATTTTCCCAAGAAAATATTAGAATTATAATATATGAAAAAAGTTACATATATATACCAGAAAATGAAATGTAGCGAGACTATAGGTATAAAAAAATCTCATATATTAGAGTTTAAATTCAATATATTGTGGATATAATGACGCGAATAGATTAGAAATTATCTTAAATACGATATTTAAAGAAATTATTATATCTTTTTTGATAATTATATAACAATCCAGAATAATGAGTGTAAAAAAAAGTTTACATTATTAATATATAGTCTAATTAAATTTCCTATATTTTACGGTTTGGCTTTAGATTAACCTTCGTTAGTAAATATCAGTATAATATGTCATATTTTAAATGCATACTATCTATTCTAATTTGTTTTCATTTAAAATAAAATTATGTGATCATAGAGAAATACTTTTAACATTTTTATCTAATGCTAAATAACACTTTCTATATACTGTAAATTAGGCCAATTATGTTTCTCTACATTAGCATATTAAAGATAGGGTGTAATACTAAAAAAAATGCCATATACTAGTAGAAACTGTTAACTATTAAATATATTTCTTTCAATAGAAAATTTGTCTAAAGAGAGTAGGTTATTATAAAATGGTGGATCTACGTTAACAATTTAAAGCATTACACTATTAATATAAGCGATTAATAGATATAAAAATTTTAATGTACCATACAATATAATTAGTTACACTAATAAAATTATTTACTAATATACTCTTTATTATTGGTATTATTTCATAATGTCTATATTAATGATTTATATGATGTATTCAAAAAGATTTTAAAATTTTGGAAGAAAATCAGGTATAATTAACTAGTTTTCTTGATTTGTAAAGAAAGAGGTGGATTGAAGTGCTGAAATGTAGGTGTTTAAAAAAATTATTACATGTTTATGTAATAACAATTTAAAATTGTCAATAAATTTATAAATTGATTTTTTTTAATTCTTTAAGAAACTGGTAAAGAATTTAAGAGTGTTAAAACGTTTATAGAGTTAGAAATTTTTTATTAGATATTTATGTGAACATAATTAATATATATATATTAATTAAATTTTATAAAAGGAAAGTAGCATGTAAAACTTAGTTTATGTTTCTCTTATTTATTTGTTATTATATATATAAACAAGTTTTTAATTTTTTCTATTCATACATCATTATAGAATAATTAATTGTATATCCAAATGATAAAAAATTTAAATACATTAAATCCTTTAAATTTTCATAAATCCATAAATCATTTCAAATATTATAATTTAAATATTATAAATTCTTTAAAATTTAAACTACAGAATTCTAATAATGAAATTCCTTTTTTTTTTTAAATTCCAGAACAATTACATTCTTACAAAATCTTTATATATATATATATATATTAAAAATTTTCAATTGAATAAACATTTTAATATCTTTAATGAATATTATAAAAACAGGACATTGATGTGTGTTAGAGATTTTTTGTAGGGTGAATTTAGGCCTGCCTTATGTGTGAATATCATTCAATCCAATACTTCTTTACTGGAAATATATCATGAATAAATTTCATTCAATGATATGTGCTTGTTGGTTATGTTTATTAACCATAATAAAATATGGATTTAACAGTGGGACTTTTAAATTAAATTTTAAAAAGTATTTTTATAAATGAGATTTAATGAATATATTAGTAAACTTAAAATTTAAATTTAGAAGTGTTCTTCTGGAATCCAATCTAATATATATTTCACCAATGAGCAACTTCTAATATCACAATCTCTCTTTTTTTTTTTTGCAGTTCCCTGAATATGGTAGCATTTACAAAAATTTTGAAGAAATTTGACAAGGTATGGATTCAAAATATCTCCTCCTCTTTACTACTTGTGCAATATTTAGGTAAACACAAAGAAGGATTCGATGAGTTATTGTTTTTCATTACATTTTTGTTATACATGGATGAAAATGACAAATTTTTGAAATAATAAGGAAGAAAACCAAGGGAAGTTTACATGAAAGTCATGAGAATCTTAAACTATGTGTATGGTGGAGAACATGAACTTGATTTCCTATCCCCAACTAACTTTGACTTATAGTACATATGACCTAAAGATAGTGATAGTCCACTGTATTTCTCTTTTCCATTCCCCTTTTCAGTGGAGTCATATCTTACACATATGTCCAAAACTGCTTCCTACATATATTTAAATTTGTTTCATCAATAATAACACTGCGCCTAAAGTTGTTTCACCCATCAAATGAACTTAACTTTTTTTTTTGGTGCAATCTACGAAAAATATTTGTTCTAATATAATGTATGTAGTGACTTTTATCTTTTTTTTCTTTTGGTGTTACAATTCTTTTTGGGACCAATTTTTTTTATAATGAGTAAAAGATGGATACATGGAATGAATTTGAATTATTTGTCTAATTGAACATAGGCGCGATTAGCAATAGTGAGACTTCATAAAATGTAGTTAGTGTTCTTTGTGTTTGGTTAGATAAAAAATATGTTGTGCATGTGTATAAAGAAATAAAAAGGATATTGTATTCTGATGGAGCAGGTATCGTGTCAGAAAGCTTCTGCAAATTATTTGAAAGAGGTGAAGAGGTCCCATTTCGTTAGTTCTGACAAGGTACATTTTGGTTTCATCTTCCAAATGCCTTCATTTCAAAAGTTAGTAAAAGAGAAAAAGAATGAGAAAAGAGAAACATAACGCACTCAACTTTAAATCTTTTGATTTTGGTCTTGTATAATAATCTTGATGTGGAGAATGGGTTATGTGGTATTCTAACCAGTGGTTATCATGATCATCATTTGTAAGGTTGTTAGACTAATGGACGAAGTGGAATCCAGATTCACCAAGCACTTTGCCAACAACGATAGGAAAAAGGCAATGAAATTTCTAAGACCCCAACAACATAAAGATTCTCATATGGTCACCTTCCTTGTCGGTAATGCTTCTTTCTCTATCCCTGTCCCTTCCTTATTAACATTGAATAACACCAGCAAACTATTTCAGGCATAGTGAAAGTAGTGTCACTTCAGAATTCAAATTGCAATGCAATGTCTGGGTTGATCACTGCATGTACCAAATAATATTTTGATGTACTGCTATTAGACCATGCTTAGTGGCCACCACCAACCAAGCTGATTGGTCAAATTTCACTGTCTCTGCAGGGTTGTCTACAGGATGTTTTGTATCCTTGTTTTCTGTATACGCAGTTTTGGCCCATTTGTGCGGTATATTCTCCCCTGGTAACGAGCCAGCTTATATGGAAACAGTCTACCCCATTTTCAGGTTATTTCACATTCTTCCAACTTTGACATATTTCACACATTTACACATTTTCTCTTTTCTGTGCTATTCTGCTCCACGTCATAACTTAATCACCAAAATACCTTATGTCACGTAGCCATTTATCTATATTAGACACCCAAAGTATACATTACATTAATGCCTAATCTTTATAAGGGTAAATTGAGTTTAAAACTTTTCCTACTTAGATTATAAAACCTAATATTTTCTAACTCAACTTTATAATTATAAACCATGAAATTGAATGTGTTAAGTTTCTATAAACTCCCCTGAAAATTTAATATGCAGAATTTTGGACAAAAATACGTATATGATTGGTGCCCTAAAGGTTACATTACAATGATTTTGTGCAGTGTGTTTGCCTTGTTAAGCCTGCACTTGTTTTTGTATGGATGCAACCTGTTGATGTGGAAGAATACAAGAATCAATTACAATTTCATATTTGAATTCTCTCCAAGCACGGCACTAAAGCACAGAGATGCGTTTCTGATGAGCACTACCTTAATGACAACTGTGGTTGGGGCAATGGTCATACATCTGCTTCTAAGGGCTGCTGACTTTTCTCCTACCCAAATTGATGCCATTCCGGGGGTTCTTCTTCTGGTTTGTCTAATAAATTTTGATTTTCCTTGTTATTTATAAGATAAACTAACTTAGTTAGCTTTGGATTTTGAAGAGTAGTTTATACTGTCTAAGAAAGGCAATTTTCAGTTTTTCACAGCACTGCTCATTTGCCCACTTGACATCTTTTATCGTCCCACACGTTACTGCTTCATCAGGGTTATTCGCAACATAGTGTGTTCTCCCTTTTATAAGGTAAACTTCCCTTAGTTGATTTCTTGGAACAAATGGATACATTGTAAGGCCACATATGTGGAAAACTGAAATTGGCATTTAATTTTAATTTATCATTGCCACAGGTTCTGCTAGTAGACTTTTTTATGGCAGATCAACTAACTAGCCAGGTGACTTAGCCTACAATTGATTCTAGTTTTCTCCTTTTTTTCATTTCCAATTCTTATTATGCATCCTGAGTAACATTAAATTTTGTTATTGTTGTGGATACAGATTCCATTGCTAAGGCATTTGGAAACTGCTGGTTGTCACATTTTTGCTAGAGTTTTCAAAACACACCACCCTGAGGCCTGTCATTCTGGAAGGATATACATGGAAATAACTTATATCATCTCATTTTTACCATACTATTGGCGTGCCTTGCAGGTAGGCTTAGGATGCAGAAATTGACTAATTGTAGATTCTCTTTTGACATTGAACACTAGGAAACTACTTAACTATTTTATAAACTAACGCATGTTTACATGTCCTTACTAGTGCGTGAGACGGTGGTTTGATGATGGTGATGTGAACCATTTGGCTAACATGGGTAAGTATGTTTCGGCAATGGTGGCAGCAGGGGCTAGAGTTACATACAACAGGCAACATGATGATCTATGGTTTGCTATAGTCTTAATTACTTCTGTGGTGGCCACAATGTATCAGCTTTACTGGGATTTTATCAAGGACTGGGGATTTCTTAACCCCAATTCCATAAATCCATGGCTAAGAGATGAACTAATTCTAAAGAATAAAAGCATATACTATATGTCTATTGTAAGCTTTCTTCACCTCTTGATCTGAATTTCACAATCATAAGTTTTTTTTTTTTTTCTAACTAAGTGATACTGGATTTCAGGTCTTGAATATTGTCCTTAGAGTGACATGGGTGGAGACTATCATGCACTTCAAAATTGGGCGTGTGCAATCACGACTACTAGATTTTCTGTTAGCTGCACTTGAGGTTATTAGAAGAGGGCATTGGAATTTCTACAGGTATATCTTATCATATTTAGAAAGCTAAATGAATGATTTTTTTTATCCTCCAAAATTTCCTTGCTGAATATTACATCAAATTCATTCAACTGGACTTTAAAAGGCCTATCACATCCAATGTAACACAACCTATGAATGTTTGCCAATAAACAGGTCCTAATAAAACCCCATACTGATAGGTAGAGGCCTAGAAAAACTCCATGTCTCTAATAATAGGAACAATGATGTCCCTAGAATGGAGTGACAATGACAGAACTCTAAAAGGGCTAGTCTTAAAATCTCAGCTTAAAGTTGATCCTTAACAGTTGTTAAACAGTGAAAAACTCAGTAATGAACTTGATCTTGTGAACAGGTTGGAAAATGAGCATCTAAACAATGTTGGTCATTACCGGGCAGTGAAAACAGTTCCACTTCCGTTTCGAGAGACAGACTCTGACTGATGAGCTGAATTTCTTGTACAAAGAATGATGTCTTGTGCTAACAAAAAAGAGGCATGCAGTGTAAAGAATAAAAAGGAGAGGAGGAGGAGAAAAGAAACTTCTCTCAGTCTGTTTCTTGTTTATTGCCTCTTTTAGGCAACTGGACATGTTCAAAATCCTACAAAGAAGGAATTGTTGTTTTTTCATGATTTTAGTTAGTAAATATTAAAATGTCAATGATCTTCATAATTTCGTTTGTCGGACCAAACAATTTTAAGTTCCAAATCAAAACAAGTTTCCTCTAAATTTGTTTGAATTTTAACACTCTTTCTAATGACTTTTTTCTCAAAACCATGCTCCTTGTTTTCTAAACTCTTCCAATTTTCGACCACTGAGTTCTTTGGTAAATATATTTAACGTGACCTCTTAGGACCTCCCATTTTAAATGATATAATGCACTTCCACATGCTTGGTTCCTGAATGAAAGCGTATATGTCATGGTTACTAGTGCAATATTATACTAATCTTGTGAATCAACTTACCACACTCATCACATGTCATGTCAGGTTGAAATTAGATTATTATAGATCAAACTACCCATTAACTACCTCCAGAAAATTATTATACAATTTTTTTTTGGTTATTTGATAAGTAAACTACTTGTATTAATAAAAATGGATTAAAATAAGTAAAAATAAATGTTTTACGAATGAATGTTGTAATTGGAACATTTTTCATAATAAAAAATCATATATTATTATATTTATATTTCTCATTAATTTATTTCTCTTAGTTGAGTAACAATATTCTTTTTTAAATTTTCTATACTATATTAAATTCATAAAAAATAGAATTTATTAACACAATTTTAATTGAGTAAAAAATACAATCATTCCTTAAATAATAACATTATATAAAAAATAAAAAAATTATGAAAAAAAATTCTCTTCCAATTACAAATGCAACACGGATTTTATATTATTTATTAAAAAATGAAACAAATTATAACCATATAAAAAATCATACAAAAAGAACTTATTCATACACGATTTCTACACACATAAAATTTAAAGAGTATTTTTTAAAAATATATATCACTTAAGACTTTGTGAATATCCAATTTTGTCATAACAATAAAAAAATATTAAATAAAATAAAGTACAATTAATTTAAAAAAAACACCCAAATGATGAAATTTGAAAGATATTATATCTAAAGTTGTTGAAAAAAAATATTTTAATAAAAAAATATGTTTATTAAATTGAAGAAATATATCTTTTTAAGATTTAGCTTAAGTGTATTTAAAAAGGAAGAAATATGTAAATTACATTTTAAATAAAATAAATGATTGTGAAGTGGTTTATTAATGTTATATATAGAATTATTTTACATAACAACTCTGATTTTAATTCGTCCAGATAATTAAAAGATGTTGAATAATTTCGATGGAGACATTCTCCGAGATCCAACGAAGGATTGTCGCCCACATTAATGTTGAAGAAGTAGTGGCCGTGAAGAATGACAAGTTTTATTCTAAAATGTCTAAGGCGAAAAAGTTGTTAGGATTTCTCGGCCTTTGAGGGTCAATGAGGCCTCATTTGGGAAGAAGACAGACTCAAGACAGGCGTCGTACAGGAAGGGTGAGCCCAAGTCAAAGGGCAAAGAGGAGGAGATTCGTCCCAGTTCTGGATCTCATACAAAGAGTTGATAGTTATACCAGCGGTAGCAGAGAAGCTAAAGTTCCCCAAAAGACTAATAGAAATTTAGGGTCAAGGAAAGATATTTGGTGTGAATTCCATAAAGGATTCGAGCACGGTATCAAACGATGCCTAACCCTAAGTCATTAGTTGGCTGAGTTGTTGAAGAAAGGTTTTTTGAAAGAGTATTTGGAAATCAGTCAGAAAGAACCTCAAGGGAAGGCTACCCTAAGAGAATAGGCGCATGAAGTACCCGTCCATGCAGAGTTAAACACTATCTTAGGAGGATTCTCGCGAGGAGGCAGCACTGCCACCAAACGCAAAAGGTATGCAAGGGTCGTAATGTCCTTAGACACAAGAATCCCAGATGACACGCTCGAGCCCGACCTCTACTTTATGAAATCCAATTTGGGAGATGTAGTCCCCCATGACAACGACCCGGTGGTGATATTCTTCGTCATGGTGGGAAGAAGGGTGCACCGAGTTCTCATCGACCAAGGAAGCTCGACAGATGTGATGTTCTGGTTAACGTTCGTTAATTTACGAATATCTCTCGACCAGTTGAGGCCTCATGATGGATTCCTGGTGGGCTTTGCGAGAGATCAGGTAGAGGTGCGGGTGTACGTTGATCTGAGGACGACCTTTTCTGATGACAAAGCTACAAGAACCGTTGTTATCAGGTATGTTGTAGTCAATACACCTTCAGCTTATAATTTGCTTTTGGGTAGGCCATCTTTGAACAGGTTGGGAGCGGTGGCCTCCACGAAGCACATGAAGATGAAGTTGCCTTCACTTGGAGGGGAAGTGATTGTTATCAAATCTAATCACAAGGCTGCTAAAAAATGCTATGAGAGTAATCTGAAGAACAGGAGGAGGTCGTACTCGGCGACCATCGTTCAAGGAGGAGGAGCTGCTGAAGTCTTGGAGACTGAAGTTACCAACGGGTGACGACTAGGGCCTGCGGGTGATGTTCAGGAGAGAGAGATAGGTGTAAAGGTGTTCAAGTTGGGTGCTTTGATAGATCCGACATTGCAGGACAAGATAGCCGAAGTGATAGCGAAACACATGGACGCATTCGCGTTGTCCTCTGCCGACATGCCTGGGATAGACCCCGACTTTCTATGCCAGAGGCTTACTATGGATGATAGGGTCCGACCAGTGGTCCAGAGGAGGAGGAAATTCAATGAGGAGAAACGCTTGATCATAAGGGCGGAAATGCAAAAGCTGTTGAGTGCCGACCATATTAGGGAAATCCAATACCCTGAGTGGTTGGCAAATGTGGTATTGGTACAGAAAGCTAATGGGAAGTGGAGGATGTGCGTTGACTTCAAGGACTTGAATAAGGCCTGTCCCAAGGACCCGTATCCACTACCAAGCATCAATTCCTTAGTTAACGATGCTTCAGGTTGTAGTTTGTTGTGCTTTCTGGATGCATTATCGGGGTACAATCAGATCTGCATGCGCCCCAGTGATGAAAGTAAAACTGCCTTTATGGCCGAGTTTGCAAGCTACTGTTACAAGGTCATGCCTTTTGGCCTTAAGAATGTTGGTGCCACATATCAGAGGTTGATGGACAAAATCCTGGCTCCCATCCTCGGACGAAATGTACATGCATATATGGACGACATGGTCGTCACGTCCTTGGAGAAAGATCAGCATATTACCGACTTGGAAGAGTTGTTCACGATGATATCCAAGTATAATTTGAAGTTGAACCCAGAGAAGTGTGTGTTTGGGGTGGAGTCAAGAAAGTTTCTTGGATTTCTTTTAACTAAGAGGGGTATAGAGGCCGACCCCGACAAATGTGCTGCGATTATAGGGATGCGGTGTCCCATTAATGTTAAGGAGGTCCAACAGTTGATTGGACGGATGGTCGCCTTGTCTCGCTTCCTATCAGCTAGTGGAGACAAAGGGTACCCATATTTTCAATGTTTGAAGAAGAACAACAGGTTTGTCTGGACCCCGGAGTGCGAAGAGGCCTTTGTCAAGCTGAAGGAGTACTTAGTCATTCCCCCTGTTCTTGGTAAACCGCTGCCAAGTACACCTCTTCGCCTTTATTTTTCCATTACAGATCGAGCAATTAGCTCGGTGATATTGCAGGACCAGGACAAGGTGCAGAGACTGATATAGGTCGTCAGCAAGGTGTTACAAGGGCTAGAGAAACGTTACCAAGCTATTGAGAAGGCCGCCTTGGCAGTGGTCTACACAATTAGGAGACTTCGTCATTACTTCCAGAGCTTCAAACTGATTGTAATGACTGATCCTGCCTGTTGACCAGAACGCAAGAGCCTTGCCTCGTCAAAGGTAGCTTCCTCTGGATCGGCTTTGCACCGTGTTAGCTTCCGTCCTTCACCCTGATTCACCTCAAGAACCTGCAAAAG
>Ga0123342_1005110_pt1 | contig 19384 bp, 6 predicted proteins | sample Turbeawhitnodule_FD_89960 | JGI IMG/M metagenome (GOLD analysis project Ga0123342, IMG submission 89960) | Root nodule microbial communities of legume samples collected from Mexico - Turtle bean Mexico white nodule | ecosystem: Host-associated > Plants > Roots > Nodule | place: Mexico: Nepantla... | reverse complement strand
TTTTCCGAAAACAAAACGTCCTGGCTTTTCTTCCCCGTATCTTCTTTTTGTGATTCGTTTATGGACGTGCCTCCTTGCCTGGGTGCAAACAACATACGAAAGTGCTTGTGTGAATTTTTTTCAACGCAATACGGACCCAGAATGAAATTGCAAAAATTAGGCCGGAATTTCACAAGTTTCGGTAGAAGATAGCCTTGGTTTGCCAAAATTTCTGAAAAATTCTCTCGGAATAGTTTTTTCCTGAAATTCCACCCAAGAATCTCCACTAAATTTGGGACAAAACGCGACAATTTTCAGGTCAAACGGATGAGTATTCGCCCCCGTAAAAAATCAAACAGTTTCACACACAAACGAACCTTCCTTTCAGCCCTGGCAGTGACGAATAAAAAATTTATGGCCAGTCTTGTGGGACGAATCTGGTGCTCAAACCATAGCCAAAACTCAATAGACACAGTGACAAATGTCTGGTAAAAATTTCAGACCAAAATACCCAAGGAGTAAGGTGTAGTAAGTTACAGACCGATAGTGAACAAAACTGGATTTCAGAAAACAAAACGTCCTGACTTTTCTTCCCCGTATCTTCTTTTTGTGATTTGTTTATGGACGTGCCTCCTTATCTGGGTGCAAGCAACATAAGTAAAAGTAGTTGTGTGAGGTTTTTTAGTGCAATACGGACCGAGAATAAAATTGCAGAAAGTATAGCGAAATTTTACAAGTTTTTGTAGAGGATAGCATTGGTTTGCACAAAATTTCTGAAAATTTCTCTCGAAATAGTTTTTTCCTGAAATTCCCCGTAAGAATCTTCACTGAATTTGGGACGAAACGTGACAATTTTCAGGTTAAACGGATGAGTATTCACCCATACTAAAAATTCAAATAATTTCGCACACAAATGAACCTTCTTTTCAGCCTTGGACTTTGGACCTTGGAAGTGATGAATAATCAAGTGAGCTTAAAATGAAGTGATGAACATTAGTAGGAAATAGACATATTTCCTTTTCTTTTTTTATTGTTTTCTTTTTTTATTGTTTTCTTTTTTTCTCCTATTATTGTATTATTATTTTTTTGTTCAAAATTTATTTTTCTTGTTTTTATCTGCTTTCTCTCCTCACTTCAATCCTGGACGTTTATAATTCTATATAAGATGTGATAAAAGAGAAAAAAAGTGTTACCAATAAAGTATGAACCAGCACCTTTATGTGTTTAGTGAACAACTTTTGATAATACCGAGGGTTTATGCCCCGTTAGTTTTGTTAAATTATCTCTATTATTTTGAAAATCTCTTTCTCTAAAGACCTTAAGTATGAAGTTAATTCAACTCCGGCTAAGTATGTAGATTGATTAGAAACCTTCTAAACACCTATAATATTTTAAAATAATTGTTGGAGATTTTATATCTTTTAAAATGTAATAAAATAAAATACGTATATGGATATAAATCTCGGAATTCCAATCTATAAAGTTGAATTGAAATTAAATTTATTTTCTAACACTGCAAAATAAATAAAATGGATCGTCAAACTTAAGCATTTAAAATATATATTAAACTATCAATTAATTTTTTTCTAAAATTAAGCTATAAAAACTATAAAATAATCATTATCAATAAATCCAGTGATACATACATTTGAGATTAAAAATTAAGATAATTTGGTTGAGGGAGTTCACATGATATTATTTCTATAAAATGATAATTCTCTAAGTTGGAAAAGGATCTGCGGTATACGGTATTTGCAAAAGAGTTTTGATAGAATTTATTTGAAGTTCGTTAGAAGTGGAATATAAGTCTAATTTAACCTCATAAAACCGGTTTAAAATTTATTTCTTAACGTAGTATCAGAATCATTTATAAAGTTTATTCTAATGAAAGTTTTTGAATTTATCATGTCCCTCGCTATCAGACTCAGTGTGTTAGAAATCCTACATCAACTAGAAATTAAGATATTTCTTAATATATAAATAAATGCAAATTTAATTGTATTTAATTTTATATTGAAAGATTGTGAGAAAGTTCTGAAGAGAATGGCAAGTTTTTAGTTAAATTGTATATGCGAGACATGGATATTTGAATAGAATTTAAATACACACAAAAAAATTGATAAATTCCTATATTCTTTCGCGTTTCATTTATAACTTTTCAACTTTTATCATTTTCATTCTCCAATTGCCATTTTAAGATCTTACCATAAAAGATTATCAACTAAGTAATGTAATTGAAGATTAATTTATTTTTAGTTATTTATCGGTATAAAATGAAATTATTTGCATAAGCAAACTCTTAATTCCATCTGGACAGTAATGTATGCGTGTTTTTGCAGTGATAATGTTAATAATATAAAGTATAGCCCTTGGCCCGGCCTCCATACTTTTTCTCTATCTTCATCACACACATTTCAATCTTTTTCGCTTTTGTCTTTCCTTGTCCTTTGATTGTTGGCATAAATTAATTAATATTCGCCATCCCTCACTTCACATAGAGAAGCTAGAAGTCCATGGGGTTTCAGCTTGTGAAGAAGAAATGTGAGAAGGATCTTGGTTTAAGCTAGTGCCCGCAAAGCAACCAACAACAAACAACACCCGACAGTCCTAGTAGAGGGCAACAAAAACAGCCCAGCTACTACTGTCTAATGGGGTCGGAGCAGAATCGATTTCCTCAGCACGAAAGAGTATCTTTCTCACTCCCTCAATCTCACGCCTCATTCTATTACTCTTCACCAATTTCATTTCTGAACCACCTACACTTATGCTTTATAGATTATCTGCCACTGTTAGAAGGGTTTTTGGGGTTAGATCTGAGGTCCCAACTACATAACCTAACTCCAAACTTGTATATTTTCTATTTGGGATCGCTTCTCATGTTTTTTCATTGCTGTTTTCATTCTATTAAGCACATATCCTCCTCAGATCTCACGTCAAACCATGATAATTGCATTAGTAACTTAGTTTACATATTGGGTGCCATTGCTTTTCTGTATCGCCTTCTGGTTATACTTGCATCTGTTAGCCTTCGAGAACATTATGGACGACAAACAATTCCCACGCCCAGAAACCTGGTCGATCATTTCAAACCCGCCCGAACTGAACTTGAACCGATCTGATGGCTGAATTATTAGTTTTTCAAAGCTGCCCCTTTTTATCATTTAGTAGAAGCTTTGTAGAGAAATATTTCACCATAAACTAGTGTGAAGGGCGGCCTACTTTACTTCTTTTGGTGCAATTGCCCTTTTTCTTTTTTATATTTTATTTCAATTTTTCAGTCAGAATCTAGATCCATATTTTATTATGTTGTCTTATGTAAACCTTGATTTTGAAAAACTACTGAGAATTCTATATGCCGAAGGATTCTCATGTTTTTGTATGCAATAGAGATGAGAAAATAAACCCCTACGACCAATAATCATTTGAGATTGTTTTGTTTTTATGTTTTGGTAGGTGTTGAAAGAATACCTGTCGCTTATAATAATAAATAGAATTTTTGCTTTATCTTCTTTCTTTTAACAACCAGTAGATTCTTTCTTTCTCTTTCTTTTTTTTTTCCCCTTTATGTGTGTAGGTTTGTGTCATATCCTAATAGCCTGGACTACCCACGTGGATAAGGTTGTCAAATTCTCTCAGTAACTCATAAACTGTTACAATTTTACAAGGTAGGGTAAACAAGCTAACTTTCTAGATGAACTCCCGTAAACTTTTGAGTGAAGAAGCTAGCTTGAAATCAAATACAATTTTTTACCCCAAAGTGACTGTCTATCAAGGCTCAAATGATTTGAAGAAATTAACTCCCTTTTTAAAAAAAATTCACTTTGGTAACTTATGTTTCAATTTTTTAAAAATGATTTTTTTATGGGTGTAGTTTGATCTTTTAGTTCGTACTATCAGACTTTATTACTGTGGCTTGATACTTTGCTTTACTATGAAGTTGTAATGTTGAATTATTGTTGTGTTAAAGAGTATTTTCTTATGCATATATGTCATTATAAAAAATTTAATATTAGGTAACCTCTGAGGGTTCTGTTATATGGTTCTTATATATATTTGTTCATAATTAGCAAGTATATGATGTAGCTTGAAGCTAGAAGAATCTGTGCTTAAAATAATAAAAAATTACTACTTGTATACAATTTTAATGTAAGTTCCATATTCTCATTCACACAAGGAAAAATTTTATTAAAATTAAATTGATGTTTGTTGAATGAGTCTTAAATGACTGTAAATTTGTGGGCCACTGTAAATTATGGCTATTGGGATAATTACTTAAGAACGAATGAGGTGAGAAGATGAAGAGTCCTGTATTAGTTTTATGAGTCTAAATTTGCTCTAAGCAGCATAACTTTATTTGTAAATGGCACATTTTATCTCAAATTTTTTGAGATTTGTCCTATAAAAGCTTTATAATTTCAAATAGTTGTGCAAATTGGTAAACAAAATCAGATTAAAAACTTGTACTGCTTTTGTGATTTTGTCTTGACTTTTGACTTGCATGTCTGAGATCATTCTACATATTGACTGGAATTTGATAATTTGATAACTAAGAAAAGAGTGGGACTAGGGCAGTTATAAGATTAAAGGAATAAGTCTGTAACTTCCTGAAGGATTGCCCAGTTTTCCTTACATTTCCTAAAAGCCACTATTTCAAATAAGTTATTTGGTATTTTTGGCTAATACTGGGTTCTGGTTCCCAGTTTCATAGAGTTTCTTTTTATTAGCTGGGGTTGTGCTTACTGTACTTCTTTTAATTTATTTGGCTTGAATAAACTGCTTGCATATTTCAAGAATTATTTTCAGGATCTTGATCACATTTGAGAATTGACAACATTGTTTATTTGGGCCCTTTATTGATTGGCCTGTGGTCTCCATTAAGGAGCCTTCTATCATAAAGATTTTTTAGTGCCTGATTCTTCTTGATTTTTCCTTGCACCTCTGTTTAGGAGTAGAGCTTATTCTCCACTATTCTGAAATCTTTCTTCCTTCTCATTAATAATACTGGAAGCCAAAAAAAGAGAAAAACCAAATTATGTATCCTTATAATGTGTTTTCTTTTCAGTTCCCTATCCTGAGCTTGTCACATCTTTGTCAGTCATTTGTCCTAAATGAAGTAATCCAACTATCACATATATCTCTTAAAAAGGGGTCAACCATTCTTCTCCTCTACTATGCCTCTTTTTCTTTTCGTGTCAATCAACCTGTGGGATGAAAATAACTCAAAAAATTCATAGTTTTCTTTCAGTGCTCTAAATGTAGTATGCTATGCAGTCAATAATGTCACTATCATGGTGAATCGGGGGGCACACATTTGCAAAACCTGAGCCTGGGCAACACAATAGGCTCTTTCATTTAGGAAAAGCAGTTGTTATTTGTGAAGGAAACATGGAATTCTTGCATGTTTATGTTTGCAATTTCTGAAGCAGTGCTGAAAATCCAAAGCCAGACAGGTTTCTTAACCTGGGTCTGTTGTTGGACAGTGTTTGCTGCATGCCCCATTGCTGGATAGCTCTGGTACCTTGCTTTTGTCGCTATTTACCCAAACCTTCCAGTCTTCTATCTTTGATCTGTGCCCATTGGGTTTCAGTTTCAGACACAGGTGGTGACACTTGGCTAGCTGAGAGCTGACTACTGAATTAGGGTTTCGGTGGAATTGGGCCATATAGGCTACACGTTTTTCAGTGTTTCTTTTCTCCCTTTGTTTTTGGTTTTTTGGGCTTCCGTTTGAGTCAAGTTTAACTTTCATATTTTTTTTTAAAATCATAACATATAATATAATAAACGAAAAAATAATAGAATAATAAACTAAATAAAGCATGCATAATATGTAATATAATAAAGGAAAGAGTAACAACAGTAAACAAAACAGTATAGTAAATTATGTAACAATAATGATTGAAAGACCCAATAAAACATAACATCTAATATAATAAATTAAATAATGATAGTCATAAAAATATCTAGAATAGCAGCTACCCCTCCCATTATCTTCCAAATCTAAGCTTAATTTTGCTAAATTTGGGCAGTAAGATTAGTGTAGATTTTCTTAAATTTCTTAATACAGGTCTGCAACTTTCAGTTTTCCTTTTTTTTCAAAATTTTATGATCTCATTTCTTCATTGATAAGCATTTTAATTGCTAGAATTTCAGTGACCTTCAAGTTTTCAAGATGAATGGAGGATAGATTCTGTTGATCTCGTGCTCTCTTCTGCTTATTAATTGAAACAAAGACAGTATGCATCTATGAGAGGGCACAAAAGCATTATCCTGAAATGAGAAAAAGGAAACATCAAAGTATCAAGGAAAAATGAAAATGGCTATAAAAACCAAAAAGCTTTCCCATCCCTCTGTTTATGTTGTATGTAAAAGAAGTCAAAAGCAAAATCTTATACCATTTCAAAAGTCAAGGTAGAGAGACCTTCGAAAATATGGCATTTGTTTCTTGACCAAATGCACTGAAGAACTGTATAAACTTCTATTGCCGTATAATTGAGCATAGCCTCCTTTTTCCTGCCAAAACCTTTTAAATGTATTATGAGAAATTACTCTTGGGTTGCTGCCTAACAATTGTGGCACTTAATGCTTGCACATTAGGAGAAAGCATAGTGTAAAGTCTAAAAATCTTAGAAGTGGAGCATGTCATTAGAAAACACTATAATTTTCAAGTGAAGGAGTTAACCTCAGAGCGTTTTAGATTTATGAACGAGTCTATCAAGGAGAAACTACTGGTTACTAGGATAGTAGATTAAATATTGAAGGAGAATTACATTAAAAACACCAGGAAAATATAAGGGCCAAATTGTTGTCTATTAATTAACAGTGAGATTGCTAGAATCAAATTGCAAAAAGGACACCGGACACCGGTCACTTGTAGAAATTCCTCAACAGTTTTCATAAAATTTAGATCATAGATATAAACTTAGATCCTAAAATATATGTTGTGATTGCTAACTGTAAGCTTTTATTTTGGCATGCGTAAAGGTTAAGTGATAATATGGCGAAATATTTGTTGATGTTTGTGTGGAACAGTGAAAAGATATAAAGAGGTTGAATTCTTGTTAATTTAGGATTTCAAAAAGAACTTTCAATAGTTATTGTTTCATTTCAGATATACTTGTTATTGATCTCCTTTAAACTTTGTGTAAATCTATTTTGTTCCCTTGCATTGACAGCGAAAGAGATGGGGAGGATGCTGGGGTGCATTTTCTTGTTTCAGTTCACAGAAAGGTGGGAAGCGCATTGTACCTGCATCTCGCATCCCTGAGAGCAGCGGGCCAGCCTCTCAGCCAAATGGACCTCAAGTGGTTGGGTTGACGAATCAAGCTACAGGGCTAGCTCCTTCTCTCTTAGCCCCACCTTCTTCACCAGCATCCTTCACTCATTCTGCCCTTCCTTCCACTGCACAATCACCTAGTTGTTTCTTATCCTTGTCTGCTAACTCACCTGGTGGTCCTTCATCTACAATGTATGCCACGGGACCATATGCTCATGAAACACAGCTGGTGTCTCCTCCAGTCTTCTCAAATTTCACTACTGAACCATCTACTGCCCCTCTCACTCCTCCACCTGAGTTGGCTCATTTAACAACCCCCTCTTCCCCGGATGTACCTTTTGCTCATTTTCTCTCATCTTCAGTGGATCTCAAAAACAGTGACAAGGGTAACTACATCACTGCAAATGATCTTCAAGCTACATATTCACTCTACCCTGGAAGTCCTGCCAGTAGCCTTATATCTCCAATATCAAGAAACTCAGGTGACTGTTTATCATCCTCCTTTCCTGAACGGGAGTTCCGTCCGCAGTGGGATTCATCACTGTATCCTGAGAATGGAAAATATCAGAGAACAGGGTCCGGGAGGGTATCTGGGCATGACACAAATGGTGTCACTAGTGCATCCCAAGATACAAATTTCTTTTGCCCTGCTACCTATGCACAATTCTATTTAGACCAAAATCCTCCATTTCCTCATAATGGTGGGAGATTAAGTGTTTCAAAAGATTCAGATGTTCAGTCTACTGGTGGAAATGGACATCAGAGTAGACATGCTAGAAGTCCTAAGCAAGATGTGGAAGAAATAGAAGCTTACCGAGCATCATTTGGTTTCAGTGCAGATGAGATTATAACTACCTCTCAGTATGTTGAAATTTCTGATGTAATGGAGGACTCATTTGCTATGATGCCCTTTGCTTCTGGCAAGTCAACAGTGGAAGAAAATATAGAGCCTTCATTAATGAAAGGATTTAAAGCTCAGGAGACTCAGGTGGCATTGCAGAGTCTTAGAAGTCTTGGCTCAGATCCCGGTCCAGTAGGCAAGGAAGCACACAATCAGGCCACTATATATCAAGGATATGAAGGTATGTTGTAAATTCCAGCTTTAAATATTAATTTGTTTCCTTGCATCTTGCGAAACCATGGTAATGAAAAGTAAAATAGATTAGCACTTCTAAATTACTTGCAATTTGGTTTCAACATTATATATAATATCGTTTCTATAACTATAGCCTTGGTGCTCTGTGCTGTGTTGTACTGACTTTTGATGGATAAAGGTTTTAGTTTTTTTGTCCGGTAAGAATGTAAGACATTGGTCATCTTCGTATATTATCTGGAAAATATGGAGGGTAATTTTGTGTTAGGGTGATTGATTGTATGCATTTTAACAATTGGGATTTCCTGTCTTCTACTTTTTCATACCCTTTTCTTTATACCTGTAAGCAAATATGTCTTTTCTTTCATGTCAGATCATAAATCACAAAGGCATTGTAGCAACAGCTCTGGATTCAGCACACCAGAGAACCCGAATCTTGTGGATGAAGAGGATATATTTTCAAAAATGGAATCTTCCAGAATTAGCAGGAAATATAAGATGGGGTTATCGTGCTCCGATGCTGAGATTGACTACAGGAGAGGAAGAAGCTTACGAGAAGGAAAGGGAATGTGATTTGGCATGACTAAAAGTTAATCAGTTGAGAACAGATTATCTGTTATCTGTGTATTAGTTTGTAGCTTTGTTTTAAAAAAAGAAAAAGAAATTCTTTACTTGGGGTTGTCTAATAGATGGAATGACCTAACTTAGATCTAACCGATTCTGTCCATCGTGTTTGACCAGATCTTACTGATCAATGAATGTAGTCTCTTTCTTCAAGCGAGTTCAGATTAATGTTTGAAGTGAATGAAGTTTGGTTTTAAACAACGAGCAGTGTATCAATCTGCATTTGTTCGTCTATATAGGGCTTACAAACTTCGCACAAATCTCTACTCTTTTTAGCGCATTGGTGTTGGCATGGTAATTAAAAAATCTGTCTACTGGATTTGGATTTTTCTTTATTCGTAAAAGCGGGAATGAGTTAGAGGCTGTAATTACTCATCCAACATTCGTGATGAAATTTTGGTTAAACATATTTTAGCTACTCTTTAGGTGTAATGAATTCTTAATTTGATCTTTTCATGCTAGATTGGTCTTTACGTGTAAATGTTACTGATTCTATTTGTGTCATTGTTGTCTCTTTTTGTCTTAATTTGATTCCTATGTTTATAGTGTGTTTAATTTGGTAATGCACAAAACATAGACTAATTTGAGAATTTGTTAAACAACAAATTAAAAATATAGGTTTAGTAGCTATTTTGGCCTTTTTATTCATTTTTCTTAATTTGATTTTACAATTTTGAAAGGTCTTAATTTAATTTTAATTTTGTTTGAAAGTAGTCAATGTATTTTTTTGTCTGATTGGTGATGGGATTAAGAGAGTAATGATGTAGTATAATAACTTGACAATGTAATGATGTACCAGTTGACAATAAGAATTTGTTAAATAACGTTAAAAATATAGATTTAATAGTTATTTTTGGTGTTTTTATTTATTATATTGTATAATTTGATTTTACTATTTTGAAAAAACTTAGTTATTATATTCTTTAATGTGACATGAGTAGAAACACTTATAATATAATTTTGTATTCATAATTTTTCCTTTAAACATTGCTTAAGTATTAATAACGTAAGCAAAATTTAACAGAAAAAGCAAAATGTAAAAAATATCAGTTAAATGAAAACACAATTAATTGTGATTGAACTCCATACCATTAATTATGAGTAAATAACTTGTTTCTCAAAATATATGAGAATATTAATTATGAACAACACTGCTGTTATTTTTTATCAAGAGTTTGTCATAAAAAAAATCAAATGCAATTGAAAAAATTTTAGCCAAAAATATTAGGATAAGTTTTTTTTTCGTCAATATTAACTGGAGTAATTTTTCCGTTGATGTCGATTGAAAAGTTGATAAAGAAAAACTTTAACTAATATCATAAAATATTGAAAATTTCATAAAGAAATACTTTAACTAATAATTAAAATTAACTTCCATATCGATGTCTACCTAAATAATTATAATTAATATCAACTAAACATTTTTTACCCAAAATAATAATAAAAAGTTTCATTAATATCAATTGAAATAATCTAATCGAACTTTAATCGAAAATAACATCAATCGAAATTTACTACAAAAATTATTAATATTAATTTATTTTAATTATTAACAATTGTTTTATATTTAAATAATTATTTGTATCTGATGTTAATTAAAATAATTTATTTAAATAATACAAAAGTTAAAATTCAATAAATTCAAAATGTTTTATTCAATAAACACGTTTAATAAAAAAACAAACAATTTGAAATGAAATGAAATGAATTCAAACTCAAATATATATTTTAATGTCTTATAACTTCCGAATTCAAACTCAAATATTTGAATGTCTTATAACTTCCTTATTCAAACTTAAGGTAAAGAAATTCTTACCATTATATAAAAGTTTACCATCTTTATCTTGTTTAGGATTAGTGATATATTGACACCACTCTTTCCAAAATATAACTACTTAACAATTTTTTTTATCAATACAACTACATGTTATCTTGTTGTTTATTTATATTTATTATTATATTAATAAAAGTGGTTAACAATTCCTTTTATTAATACAACTACATCTATCCTATTGTTTATTTATATTTATGATTATGATTATTATATTAATAAAAAGGTTGTTAATTAGTTGTATTTTGAAAAGCTGATGCCTTAGATATACTTTTCCTATTGTTTAGTGGCATCTTGGTCTACAGACTAATACACAGATTAAGGAGGGTATGCTGGTGGCGATGAGCCAAATCTCAATGGAATGTTTTGGTTTAGGAAAGGTGTCATGGGTTGATGGAGAAATTATCACAATCTATCATTATGTTTTAGCGCAACCAGAGTTTTTTACAAGCATGCTGATAATCAACTTACACCAATGTAACACAATCAGTACCTAAAAGTCTTCAAATGTTAATGCAAGGAATATCATCTTTACGTAGTTGCGTAGGAAAGGTGCAAGTGCAACTTCTCCCATTCAAATCATGTTGTACAAGCAATACTTTGGCTTTATTTTATAAAAAAAAAACTAATACATTTAAAAAAAAACTCCATGATTATATGAATTTGTCCATAACTAAATAGTAACAAGCAAAAAATTAAAAATAGTTTCTTTTGTACAGAGATTTGACTATTGATTGCGAAGGGTACATGGCTGATGGCTAAACCATTCTGACAAGAATTTCCATCAGAAAAACGAACAAAGAGCATCCAAACGAATGCAAATTCCTTACGGACATTACATGACGAATTTCATCATGTTGAGGGAGTCCAGAAAGTTGTTGTGGAAAGGATCGGAGATGTGATCAATAAGGTTCTGAACAGGACCTTTACCCGTCAGTGCTGCTTGCACGTAAAAGCCTAACCAGGCAACCATTGCCAAGCGTCCATTTTTAATTTCTTTTACCTTCAGCTCTTCAAAGGCTTCGGGATCGTTGGACAGATTCAAGGGATCAAACAAAGCTCCTCCAGGATAATTTATATCACCGGGCAGGTATATCCCTAGAGGCTCCAATGCCTCAGTCCCACAATATCTAGCGTATTCCGGTCCAACCTGTTTAGAATCTCTAATTATTATAAATCTCCATTAACATTAGCATACATGTAGTATCATCTAGTGTCTGGAGAGTAACACCACAATCCATTTCTAAGATAAGTGTATCCAAGAAAAACACACTTGATAACCTAACAAAAAACTTGTCTAAACTTGGACAAATATGACAAAATAGGTACAACCAAAAACAGGGAGAGAAACACAACATAACAGTTCATTTGGAAACACAAGAAGAAACCGGAAGAAAAATATTCTTTGACAATGTCACTCCTTTCAAATTGATTGTTGATCTCATTGAAGGAAACGAAAATAGATAAAAGTTCATATTGATCTTGTTAAATATAAGTTCATCAATAATGTGATAATATATGAACCCATAAGATGTAACACAACTTGGACCAAAATGTTAGAATGAAAGTAGAAAAAATAGAGCTACATCTTGTTACATTACAGTTTTCCGTGGAAAAGACCCAACATGTTTGTAGTCACAGTTTAACATTTGTAGTCTACTCAGTTAGACCAAGGACCATTTTCTTCGACTTTGACAATTTTGGTGACACGAGAGATCATGAAAAGGCTTTGGAGATGGAGTTGCAACATAGGACACAAAAGGACTTGTTTATATATAGTAGGCCATTGGATTCATATCTTATGTCATTCAGTCGACCATACCACATTCCTATATAATAAAAGAGTCAACATCAAATGTTACCAAACAATTTAATGATAAGGCTAGTCGACTTAAAGAAATTACATTCAAGAGACAAATAAGAATGAAGAGGACAATCTTCAAGTTTAATGAAGGGAAAGAGAGACTTGGCAACTCCTTTGAAAGCAACTTTAAACTCATTTCCTAAGGTAATGAGGCAATTTTTTGAGAATACATAGATATTATTAGATATTATTTGATATTATGATATATTATAGATATTGTTAGATATTTCTATCTATGTAATGGGCTTAGCCCATATTTTTAGAGTCCCTAAGATATTTGGTTCTACATATTACTACAACACAACTGAAAATCATGCTTCTACCATTAAGCACTGATTTTTGGGTAATACTTTCCTTTTTATTGATGATCATGGTATCCTTGATCAAGGAACCAAATCTAAACAAAAGAAAACCACAACATGTAATGTTTCCATTGAGTTTCACAATAGTGATAGTAGGAGCTTCAAAAAAAGGAAGAACAAGACCTATAAATGGCATTTCCATAACCAAAGAAATAAAAACTAAGTAAAGGATCACAGATCTCAGATCCAATATCCAAAGAAGATTACGGTGACAAGATAGGGATAGAAACGGGACCATGAAGCACCAACAAGAGTATTGGTGGTGTTGCATATAAATTTGGATGACAAAAAGACAACGCACTAACTACACACATGTGACAAAACAGCACAAAGAGGTAGTGCGTACATGCACATGAAAGAGTTCTTGCCTCCAAAACTCTTAAGATTGGGTCTCACTCAATAAGGTGCACTGGATTTGGGATTTGCCAAAGAAAATGGTGGCCAATGACGATAGACAACAATGGACGTGACCAGAAGAGGAAGAAAGATAGTGGACTTGAACCCATTCCAATATCAAGTTAAAGACTAAGATTAAGATGAACAACTTTTCACTCAGCTAAACTAATTGTGTGTGTGTATAACAATAGTCTAGATATGATTTACAGAGATAGAACAAGGTTACAACCTAGGACACCTACAACCTACTCAAGAGAGATAAATATAGAAAATAGACAACGAAAAACAACTTTATGACAAATATCACAAGAGCTTTTCTAACATTTCATTACGTTATGTCTCTTGACATATGAAGGATTCCAGGCCATATTTTGTAGAATTAAAATGAGAAGGCTCATCCAATACTACCTAGTTGACAATCTGAAATCATATATGTTACACTACTTCACCGCTTAATACTCTGTATGTAGTTCAAAAACCACCAGATGAAAAATATCACAAGAAAAAAAATGTAAGAGCTGAGACATAATTGTTAACATAGCTCACAAAAGTAGATAGGGGATACAAGCATTACCATAAGGAGTGCTTGGCAAATAGCAATGACGACCACTCCCTGACTTCCAGCAAAGTGGAGGCCTTGGATGCCAAGGTAATCCAGAGTATCTCCCTATTGAAAATTAAAATATTCATAAGCAAGGAAGTGTCCATGACCTTTATTACAATTATCTTGGGCATAGTAATAACACAGTCATATATGAGAGCCTCCAATTATACTACTACTACTACCACCACCACTGTCACTGTCATCATCATCAATAGCAAAACACATTGTCAATGTGGTAAGGGAGAAAAACATGATCAAAAAACCTATTACAAGATACAAAATATGCTAAAAGCTATAATCAACATCTTTTAACTTCAATGAAATTTATCATATTGTATGTCTAATGTATTCTTAGCAATAAAATCATTCTATTCTACCCTAATATTTGAGAGAGAACAAATTGTATCAACATTTTCAATTAATTAATAACACAAACTTCTAAATGATAAAGCCCAACAAATTAACAAGCAAAATTGTACAGAAGACGGTTCAAGAGACAGGACATCCGAACCTTGAGCTTTGAATAACCAACACGCCACCATACAGGTTCTACAAAGTGAAAGGCTCCCAATAGGTCTAATATTTCTGGAATCAGAGCTCCAATAGACGCAAGCATAGCCCACCGAGCATGCAATATCTCAAAACTTAATGATGAAAGAGGTTAAGATGATCATATATAAAGCTTCACACAATATAGAAATATCATGAATAAATAATTTTGTGTTATACAATATGTTTTTTCTGTTAATTTGAAAACAGTCACTTCAAATTATAGATGAACTATTTAAAAGAAACAATAAATTATTGTCCAAACTATACCGTAATAATTAACAATTTTTATTTTATACATAAGTAAATAAAAAAAATCAAACATTTTATCATATGAAAAAATACCAGACATGACAAAAAGCAAAAACACATGCATAATGGCTTCCATTAAAATATTAAAAATATATAACATACTTGAAGTATTTCTGCAGAGCCACAGGATCCTTGCCTAGCCCCGCAATGTCGAAGCCATAATCCCCAGGCAAGTCCCCAGTAAGATATGATGGGTATTCATACAATATAGGACCAAGCCAACGAGGCCGATCCTCTCCATACCAAGAGCTGAAAAATAGTTAAACATATTAATGAATGTTTAACGAAATTAGATTAAAATTGGACACACAAGTGTTAGTTGGAATAATAATCATACAATGAAATGATAATTTGAAACTCTCTTTTCTCTTATGTATTTTCTAGTACAACTCTTAAATAACAAAGTCAGAGATTAGTTAAACTAGTGCTCAAGGTATTCAAGAGATCCTGACCTCTCCCCATTCTCTATTCTCTGAGTACAAACCTTTCCCATAAGATAAGATCCCCCTCTTCACAATCCCTTTTTCTTATTTATATGCAACATGCCTTCTTCAAACTATCTACATAACTAACTCACTAATATAAGATATAACTAAAAATGGGTAAATGACTAGCCTATTGTAACCAGCTACTGATGGGGATGACCTAAGTACTCCTCCATTCCCCTAAATATTCACCTTGTCCTTGAGGTCCTGGTTGAAGCTTGATGATCAAGTCAATCCCCACCTTGCAGCCCAAAATAGCTCTACCCATCCTGGATCAAACACAAACAAGTAAGTGCTTCCAATCTCTTCAAGTGCTCTATTGTTTATTATGTTATTAACCCCATAGCAAAGCATCACTGCCATGTCTAACGAGAACCTGAGGCTCCATTGAGAATTTAACTATTGTAAATGGCAAAATGTGATCATCAAAGTCCTTCACTATCTTTTGCTAATTCTGACCTTTAAATTGTTGGAGTCAAGGTGAGTTTGAATCTCAAATTCGATAGCAATGGACAAGAAGAGTCGCATATAAGGAGAAAAGACAAGCAAACTATTGTCTTAAGGTTTTTTTTATTGAAGGTGATGTCATAGTTTTTTAATCATTTGGTGCCAAATCTCTCCGATGTCTCCCCTGGAAGAACCCAACATAATTGTTAGGAAAGGAGCAGTTTGTCTCTTAGTACTCGGACAAGGACCCAACTGCTCACATGTTCAGTTCCACTCTCACCTCCTCCTTTAGCCTTTTCAAGCACCCTATATTCTTGCACTGTACCTTCTTACTTAAGATCCAACAACATATTCTAAGGATTATGGATGACTAAAAATGACTAATTATAATGTTCCTAAACATTTATCCAAGTCGAATTCGGAACTCAAGAATCCCACCACTTAAACCATGATATTTCTCAACATGGTTAATTGGCATCAATTCCAGTGAACAACTGTACCCTCATCTCCTATCCTCCATTCTCCGACTTCTCTAATGCACTCCTTCCAACTGTACATTTGTCGAGGATCGGGTGAGATTTTCAAGAAGGTCTCCAGTCTTTATCATTCTCGCTTCTGACATCACACTGCAAGATTGTCAAAACTACCACTCCCTTTCTACTATTCTCATGTCTTCTCTTTTCCATGGTTATAATCTTCTCTCTGGCCTCATTCCTTTGCTGAAATATGTACTGCTCCCTCTAGATCAAGACAGCTCTATATATGTTGGTTGATAGAACTGGATCAGGATAGAGTTCCATTTCGGCATGATTGATTTAATTCTCACTTTTTTGTTTAAAAATTGTTTCCTAATACAATTCTATGTTATTCATCAATCAGTTTCTCATTCCAAATCTATTAAGTTTTTGAAATTTGTCTCTAAAACAAATGTTTTAAAACAAAAAAACACCACCAAGGGTTAGGATCACATGGTGGGAATTGTTTTAACTTGGCCAAATGTTTCAACCTCTAGTCCTGAGTCCGCAGTCTCCGGAATTTTCTTTACATAATACAAAATTTTCATTTTGAGTTGTGGTCACAGTTGAAACGCATACGATGGATAGTGTTGCTTACCGGGGATTACCTCTCCTTTCGAGCTTTGTTGGCTAATTCCTTAAATTTAGACGAGTTTTCTACAGCAAATTTCTTTTTCTCCTCCATTTTCCTCTGAAGCGACTCTCCTAGCGGACTATTAGCTATGGCTTTCACGGCAGTGAAAGGAATAGCTGAGAATAGTAAAACTCCGGCAAGCTTAAACGGAACATATTCTCGAATGAATCATAGGAAGAAAGAATGAAAGCAGTAACAGTGGAAAATAGAAAGTACGAAATGGAATAGCACGGACCTCTTGCCACGAAGCATTGCAGGAGAAAGAAGGCTGCTCTGTTTTGGAGCTGTTTCTTCGTTTCAGGGCAAAACTTACTGATCTGAAAAAGTCAGAGGAAGAAGAGGAAACTGACAAAGGATGAAGCGAAACCATGACCCCTCACTCCAAATGCCCTTACCCTTCTATATCCACACACCTTAGTACTAATATCCTCTCCTCTCTCACTCGTGTCTTACACAGAAAAATAACAGTTGTAAATAATATTATACCAATATAGATTTTGGAGTAATTACATAAATATTAAGATTATTTTAAACTATACTTTAAAATTATAAACAATGAAAATGCAATATTTTAAAACAAATTAAGTAGTTATTTGAAATTTTAAAAAACTAACATTTTGATATAATTTTAAAAAAACTGAAGGATGCATTAATTTCAGTTAGTATGGTTTTTAATTCACCTTTTCAATACATTCAAATTTATTAAACAAATCTAGTACTAATGAAAATGCAATATTTTAAAACAAATTAAGTAGTTATTTGAAATTTTAAAAAACTAAAATTTTGATATAATTTTAAAAAAAACGAAGGATGCATTAATTTAAGTTAGTACGGTTTTTAATTCACCTTTTCAATACATTCAAAATTATTAACACAAATCTAGTAATAACACGAGTTATTAATCTGCTTTTATTTTAAAAATTATTAAAAAAGAATTAAAAAATATTATTCTGAAAGAAATACACTTTTAAATAAACTATTTTTAGTGCCATTTTTTAATAAAACTTGTTCTTAATGAAATAAAAAAAACCACATTCTTAAATAACAACATTATTTATTATAAACTTGAAATCTCTCTATTTATAACACAACACTTTCTTTTGATTCTCATTACACACATTCAAAAATTATTTTATCTATTCAAAGTCAATGATCCAATATGCCAATTTTCTTGTAAGTTTCTTTTACTTTTCTATAATTCAAATAATCTAATAGGTTAAACATTTACAAAATTAAAAATAAAACACTCATTAATTTCATTTAACAATTTTAATAAAATACCCAATAAAATATCAGAATGTCAAATATTCATGAAAAAATTAATTAGTACTACTTGAATAAAAAAAATCAAATATAAAATTTCAAATATTAACATATATTTATTATCTAGTTACATTAATATTAATATTAGATAAAAAAAAATGTCGCATTAATATTAAAAATGTAATATATTTTTAAGCCTCTATATAGGTACTAGTCATTTTTTTAAGATATGAACCTACATAATTTATAACATTAATAAAGGAGATGGTATATACAAATTTTATTATTTTATTTTATAATTAATATTTTTTAGATTAAAATAAATATTTATAAAAAAAAAAACTACTTACAATAATCTAAGACATTAATAGGGGAATTTTATTTGTGTATTAAATTCTAATGTTATTTCACTCTTTAAGTGATTTTTTTTTTTAATAACTACCTACAAAAAAGACTACATGTAATAAAATTATAAAAATTATTTATATTTATTTTTATAAGTTATTAATAGTTTTATTTTAATAATTATTTATATCATCATTATATAGAGAGGATGTATTATTTGGTTTTAATTGGAAAATTGTAATACTTTCATTAGGTAGATGTTTTATCAAAGAAGATAGCATAAAATACAAGTCAAATCTTTTACATACATTAGGTAGATGTATTATAAAAATCCTTTATTTTATATAATTTATATATAAAAAGGCATCATTTGTTTATTCGTTGTGTTATGAAGAATAATATTACTATTACGAAATGAACTTTAAGCCTAACTCAACCCCTAAAACCGGCTCATATCGATTTTTTATATTTAAATTATACATTTTTATGTTTTAGTGAAAATAGGCTATTATTTTATCATCTATCAAAGAATAAACAACATAACATATTAATATTAATTCACTCATAATTCTTAATTGTATAGTTATTGTTAAGAAACTCTGATAACTGACGCACTTTATTGAATAATAGAAAAGCTAATATATAGCTGATTACATAAACTGACTATCCTAAAACATAACTAGGGAGTATACTAGTTTAACTTAGGTGCATCACATACTCCAAGTTTCTTCCTAAGATGCTGAAATGTCTTCAACTTGAGAGGCTTAGTGAAAATGTCTGCTATCTGTTGTTCAGTGCCACAAAACTT
>Ga0123342_1005109_pt1 | contig 19384 bp, 5 predicted proteins | sample Turbeawhitnodule_FD_89960 | JGI IMG/M metagenome (GOLD analysis project Ga0123342, IMG submission 89960) | Root nodule microbial communities of legume samples collected from Mexico - Turtle bean Mexico white nodule | ecosystem: Host-associated > Plants > Roots > Nodule | place: Mexico: Nepantla... | reverse complement strand
GGTTTCTAAATTAGTTTCTATTATTTTCTATTATTGTTAAATAGTTTCTAAATTGGTATCTAATTAGCAACCAATGTTTTATCTACCAATTATTTAGTTTCTAAATTTAGTCTCTAAAACCTTAGTTGCTAATTAGAAACCAATTTAGAAACTATTTAACAATAATAGAAAATAATATAAACTAATTTAAAAACCAATTTTTGTTTTAGTTTCCAAAATGGTCTCTAATTTAGTTACTATTACAACTAATTATTTTGGTTTCTAAAAATTGGTTTCTATTTTATCATTTTGATACAAAGTGAGAATAATTAGAAATGTGGTGGCATATCCCTCACTTTGATTTGTGTTTCTTGAGATTTGAGTTTGGTGTTGGGAGGAAAAATATAAAAGAAAGAGAAAAGAAGAAGATGTGGTGAAGCATGCAAGTGGGTCGGAGAGAGTCACAACGTGTGACAACGATAGTACGAAAGACGGAAGCAAGCAGACGCCAGTGTTGATTATGAATGATGAAAGTGACCAACACACACACATTCATTCATTCACACTTGACCACCGTCACTGTTCTATTCTTCACTCTTTATTACCTTTCCATCTTCCTCACTGGTCATGGTCATGGTCATGGTCATGGTGCCACATTATTTGGACCACTTCAACTCTTCTTTTCCTGCCTCATAAGTCATGCGCCATCTCAAAGGCAACAATAAGGTTCCCTCTCATTTAGTGCCTTCCTGCTAAACTCAGAACACTTGGGTTGGGATATGCTTCATGGTTTATCCCACAACTTTCCTCCATACATAATCTTCTTTTGCTCCCTTTTTTACCACTACTTCTCAAATATCAACACTTTCACTATTCTTCTCTTAATTAGATGCTTTGGTGATGGAATATGTGTGAAGTCTCAAATAAAAATTCACAAGTCAAATATATTTGTGAGGTCCGGATCGATTCTGAAAGGTTTGTTGATTTGAAAGTTTTTAAGTCTCATTGACTTAAGTATAAGATTTAGGAACTGTGAGATCATGAGTTGATTCATCTAGTGAAATGCTTTTATTCCGGAGTTAATGAAAAAATTCTCATTTATTTCTCATAAAGAGAGGAACGACGTTAATTATGTAGATTGAATGTATTTGCAGTGTTGTAATTAATTTGGAAATATAATTCAAAACAAGACTAAATATAAGGAGAAGAGGGGAGAACATTTATCCTATATAAGGGAAAGAATATGACTTGATAAAGGGGCGGATAAGGGGAACAACTCCAACAAAGGGAGTACTTTCAACCCATATTTTACACGATACTCATTATATTTTATACTCTTACTGACTTGAGTGTCGGAGTATCTTTTCCAGGTGGAACCCTCTCATTTTCTTGAAACTCATAAAGCTTGCAGGTGACTATCTCAAAGTTTAACCGACTTCAACTACATGTTTTAGTTAAGAGGCATCTCTCTTAACTAAAACAATATTCAACGAAAAAAAAGGTCTTAAAACTTTGTATTTTAAGATTTCAATGTACTTATTATTTTTTATTTATGATCCACTCACAAAGATATAACTCGTGTTTTCTTCTTTCGAATTGATATCATTTGGTCCACTATATATCAAAGAATAGAGAAAATAATCATCTATACAATTATTCTCTAATATTATTTTTAAAATGTAATTATTTCCTTCTTGATCATATTTAATTCCACTGCCTTTAATCTATATTCAATGAAGTTATATTTATTAACCTTTTAGAACCTACAAAACCGTGGATTAAATTTGTATTAAAAAACAAACAAAAAAGAGGTAGTTAATCCACAACTTAACAAGTTGGCACGATTAAAAAGAGATTTGTAAAAAACATGTATATTATATTACTTTAAATCAAAATTTTAACCATATGCATAATTTATTTTGAACTTAAATTAGCTCAAAATAACAATTGTTTTTGAATAAAATAATCTATTCTCCAATCTTCTTTATATTGAGAATGATTTTTTAAAAAGTGCTCATTCAAAATCTGTTTAAGAGTTAAAAGATGTACTTCGTTTGTTATATTATAAATGACCAAATTAATAGTACTTACCACGTAAATGTAATAAGTTTATTTGTTTTATCTTTATTGTGGTTATAATTTAGTAGAACACATACAAATACTCTCTCTGAATATACATGTCTTTCGAAAATAAAATTAAGTATTTATGATATTCCTATTAACTAAGGAATGTGATTAAATGATTGAGAAACATACATTTGATTCTAATAAATTGACACGAGAATATATGCATGAAATATGAATAAATTATGAAAAATATATCTATATAATTTTGATATATGCATGTAAGATTTTAAAACACTAATCTACATATGGTTTGTGTTATGATTTAACTTTAATGTTTGTGTTCTTACAGTATAGCACATGTGATAATACTGTAGTATAAGAGTATAATATTTTATATTGTATATTTTTTCTTAAATTTTTACGGGATATGTAAATCTTTACGAAAAGGCACTCTTAAAATTGTTTAGAATGTAAAATATGAATATAAATATGTGTTTTTACCATTATGATGTGTTTCATTAACAAGATTATATATAATTTTAATTATATGCATATATCATTTTACCAAATAGTTTTTTTATTTTTATTTTTTATTTGTATGTTATAGCATAAAATACATTTAAAATAGTTTATTTATTATTGAAATTAATGGAAGTATATGAAAACAATTAAAAAATTATGTGTATTTTTGTATAGTATACTGTTTTTTATTATTTTATTGTATTATTAATATAAAAATATTTTAGTATATTATTTTTTTATACACCTCATCTCAAATATATCACAAATTCAAATACAGACAATATGAAGTATATTGGTCATAGAATTCAAAGACACTTAAACCCTAAACATTTCGCTAACTAAACTTCAGTTTAGTGGTGACATTTTTTAGTTTTTTTTTTTCCTACTGACAACATTTTTAATTATAATTTAAGTTTTTTTAGATAATATTAGCTAAGATAGATATCTCCTTACTAGAAAATACAAGGATAGATATTTTCTTACTATAACATACAATTAAGTCAGAAACACGGGTTTCTAGTCTTATAGTGTTGTTTTTGTTAGGTCTCATCATCTTTTTTTCTTTTATGTAGGATAGTATTCTCTTTCCCCTTTTTTTTTTTTCTGATCTTGTTTTAAGTTATATTTTCATATTACAATCTCATATACAGGTAATTTCCATAATTAACACACTCTCTTTTTTGTGACAAATAAATAATATTTTTTTCATTAATTTCATTAATCGATATTAAAATTATTTAACCGCATAATTAAACTCCACCATGACCTCACAACTACTAATTTCTTTTGATACTTAATTTAACCCTTCACCTTTCATAGTTTTTTTCTCCTTATTGAATATTCAATATATTGTTTGGGCTTGTTGACCCAACTAAAACTTATCTAATGAAAGGTACCACATAAACTTTAAATTTGGAACAATGTATATTAAATTTGGAGGTTTGATTCAAAAGTAGACTACACAAAAACAAACTTTCATTTTCTTTAAACATTTAGAAACCAAGACTTTCATCAATTCAAACTTTCATCTACTTAACTAAGGATTTTCGATTTAGGAATTTTACATTGCCCACACAAGTCAAAAATAAATTTTTAAGGTAAACAAATATCATTACAAGTTAAAAAAACTAAAAACTAAATTTATTTTGTAGAAATTAAAAAAAAAAACTAACACCATTAAAAAATAGACTCTAAACCTAATGATCTTATAATAACTTGTTTAATAAGCTTAACAAACTCTCGTTAGAATAGACTCGAAATGACTATGATATCTTAATATGAACTTTAAACATAACTCAATCTCATAAAACAGACTTATGAGATAAGGTTTGCATCACTTAGACAATGTGAAATGTTCTAATTTCTTGTCGATATAAAATCTCTAACAAAAGTAAATATTTTAAATGTGATTTGAAAAAAAAGAAAAAAAAACTTTGATATCAATATTGTTGGGGTCTTTCTTGATCATTCCCATTTTAATATTCCTTCTTAAAGTTTTGTTTTTTTGTTTTTGGTTAGATTGGAACCTAAAAATGAAAAGATGAGGGGGACGCCCATTTGGCGATTTTTATATATTAAAATATGGGGTTTGGTATGTGTCGTATATCGAGAGTGGGGACATGACGTTGAAAAGCAAAACCTTATTTTAATTTGCATAATAATCATGCCCTATTTTTAATTAGTTATTTAATTAAACAATTTTAAAATGTTAGTCACGTCCACATCTGAAGACCCTGGCACTGCTGCATGCACTCAAACCTCATGTGAGCCGTTTATCCCAACTCACTCGGCTAAGCCCACCTTCACTCTCACACCAAATATATTTTTATATATTTTTAACTTAAATATGTTTTCCTTATCTTCTTTAATATAAAATTGTTTTTTATTTTAAATTTTATAATTTTTTATATTTGTAATAAAAAATATTGAAATAAATCATTATTGTTCCACCAGTGACCTATCGATAAAATATATGATTCACGTTAAATCACAGGTTAAGAACACTAATCTTAATTAAATGTTACAAAGTATAATTAAATGGTCATTAGACCTACACTAACTTTTCTGACAGAATAATATCCAATAGAAAAGTATAAATAAAAGGTGTCCCTCAGAGTGAAAGGTAATGTTTTTTGAATTCTAAATTAAACCAATTGAACCTATCTCATCTGACTTAAACGTCAGAGTATCATTGCAGATATTCCCACCCTCTCGAACCTCGAAGGAAGACAACTGGAACTAAAAAAAAGACAAATAACTCAATATGAGATATTCGATTTCAAATAAGTTGTAAGAACAATTATAATTTTTTTAAAATAACAAACGAACCTTTAGGATATTAAAATATTTCAGTAAATATTATAATACTAACATTAAAAATTTATTTATTAAGTAAAAAAATACCATTAATTTTAATTATTTTCTTACTACAAATTCAAAAAATTTAAAATTTATACCAAAATCCACACACATATATTTAATTATAAATTTTATCATTTTTTACCAACATCCTTTTAAAACACTTATTTGTTGTCTTAATTAGTTCCTGTCAAGATCTTTAACTAATTTGATTTATTTAACATGCAAATTACATTGAAAGTTTATATTTTTTATGAGATTTTATTAATGTACCTATATAAATATAGTCATAATAAACTTCTGTAATCAAATGTTTTCAAGTAATTTATGTCTGTTAACATACAATTCGTTCATATAAATTATACATGAATCATCTGAAAATTCTTGTTTATATCACCCAAATTTTAACTTGGATTTGAAAAAACACTTTTCTACTAACATTTGAGTTTACAAAAATTATATTGAACAAAAATCTTTACCCGTCAGATAAGTTCTTATACATACAAAATTGAAAACAACCTGAAAAAAAACAGTTTTAAAGAACTAAACTGAGTTGAAAAAGCAAATTAAATAAATTGATCTGAAATATTTTTAAATTTTATTAACTTTATTTGAAATATTTAAATTAAAATATTTTTAAATTTAATTAAACTTTTTATTAATTACATGTAGATCAGGTGAGTAAAATTATAATCCAATCATAACGTTGAACTATTATACTCTAAAATAAAAAATATTACACTTTAATTATGAACTTTTTGTTGTTCAATAATGATTCCACCTTTTTTTCTCTTTAATTTGAAGTATATTTAAAATATTATATTTTTTTATTCTTAAATTTCATATTAATTGAATTAAATTATGCCTAAACCAATCCATTATACCTAATAACATATTTTGGATAAAGTACATATAATATTTCAAAAATATTAATTTTTTTACTACTAAATCCAAATTCTGCAGAAAAGAAAATTCAAATCTAACTTTTTTTCCACTAAAATTATACATGCGATCGCCATATGCTTGTGTGTATAATAACATATTTAAATATGAACTAATAATTATTTAAGATAATTTTTTATGAAGTTGAAGTACATTTTTATATAGTCAATGACTTCAACTTTTTTTTTAAATAAGAAAATTATTTATCTTATTTCATATTCTGATGTTATTTATCTTATTTTATTTTTTAATATTGTAAAACTAAACTAAGCACAATGAAACATTTTTCAATTTTTGAATTGTAATAAAATAATAACTACTGTGTAACTGTCAATTTAACAATAACTTGCCATATATGTTAGAGAATCATTTTCTATAACAAAAATATCATGTTTTTCAAAATAAATAAATAATTTAAATATGAAAAATGTGGATAAGTATTTAGGGAGTCAAGCATATCCTCTTTAAATCGAAAAATATATTTATTTATTTATTTATTTTCATGTCTCTATTTAAAAATTTAATATTTAATAACGAGGACTTGACTCTTTACAGCCACAAGCTCAAAAGTATTTGTTTGAAACCCATATTTGAGAAAAACGGCAAGGATGATATTTTTCAAAGACAAAAGTTATATAATATTGATAAAAAACAAAACGATAGATTACACTAATTTATTTAATTTATTTCTAAATTTTTTTTAAAAAAATATGCTTTAACCCGTGTCCAAAAATCTTTTACCTAAACCCACCAAAATGTTTTTTTTTTAAAAAAATTGAATCATTCATGTTTTTTTTTTTTTTATATTTCAAATATAATTTTACCTAGTTTATTTTTTTTATATTTCAAATATAATTTTACCTAGTTTAGGAGTCGAGGTCAATGACAATTTATAAATTCTTTCCTATTTCAATCCATTACGACATTTTTTAAAAATAAAATCGTAACGAAACAATAACCTCTAAAGCAGATAATATCTTGGTTCATCCTTACGACACTATCTCTCGAACTTAAGATAAAAATAAATAAATTACAGTTTGAGATTTTGTAAATTACAGACACTTCTTATTTTTTATTATTAAAAAGTATTATACCAAAACTATTTTTTACGTTACACTAATTCTCTTAAACTTTAAAGAAAAACATTATAGTGTGTACTCTCGTTGTCAGTATAAGTTTATCTTAATCTGATCCAAACAAAACTAAATGTTATTCAATCTTGGATGAAATGACATTTGGAACTAAGAAATTACAAGTGCTCACTTATGAAATGGAATAAAAAAAGAAGATACCCGTTATGTGGAGCCCACAAAAAAGAAGCACTCCGTAGTAGGGCCTGAAAGTGGGCCAGAAGATGGGCCTAACGGTTCGTAACGTGGGTTTAAAAAGGGCCGTGCAAACAGTGAGACGCCATTAACTTGCCAAATTTGTCCATAAAAGTGAGAAATGACGTAAAAAAAAAAACAGTAATAATGACTTCAAACGTGTCTCTATTTTAATTTAAAAGAGTTTTAATTTAAGACTGGTTTAAATAATACCTAATTGCAACTTTTTTATCTTGATTTAGGAAATTAAGTAAATGGTGGTTTTTTTTATTATTTGTTCTTGATCATTGTTGACACAATCATAAAATTTTGTTTTATACTAATCTCACTCGACTTCTCAGAAGATAAGTAAATGGTTATTAAAATCGCATTCAAATACAAAAATAAAATAGTGTTGATAAACTTTTCTATAAGTATTTCTAAAAAATAAAACAAAATTTATATAAATTAAATTAATTTATATGTAAATTATGCATTATTATTTTAAAAAACTAAAATAATATAATTGATGTGAAATTTTTTTATATAAAATAATTTAAACTTATAAAAAATACAATTTGATATATATTATTTTTATCATAACCCATGTTATTAATTCTTTTACGCAAAAAAAAAACATAGAGCTTCAGATGATTTTCAATTCGTTCTAATAATTGATAATTAAAATAAACTAAACTAACAAATTTATCTCACTTAGTCCATTGGACACACTTTTATGAGAGGATTTGTGTTGATTATTTTGACACAATAAAATCTCTCTCACAAATTTTGTGTTTTTCATATGTGGGATGGCATTTAGACACAAAACAAATACACAATTGAAATTGAAAATGTTGTTATGAGTAAAACTATAAATGAACTATTATGGCTCATAATGATAATTGGAGAGTTGAAAGGATAGAACCAAGCATCGAAGGTCTCAATATATCATAATCTCTTTAATATAATTATAAATCTTCTCCTTAATAACAAATTCTTTTTCGTCCACACAATTAAATATTAAATCTATGATGAACTTTATGTAGGACACTTTTAATAATATATTTTTTAATTAATATATTAATTTATTTATATAATCTCAAAAAAATAAATCTTTAAAAAATATTTTTTTATCTGGTGCATGTATTGTAGATCATTTGAAAATAATTATAAGCTTTATCATTTCTCATGATTTTTCTAACTAGCATTTCAATTAAAAGAAGTTATATATAAAAAAGTTATGATATTTATTAAAAAAAGTTACGATGTAATTTGCATACTTAATTATAATAAAGAGTTTAAGTTTTAAGAAGTATAAGAGGAGCGAATGAGGAATGACCGACAACGAGAGAACGAATACGAGAAGAAGAAAAAACGAGTGACAATCAATAACAATTGTTCGAATTTCAGATACCCTAGATCACTTTAGTTTATAAAAGTACATAAAATAATATTATATTTTGTATAATTAACACAAGGTTTAAGTTGGAAGTTGGGGAGTTAATGGAGTTAATAGAGATGGAGATTCTTGATGGAGATGGTTGGTGGGAAGTAGACTCATCACATAAAAGAGTGTTGCAGGAACCTCATGTCCACAAATTACACCAGACACACCTGAAAACGAAATGCATCAAAATCAAATAAAAACAAAATACCTATTCAAATTTTAACCAATTCATGCTTTTACATAAACCCCTAAATCGCTTTTCAACTGAAAAAAAAAAACCACATATATAATTCAAATTTACCTCACATATAATTATTTAGTAATTATTATATATTACAATTTAAGAATTCTCACAGGATTAATAAATTTTATTTTTCTATATTCTTTCAGTTTCTTTTGTTTTTCTGGATGAAAGAGCATGTCCTTTTTCTTAAACTTAAACTTATCCTCCACGTACTCAAAAGATTCTCATTTTGTCCTTTGCCCTTTGTCCACTCCATGAATCCCTATCCACCAACATACACATCCTGAAATCAACACAAATATTTATCTAATAACGTATTTATATATTTATCAATTTTAACTATTTTTTCAGACATGTGTCAAGGTAATAAAGCTGCATAAAAATTATATTTAAAAAAAAATCTACAAATTGACTTATACATAGGATAAAATTTCAATATATGAAGAAATATTTATGTAGAAACTCATTAAAATATATCCATAATAATTATCAAAATATGGAACATATAATAAAATATTTATATAGTAAATAATATTTATAAAAAACTTACAGTCATGAAATTACAAAGCAACACATATGGTATGCTTGTTAAATTTTAAAATGATTATTTTAAAATACATATCAATAAGGTTTTGCACTAAGTTGAAAATGCAGCGCTAAAAATGTAAAGGAAATGGTTTTACGTTATATTTGCAAGTGAAAAAAAACGAGATTGATTTTTAGAGGAAAAATAAAGACTTACAAATATATGAAAATAAAGTGCATCTAATTACTTAATCTGCCCCTTAACACACAAAAATAAAATAAAATGAATACATATTTTTTAATAAGATAGATAATTTTTTTATAAATATTACATTTTTTTACCCTTTTAATACTTAAAAGATATCTTTAAATAATTAATTTGTGAATAGAGGTAAATAAATTTTAATTTTTTTAAAAACTAAACTCTTTTATTTTTTTCACTATTCACAAGAGAGAGAAAAGAGTTAATTCACGGTATTTATTATTTGTGGTCTAAAGTAATTAAATTTATTTTGATAAAAATAATTAGAAATATTTTTTTATAAAAAAATTAAAACAATATCTTATATGTAGAGACTGAAGAGTAGAGTATAAGGAATTCTGTATTCTATTGTTCACTCCATATGTCTCTGCAAGCCTTTCTGGGTCCAATTTTTGTAGTGATTTAAAATGGCTTTTTTTCATAATGGGCTCCAAAATCAACTTCAGTTGGTTGAAGTTGTAACCTCATTGGGCCTGAGTTGGACCAAAATTTCTAATTACACGTCGATTCACCTTGCAATAACAGAAGTGCGATTAACAATAGAATTCAATTCATACTAAATATTAGAAGAAGATCATTAAATAAAAACTATTTTTGTAAATAAAAAAATAATTAATTTCTATATTGATTAAAATAGATACTATTTTAAAGATTAAAAAATTATTGATTTCTAAATTAGTTTCTATTATGATAAATAGTTTTTAAATTGATATATAATTAGTTATCAAGATTTTTTGCTATCAAATTATAATTTAAATAATTATTAGTTAAAACCAATTATTATTTTTTAAATGTGTGTAAATTGTATTTGAATAGTAAATAAATTTTATTTTTAAACTTTAGAATGAATTAAAAAATATATTTTGAGTAGGGAAAGAAATTTAATAGTTTTTAATTTTTTTAACATAATTATAATGTTTCATAATATTATGATTATGGTATTTAATAATTAATTTTAAAAAAATATTGACGATTATTCATAATATTTTAAAAGTTTATTTTTAGATAAATAAACTAATTTATTGGATATCATGCTTACAAATTTAACACATTTCCCATGTCAACTGTTCTGTTAAACAAAAGCATGGATGAACTATTATTTTAAATCAAAACGATGGATATACATAAACAAAAGCATGGATAAACTATTATTTTAAATCAAAACTATGGATAATTTATTATACACATGAGAGCATAGTCAATTATGTCTCTCCTTGTATAATCAATTATATCTTAGTATATTTTTAATTATATCTCCATAAGGGTTCAACACATTATTCTTATTATTATATGGCTGCCGCAGTGGTTGTGGACTAACCATGGATGCATGTTAGTTTGGAAAATCAAAAAGAAAAGATATACATTAATTTGACACACACCCACAGCTATATATACAATATTTTATGTGATAGTTTTAATAAAAAAAAATAAAATTATAATTAAATAATATAAAAAATATTAAAATAATACTATTGTTTGCTGTGAATAGATGAATGTTTTTTTAATGTGAAAGTATGAAAATACAAACAAAATTTGGTTTATTGCTGGTGATTATATAAGAAGATTCCGAACTTGTTTCTGCGTAGCCACAATCTCGTAAGACACGGTGTAAAAGCATGAGATGAAATGTAAAACCAGTTTAGTCTCGATTGATAAGATTTTGACATGGAGCTTCATATGCAAATACAAAGATTTGGGTTTGTATATGGATAACCGTCATAAAAAAATTGTGAAAACATAGATATTAAAAGACCTTTATAGCAATCAAAAGATCTTTAAAAGTGGGAGGATAAATCACATAGTAATTTTTACAATAATACAATTAAAAATTTTGGGATTCTTCGAAAGTTTGTTTAACTAGTTTTCTTATTTTGATTGGTGTCTTGAATCCGCTGATTTTCATGAAATCTATAAAGTATTAGGTAGGTTGTGTTAGAATTTGCTACTTATTCTAATTAAAATCTCTGCTTTATTTGAAGACATAGAAACCAGAATATTTTAAAAAATGAAATGATAGATCACTATACTTTTCACAACAGTATAGTTGAAAGTATAGTTTTGGGTTTCTTCTTTAACTAGTTTTTCTTACTCTGATTAGTGTCTTGAACTACAGGTTTATATGAAATTTATAAAAAATTATTAGGTAGGTTGTGTCAGAATAGAATCTCTATTTTAAGTGGAGACAGAAATGAGACCACAATGTAACTTTTACAATTATATAGTTGAAAGTATGATCTTAAGTTTCTTCGATAGTTAATTTTTCTTATTTTAATTGGTGTAACACTACCTTTCATAAATCTATAAAAAAAATTGTTAGGTAGGTTGTGTTATAATTTGTTAGTTATTCTGATTAAAATATCTGTTTTATGTGATTTTGTGATTCAAGTTTTAGGTTATAGTGATTGTATAAAGATTGAGATATTCATCATATATCTTTATTATATTATTTATTTGTTTCTTGATCATAAAAAATCATCCATGTACAACGAAATCATCCCTTCCATCCAATAAATTATTAGACACTGGAACAATTTTTACACGACATATACTCAAACTTTTAAATTTACAAAAAATAATCAATAACATTCAACCATATATCGTGTAAAAACTTAGCAAGAACCACCACCATGATCCCTTTTTCTTTCTCTTCAGGTCTTGGAAGTGGCCATGGAGTCTCTGGTGTCCCTTCTCTTCAGTTTCAGCACCTTTGACCAAAACCCATCTTTCTTCCTTCCACCCACATCCCTCTCTCTCCCTCTACTCTTCGAACCAAACGCCAGCGACTTGCTCTTCTTCAAGTTCAACCCCTGCGCCGCGCACGAACCGGATTCCGCCGCCACCAACGAAGCGTTTCGCCGGAACCGCGGTCTCCGGTGGCCACCGCGACTCGAAGAAAAAGACTGATGAGGAGAAGCAGGAGAAAAACAAAGAGGATCAATAACAGGGTTGGTGCTGTATAGCTGCGAGAGTTTTTCCCTCAAACAAGACGAACAAACACCAGGTGATTGCTTGTCGTGTGGGTGCTCCCTGCACCCTCCTCTTTTTGCCGTTTCAAACACCATTTCGCAAGGCTTCATCATTTTCCTCTTCGCAAGTTGAGGAACCCTACGTTACCTGGTTCTGCGTAGCGTTATTTATAAGGAAAATTCAGTGGTGAGAGATGCAATGGTAATTGCATACCTAATACACAGCACGTGCAGGGATTTGTAGTCGTGTACGTTGAAAGTTCCTGGTTTCTCACGTTGCTTTTCTTAAATATTAATGTTAGTAAGAAAAATATGATAACAGTTTTGTTTTTTTGGCAAAGCAATAAGGTCAAACGAAAATTATTGTTGTCGGTATTAAAAATGAATGGTGTTGGCATGAAGTATTGTGTATGCGAGAACGAGATTGGTGTGTTTGACTGTGTTCAATGCAACCCATCTTCTCGACGTGTCTATTCTGACCTAATAATATATTGGTCCAATGGGTTATTGAAAACGACGTGCAAATAGACCAAAACGGTTTAATATTTTTTACACATGATTAATTTTAAATTATATGAGTTATGTATGAGAAAGAGAGACCTAGATAAATTTGAAATTTCTTCTATAATTCTTGGTATATCGGTAACATGTTACTACTTCCTTTAATCTTCTCATTTATTTAAGTGTTTTTCCTTTTGTTATCGCGAAGATCAAAATGATTTTCGCATATTATAAAATTGATAAGAACGTATCTTAAGGGTCATTGTGATGGGTCGAATCAATAAATATCAGTTGCTAACTCATTTATAATATGATCTATAATTTATAGAAAGGTATATTGAAATATTGATATATTGGTATGTTGATATATTAATGTCACTTGGATTTTGTACATAATCATATTTAATAAGAAATGAATTTTCATAATTGTCATTTATTTAGTGTTTTAATATATATTAATGTGGTCGGTCATTGATACCGGCTGACAGACTTATCCGATACCAACCGTTACAAGTTAAAATTATTTTTTCCTTAGCTGTCCTATTCTTCAAGTTTCCCTTCCTCTTCGCGTGCTTCGGCCGGTCGGCGGGGTACCTGCAATTGCACTCCGACGCTCAAGTCAGCGATGATGCTCAATGAGAATTCTATGATATTATGAAAAACGTACATTTTGCATTGGCTCAAGCAACCGATTGCTAGAGACATGCTTAGTGGTATGTGGGTAGTGCCTAGTGGCTTCCTAATATCAAGAGGGTGCTCTAGAAAATGTCTTTGACTTATTCAATGGAAGTTATAACCGTTTATTTCACGCGTGTAACCATGCTCATTATTTAATTAATTAAGTTATTTAATGAGCACCCTTCGGTCGGCTGACGACCGGTACAAAAGATAAACACAATTTCGTGATAAAAAATATATTTAACTCAATTTATTTTTAAAGATGAATAATAATCAAATCCATAAAATCTGGTTGGGAGTGAAAAATGGACGATAGTATATAACAATTGAATTTTTGTGCATTATTTTCAATTGAATCACATTATAATTTGTTGATCCACTTTATTGATTTTTTTTACTCTAGTCTTTAATAAGTAAACTATACCGATTAATTCAAAGCTGAAGCTGTTATAACTAATCGCTTCAAGAAATTGACCAAATTATGTATTACAAAATAGAGAGAAGATTTTTTCTTTTTTTGACGAAGTCGTTATTCAAACTTCATGCAAAGTGGCATATCACATCACATACTTACCACGCCCACTTAATCACTTCTTAATTAAAACGGTTTACAATTTAGTTGGTAAATCGAACGTGCGCAAATGATTGCACAGACAAATATTTTTTTAAAATCAACACGAAGTCACCTCCTTCCATGCAATTACATGCTTATAATGAATTGGTGATAATACCATGCATTAAAAAAACATATTAAAAAATAGTTTTAAAAACTAAAATAATTGATTACTATTGATTAAGTTGGATACGATTTTATAAGTTAACAAAATTATTTATATTTAAATTTTTTTTTTATTATTAATAAAAAATTATAAAATATTTTTTAAATTAGTATTTAATTATTAATTACTTATTATTTTGTATTATAAATTAATCTTTATTAGTTTGGTAAAAACTAATTTAGAATATAAAATATTAATAGTTAAAATCTTGTTAACTAATTTAATTAATTTAGATACCAATTTAAAAAATTATTTTATATTTTTTAATAATAATATAAATCACTATTACTATTAAGTATTTTTTTTTAGTGATGTATTGCTGATACGATAATTAAGTAAATTTCAATTCTCGTTAAATACTAGTATTGAGTAAAGTTGTTGTATTGTATTTAAGTTTAATTTTTTATTTATAGATTGTTCTTGAGTCTATATCAGGAATCAATAATCCAGTGTGATATTTGGTGAGAGTGTGTAGGTGGATATTTTATTTTCTTCACTAACTTTTCTTATCATTTATTTGAAAGGGATTTGAGGAAAGTTTTTCTAAAGAGAAAAGTTTTGGATGTTTTCATATTCAAAAAGCTTAATTCAAGAAATCGAGTTGTTTTTAGTAGTCTGTCATAACTTTATCATGGGTGGTTTTAGTTTTCTTAGATTAAGATACTTGAGAAGAGGTTTGTTATGTTATCTTGTGATGATGATGGTACCATTGTGAAGTTTATTGATGATAACAAAGAATGTTTCGATGGTTTATTTACATCGATTTTTTCTTTGGACGAATCTTTTGCAGTTAAAGAGAGGTTTGTGTTGGATTCGTTGTAGAGACATCCCTCTACAATTTTGGAGCGGTAAGTGGAGTGGTGCTTGCACAAAGTTGGATACATAAGCTAATTCAGAAGATGGTGGTGGTGGAGGGATTTTTCTTAACTTCGTGGGTTCCGATTTTTGCGAAGGGGATGGAGTAGGAGTTGCATATTATGAATTCACAATCCATAAACTAATCTCATATCTAAAAAAGACTTTCGGATTTTGTAAATCTGGAAGATAATCACACATTTAAAAAAAAACTTATGGATTTTTCAGATTGTGTAAAATGGAAGCTAATCATGTATCTGTTTTTTTTCTTTTTCAAATTACATAATCTAGAAGCTAATCACATATATGGAGAAGATTTCAAGATTATGTAATCTAAGAAGCTAATCACAAAAAACTTCCATATCATATAATCTGAAAGCTAATTACTAATTTAGAAAAAGACTTACGGATTATATAATCTGGAATATTCAAGAAGGATATTTTTGGAATATAAAATTTATGGAGGTGGCGTAAGAACGTAAGTAGGTTTTGAAAGAAACAGTCTTATTGTAATTGTGTTGAAATCCGAAAGCTACAAAAAAGGTACAAAGAGTAAATTTGTGTTCCAGAATCGTATCGAAAACGCAAAAACATTTTATGGGCCGAGACCCAAAGAGAATGCAGAGAAAATGACCGGTTGTTCCGTTATCCATATGCTAATGCATTAAACGTGGCTACAACTAGTCAGTGGAGGCAACCAATAGAAAGCCAGCAATTAGACTTCACGATCCGTGTCTTCATTCCCAAATGGCATCGCATCTGCTAATTCAAATTAAGAAAACACAGTTCCAACCATCACCAGCCGTCAGATCCGTAACGGCCATAAACACACGGGACGGTCATTTATACCCGTCCGATCATTTTCCAACTTCTCCATCTTCACGCTATATATAGCCCTTTCATTCCAAACGTGTAGAACCTTTGCATTCTTCTCTTCAAGTTTCGGCTTTGGGATCAGGAAACCGAAGTTCTAAGAGGTTAGCTTGTTTTTCGCGTTCGTGTAAATTAAATTTAACTTATTTTTGGTTTTGGAGTTTGGTTAGGGTTTTCTTTTTCTCGTCCTTCGAACTTGAATCGGGTTTATTGTATTAAATTGATTCAGAGCTTGAGTCTCTAGGGTTTGTAAAATGATTGTATTATCTAATCATCCACCCCATCTCCTTTCATCGTCTGTTTAGCTATTCAATAGGTTAATGGTCCATGATTCAAACTTTTCAGTCCTAGCTTCAATTGTTTACATTCAAATTAGGGTCTATGATGTTCCAGTTCTCTGATTCGTCCACATATTCTGTTAATTGTATACACGGTGCTTTTACAACAGCTAACGGAAACCCTAAAAAATCTCTGATAACTCGTTTTATTGAGTATTCTAACTCATAGAAAGATCTTCGATTTTCCGACATCGCATTCATTTTTTTTCTATATGTTTACCTGTTTTCTAATGTCATTGTTGGCTTTGGAACAGATGGCCCGTACAAAACAAACTGCTCGTAAATCAACTGGTGGAAAAGCTCCCAGGAAGCAGCTTGCTACCAAGGTATTTTTTATGAATCGTTTTGCTTAAGTAATAAAAAGTTGATTGAATAGAAGTTTGATGCCATCGCCGTTTGTTGTAGGCTGCACGCAAGTCTGCGCCAACCACTGGTGGTGTGAAGAAGCCACATCGTTATCGTCCCGGTACTGTTGCTCTTCGGTGAGTGTTTAGGGTTTTATTTGATTTTTTTCATTGTCATCTTCGTCGTTGGCCATTTTTAATAAAAATTTCCTCTCGAAACAGTGAGATTAGGAAATACCAGAAGAGTACCGAGCTCCTGATCAGGAAACTCCCCTTCCAGAGGCTGGTTCGTGAAATTGCTCAGGATTTCAAGGTATTGATGTGCTGTAATTATTCTTACAATCACTGTTTGATTAATTATTTTTTGCGTGTAAGATAACAATGTCTAATTTATGATGTTGGTATGTTTTCAGACCGATCTTCGTTTCCAGAGCCATGCTGTTCTAGCTTTGCAAGAGGCTGCGGAGGCATATCTTGTTGGGCTGTTTGAAGACACTAATTTGTGTGCCATTCATGCTAAGCGTGTGACTATCATGCCCAAGGATATCCAGCTGGCAAGAAGGATTCGTGGTGAACGTGCTTGAGGTCGTATGTTTGGTGAAATGGATGATGGATCTGTAGCTGCAGATGATGTTGTTACTCAGATTGATTGAAACCTATAGTTGCTAGGGAAAATAGCTTTTTTTCTGGGTTATTGTATTAATTGCGATAGGCAAAATTATATGGATGGTCTGTGAAATGCTAATTGTTAGAAATTGGGCATGTAATTGATTTTTCTTTCTCTCGTTATTTCTTTTTTACCGTATGTTTCATCCACACTTTGGAATTGTACTGGACAACATTCTGTTGCTATCTAATGTAGGTCTAAATCTGGTTCATGGTGTTTGTTTTGTCGGATTTATTTTTATTTGTTCATCCCCACCTATTAAATAATTGTGTAATTTTTCTTCGAACGGTCGATCTAATTAATCTGATTAGTAATGTAAACGTTGTTGTAGGTTTTTTCTTTTGATTATATTTTTATGTTTACAGGAAAACAAACTGATAATGGCAGTTTGTAATGTTTTAAACCTTCTATTATTCTGGTATTTCCCTTAAATTGCAAGGATTCTCAAGTATTTAAGGATATTAAGTGGCACATGATATTTTGTAAATAATTAAAGTTCAAATTTGATAGTGTTTTTTTTATGTAATCGTAATACTTTATGACCGTTAACTACTGTAAAGATTTCACTTTGTACTTATATCTAATAAATCTGACTGAATTTAGTTTTAAAGTATCGTCAGATTGTTTTTAACCAGATGAATTTTGACGACAAAAAGGGTAATTTGGTTTATGAAGATTTCAAAATGGTAATTGTAATATTGAAAGAAGTAACACTAAATATAAACAACGGGGTGTTTTTCTCGTCATGAGGTGGGCGTGAGGTGGAAGTTAGTAGTTCTACTACGCAAAAAATGCGTAATATCTCACATTAAGGAATTTTTATTCTAAAGCAGGAAGAAATAGAAAAGGCAAAAGCAGAGTAACCAATGGGAATTGGACAATTAGACTTGGCGATCCGTATTTGTTGTTTGAAATGGCATCGCAGCCGTTTATTTAGTTTGAGAAAACACAGTTTGACACTTGATAAACCGTACGATTAGAAACGAAAAAAACACACGGATAATGAATCGTATCCGTTCGATCACTGACAAACTCCTTCAGTAGTATGCTATATATAGGCTTCCACCTCCGTCACGGAGAGAGTTTTAGATTCTTTTCCCCTTCATTCAGCCGCTCTTTTGGAGAAGAACAGAGTCCTTTGAGGTTAGTTCTCTTCTTCAATTTGGCGCTTTGTTTATTCAATTTTTTTTTCCCTTTTTAACCTCTTTAATTTGAACCCGCTCACTTGCTTTCAAAATCGCGTGTGTTCGTGGAGACAATTGTGTTTTTCTCTTCTTTCATTCTTTTCTAGGGTTTCGTAATTAAACTCAGAGAAAGTTTTGAAGGTTATCTCACCCCTTAGCAAGGGGCAAGAAAGGTCCAATTGTTTTATTTTTTCTGAAATTTTGTTTGGGTTTGCATACACAGATGGCCCGTACGAAGCAAACTGCTCGTAAGTCAACGGGAGGAAAGGCTCCTCGGAAGCAGCTTGCAACTAAGGTTCGTTGAAAAATCTCAATTACTGTTCTTCTTGATTTGATCTTGGGGTTTAAAATTTATCTGATAGCATTAGTGATTGGTTCCCGTTTTACGTGTAGGCTGCACGTAAGTCTGCACCAACCACCGGTGGAGTGAAGAAACCACATCGTTATCGTCCTGGTACTGTTGCTCTTCGGTGGGTGTTTTTTTTTTTTTTTTTTTTTTTTTTTTTTTTTTTTTTTTTTTTTTTTTTTTTTTTTTTTTTTTTTTTTTTT
>Ga0123342_1005108_pt1 | contig 19385 bp, 8 predicted proteins | sample Turbeawhitnodule_FD_89960 | JGI IMG/M metagenome (GOLD analysis project Ga0123342, IMG submission 89960) | Root nodule microbial communities of legume samples collected from Mexico - Turtle bean Mexico white nodule | ecosystem: Host-associated > Plants > Roots > Nodule | place: Mexico: Nepantla... | reverse complement strand
GCCGCAGCGGCGCCGCTCTGTTCTTTTGCAGGTTCTTGAGGTGGATCTTGAAGAAGGACGGAGGTTGAAGCGGTGCACACGTCGATCCAAGTTTGACGAGGCAAGTTCCAACGTTCTGGTCAATAGGTAGGATCAATGATTTTGTAGGAAGCAATAAAGCAGAGAAGAACAAATAAGAACAGAGAAGAACAGATAAGAATAGAGAAGAGAGGAAACGTTGAAAAGAAAGCTGAAATTTGTTATATTATTAAAATAAAAAAGTAAAATTGTCTTATATACATGGAATGCAGAGAAAGAAAAAACTAACTGGACCTATGAATAAAAATATATTACATATAGGCCCAACAGAAAATAAAATAATATTTAATATTTTATCAGATTCCTAATACAAAAATAACATAGAAAGTCATTATTATTTCTCCCCCTTTTTGGCATCAGAAAAAAAAGGTAGTTGAAGATAGAAAAAGAATCATCATAGTTGCTGGGAGTGTGGTGGCTGAGAGGGTTTGGCTAAAAAAAGGATTGCCATTAAGTGCCTGGTTGATCTGGCGAGAGAAACTAAGGGCTAGATCATTTATTCTAGATTTCCAATGTGGCTCCATCTACTAGATAAGAAACAAATCTTCTGTCTATTTATCCTCGACCTTTCTTCAAGCCTAGCAATATGTTGATTAACTTGCCTACGTGCAATATACATTGCCCTAGTAATCATCTCTTGAGTCTTATTGATCAACCATTCTCCATTAGGGTCAACCTCTGGTTCTCCTACGTCTTTTAACAAAGTTTTGAAAGCCTTGTCAATGCTCTCCTTTATGGTTTCACAAGCTTCTACCTCCTAGCTTGAAAACATGGAATGGAGGAGAGATTGGATGGTTTTTTTCACTCTTCACAAAATGAAGAGATTTGTGGGGATTATGTAGGATTATTGTATTTTACATAAATATCCTTGTGCATGAATTTTATTACAATATACAAAATTAAATATTACATAAATTTATTTATTATTTATAATTTAAAAAATGTTTAATTATACTATTAATAACAACATATAATTATAAATAATAAAAATAAAAAAAAAAATTATAATATCAACAATATATATATATAGTTATAAAAAGTAACAAATAAATATAATAATAAATATTATTTTCATAAATTTTAATGTATTTAATAAATTTATTTCAATTTAAAACAAAAAATATTTTATATTATATTTTTTAATTTTTTATTAAAAAATATAATTATGGATATTATATATTAAAAACATTTAATTAATTCAAACCTAAAAAAAATCATAATTCATTATTCAAAATATTTTTTTAATAACAAGGATAAATTTGTAAACTTACAATAAACCATCATCACAAATCCACCATATTATCCTTAATCCAAATAACCTTATATATCCTCACAGATCTTCTCTGATCCTCACAAATCCACTCCCTTCCCTCCTCACAAATTCTCTCCTCAATCCAAAAAGAGCCTTAGTAAAATTAAATTTTAGATAAATAATCATTATTTTATAATTTTAAGAATTTCTTTTAGGTACATATTGTATCACAACACTAATTAGTGTCACAAAATATTAAAGATCAAATGTAGTAATTTTTAATTATTAAAAACTAAAACTGAAAATAAAATATAAAAATAAAAATTGGGAGAATAGAATCAAAACTCATGGGCTTAAAAACCTAAAACAGGCATCCAACGGTTACAAATTAATAACTGTGCAAACGCTTACTACACCAACTGCAGGCAACCCGTTTGGAGGAGGGTTGTAAATTGATCAGTATATACACTCAGAGGCGAACCCAACGAGTGTTCAAGCAGCGGCGCGTGTGGGCTTTCTCCGAACCCTGTACCACACCGCACCACACGAACGAATTCTGAGTCCCAATCTCAGGTTTTTTCCCTCTTTCTGCCTTATTTTCTCTGCTGCATCTTAATTCCATTGTTTCCACTCGCTATGCACTCTTTATCCTTCGCAATTAGCCTCTGCCCCGTTCAAATCCCTTTTCTCTTTCTTTGCAAAATTATTTTCGCGCTTTTTTCCCCACACCGCTCACCGGGTAAACCCTAGTTACTTAATTGCATAAACTTTTTTGTATCGCCAACTATGAACTTCCACAAGTAGCTATTGCTTTTAGATTTCCTCGTGGTTTAGTTTGCACGCGCTGCTGTTAGGTTTTGTATGCTAAATAGGCTTCACGTTTGACATTGGATTGTATGTATACGTTATTTTTCCAGCTTTGAAAAATTTTCAATAAAATTTTGTATCTTATTTATTTGTGCTTCTGCTCTTGATTTATTTTATGTATGCGTGTACTATCTGAAACTGTGTGCCGTTTGGAGATTAATATAACTATCAGTTATGTAGTGCTATTTAGGACTATCTGCTCTGGAAGTCCCTGTTTATTGCCAATAAGTTACCGATTTGTTCTATTTGATAGGAATGGGAAAAAAAAGTTCTGGTAATCGAACCGAACCAAACCTTGGATTTGAGCTGCATATAATCAAACTCTTTAGAATAAGTTGCTTTTATGTCCAACATTTGCTGCTGTTAGTTTGATACGCGTGCAGTTCAATAATTTTTGTTTCCAAGAACCAAACTGAGCTGTTTGTTAGAAGAACTTTGAAAAATTGGAACTTTTAACCTTCCCATAAGTGGTTGTGCTAGAGCTCCAATCATTGTAGTACACAACCTACTATAGTTTGTTTCTACTTCCTTTCTCTCAATCTTTGGGTTTGTTCCGCAATGGATTTTCCTAGTTTACGAATTGGCTAATGGTTTTACTTCTTTTCTAAAATTGGTGCCTTCATGAAAGCAAGTTGAAAGTGGTTTTGAAATTGTGCGTAACTTCAATCTGTGGCGAGTCATAGTGGACTGTAGGAGTTCAAGGGTTTCAATAAAGATAGAGAAGCGTCACCTCAAGAGTTAGATGATGCTGTTTCCGTTGCTAATCTGATTTAACATCAGGGTTGTTTATGAGGCGGAAGAGAAATAAACGCAAGAAAGGAAAACAGAGTCAGTCATATAACTATGGTTAAACAATTGTGATGCGAGTTTGATTGTACAGTTAACTGAACTAAACAAATCCCTTCACACAATTCACCTTTTTTTCCTTGCAAGACAACAACAAATACAGTGCAATTCATTTCAGCTTAACTTAGCCGCTAGCCAAAACATACCTAGGCTCACCCACCACTGTTCTTCGATACACAATTTCCTCCGAAAGAGCAGTTACTTTTGATTATCGGGACAGAAAATTACCTACTCCTCTATGAAGAACATCTTTCTCATAGCTCATTTATATACTAAGATCAAGTGATAAACTGAAAGGTAAGCCCCCCTTAAATGTGCTCTGTGTAAATTGACATCTGATTATCAGAATTTAATGTATACATTGTAGGAGCAAATTTCGTTTTTTGTGGATTACATCACTTTAACCAATTGACTTATAAATTTTACCTTCTGCATTTGTTTTTGGTGTTTTTGTTTTCTTTTTAGGGTGGGGGGAGACTTGCTAAGATTTATTTTGTCATCATACTTTTATTGCTACTGTAGATGAAGACCAGTGGAATTAATTTAAAAGTCCTTGACTAACTATAATGTACTCTTTTTGAGATCTTTCATCTGATTCTTCCTTTTCTGTTTCAGCGAGGTTTTGGAAATTGAACCTTCTCAATTCTGAGCGAAGTTCAACATGCAAGTTTTTCCAAGTGAAGGTGAAAGCGCTCTGTCAGTTGTTGGTCCAAGGCCAATGGAATGGTCTACTGTTCCATATAATGCCCCTCAAGCTCCTGGGCCAAATGGAAAGCAGCGGACCTCAAGTTTGGAATCACCAATCATGTTGCTGTCAGGTCACCAGAGTGTTATATATACCATGAAGTTCAATCCAGCAGGATCAGTCGTTGCATCTGGATCTCATGACAGGGAGATTTTCCTCTGGAATGTGCATGGCGATTGCAAGAACTTCATGGTTCTGAAAGGTCACAAGAATGCAGTTTTAGATCTTCACTGGACTACTGATGGGACACAGATAGTTTCTGCTAGCCCTGATAAAACAGTGAGGGCATGGGATGTGGAAACAGGAAAACAAATAAAAAAGATGGTAGAACATCTCTCATATGTTAATTCATGCTGTCCTTCTCGAAGGGGACCTCCTCTTGTTGTTAGTGGCTCCGATGATGGAACTGCTAAATTATGGGATATGCGTCAAAGGGGTTCCATCCAAACATTCCCAGATAAATACCAGATTACTGCTGTTGGCTTCTCTGATGCATCAGATAAGATCTTCACTGGTGGTATTGATAATGATGTCAAGATTTGGGATTTACGTAAAGGTGAAGTTACCATGACACTGCAAGGTCATCAAGATATGATTACTAGTATGCAGTTGAGTCCTGATGGGTCCTACCTTCTTACAAATGGCATGGATTGCAAGCTTTGCATTTGGGACATGCGCCCATATGCTCCTCAAAATCGCTGTGTGAAGGTGTTTGAAGGACACCAACACAACTTCGAGAAGAACTTGTTGAAGTGTGGTTGGTCTCCTGATGGAAGCAAGGTAACAGCTGGTAGTTCTGATCGAATGGTTTACATCTGGGATACCACTTCTCGTCGCATCTTGTATAAGCTTCCTGGTCACAATGGATCTGTTAATGAGTGTGTTTTTCATCCCAATGAACCTATTGTTGGATCTTGCAGCAGTGACAAGCAGATTTATCTGGGGGAGATATGAAGCCCAACGTTTAGGAACTTGCCAAAATGAAATGAGAATGCTAGTGCTTTTGACAACCTTTAGGGAGTGGAAAACTTTAGAAATTCTGAATTCCTTCTGTTGTTTCCTGATCGATGAATTCAGTGACTGTATAATGTTCCGCCACAAGTATTATATCCTACTTTCCTTACTAATTGATGTAATTTGAGATTTGACGTTGGTGAGAGTGGCTCCATCCTTTCATATTGAACTTCAAGTCGTTTTGCTTAGGACGGTGTTTCTGAAAGCTTTATTCCTTAAGAATTTGATATATTTTTAAAATGAAAAATGTTTATAATTCATTCTTGATATATGTATTATTTAAAGAATTATTGCTAATTAGGTATATTTCACGTATATCTTGTTAAATGACTTGCATATTCTTGATTTATAATTTCATTGAAATTCATTTATTACAAATAAGGGGGTGCAAGCTCTACCCCACTTTTATTTATATACTTGGGTATGTGCATCGGCAGGATTAAATTTTCATACTTTTAACACTAGGATCCTTTTCTCTCTTTATGCTGGTATAAATATTTAAAATGATAGTATCATTCCTGAAAAACAATTAAATTGGCCCCTATATAGGGTGGTTTCATTTTTTTAGTTTTTGGCTTTCAAACTTGAATTTAAAAAGTATACATGTTTTATAACCTAATCCAGTTTTTCCCTTGCAATCTTAAAAGTTTTTCATACTACATATTCTTGTGCTTGGTCCATGTCACTAGCGTATTTATCTCTGACGTAGAATTCACTAATTCATTGAACAAGTTCACTCGAAAATAGAATTTGTTTATCACAAAAAGAAACAGAAATAGAGTATCAAGAAGGAAGATAATCAAACATACAAGAATTTAGCATGGTTTAATTAAAGTATTAATCAATTTTAGTCTATGTTTATAAGCAAAGTTTATTAAAAATAAAGTATTCTTCCTTTTCTGAGTTATAGAAAGGAGTTAACAATGAAACTTCGCTCGATAACACTTAGTGTCACTCATTTGGAAAAGGTTTTCATGAGTTTTATTTTAACTATAGGTATAGTTACTGTGGTTTTTGTCGATGGGAGGCATGTCACTGCAAATATTTCTATTGCCTCTCCAGGTTATTAATATGCTTTCTACCAAAATTTAAAGGTTAAAATGTCATTATCAAAATTGATATAAAAAAAAAAATCTTTGATACCTTAAATTGGGATTTTCTGCTTTATGTTTTTTACCTAAATTTGGCTTTCATGAAAAGTTTTGGAACTAGGTTTATATTATTGTATACTAATTTTTTCTGTTTATAAGAGTCAATGGTGGTTTGGTTGGTTTTTGCTTAAAGTGGAAGAGGAGTTCGTTAAGGGAATCCTCTTTCTCCTATTCTTTTCTATATTGCTAAAGAAATCCAAAGCATAGGGATTTTGCATTCTGTTTCTAGGTCTAAAAGCATTCTTCATATGTCTAGTCTTAAAGGTATTATTTTTCCTTCTCATACTTTTTATCCAGATGATATTTTTTTGTCTTTTAAAGGACCAACAGGAAAAGTCTTAGGAGTCTTATGCAGTTCTTTCAAGATTATTGACTTTGTTTTAAGTAATGAATGAATTTTGCTAAAAGTTATCACTACATTGACAACAATTCTAATGTATTCAATAAAAATATTAAAGATTCTCTTTATTTTGAAAGAGGTCAGTTGCCCTTCATTTATTTAAGTGTCCCTATTTTTTAGGGTGTTCCTAAATATAGATTCTTTTGGGTCTTTTGAGGATAATATTAAACAGAAAATGAGTTTTTGGAAAGATAAGTTACTTAGTATGATGAGATGATACAATTAGTTAACTCAATGATTAAAAGTGCACTTGTTTACAGTTTTCAAGTTTATAGATGGCATGTTGCTCTTCTTAAAGAAATGGACAGTTAAGAGTACCCTTTGTTCTCTGTTGTTCCACATTGAGTTTGGCCATATAAGCTTTCTATATATGCAGTGCTCACGAGATTTCAATTTATTAATTTTGTCATTACCAAACAAACATTGTTCTTATAACTCAACTAATCTTTTATTGCTTACATGATCTAACTTTTTCTGTCATAATTCAGTCTTGGACAAGATTTTTTTTCTCAAGAGTAGACACTGAGCCAAATAATATTATCTGTCATACCTATATCATATACCCTTCGTATGTGTCCTTTCTTCTTACAATGGAATCATGTAATGTTAGACACATTACCTCCACCACCATTTCTTGGCCTCAAATTTACAAGGTCATCTCTACTACTAGACGTCTTTACATCAAAATTCTTATTCAATCTTTTTAAGCTAAGATTCAACAATTTTTTAAGCTAAGAGTCAACAAGGTCTGCTTGAAAGGGTGATGCATCTTAAGCAATAAACTCAATAAAAACAATGTATGAACCTCATCATCAATTTTGCACAATAATACCTTGTTTGAGAATTGTCTAAACACCTTGTCTCCAAAGCTTAAGACAGTTGCACCATGAGCCTTTTCAGATATTGTTTTCTTTTTCCTTTTCAACTATGGAAACATCAAACTTGACTCCACCTTCCATATCTTCATGTAGGCATTATTGAACCAAAAGCACACAAATCTTTAATTGCCATGTGAAATCATTAGCTCTAGTGAACTTCTCAACCTCACACATAATAGGAGTTATGATGATTGAATACAATTCCATTTCACCACACCAATTTTTTATGGAATTTCACCCAAAAAGTTCACCAAAAAATTGAAACCGTCCATTACACAAACACAACAAATAAAAAGAACAAACATAAATGAAGGAAGAGACTCAAACATTCAATAATTTAACATGGTTTAATTAGAGAGTTAAAGAACTCTAATCTACACCCACATGAAAACTTCAATTACTTCTTCCTCTCCTAAAGTAAAGGAAGAACTTAATAGAGTTTCCAACTAAATCGTTACTCTTTCAATATAGTTAAGTTAACTCAACAACAATTAGTATTATAATTTAAATAAGATTCTTATTTATGCAATACAATAATAATTAATTCCTCTTGCAAATTCCTTTTGACAGTCGAACATGAGTTTAGCATATAAAACAATATGAAATACACATTAGATGCTATACATAGTAATAAGCACAACTAGTTATATAAGATGTTTTTCCACCAAACAAGCCTTCATGATGTGCTCCATCACTAGTAGACTTGATCAAGGTACTACGAGATTCTCTTTATAAGACCCTTATAAGACTCATTTATTTGAGTGGATTAGACACTTATCTTAGACAATCCATGAATAATAGACACATATATACACTCAAACGACCTTATATAGCATAACAATTAAACCAATATTCAAAAATTTCTATTACCAACGTCCATGATCATTTCCTCAAGCTGGTATCCATCTTCAATGTCTTTGTCTCCTTCCTTTTGTTATGTTATGTTAATTTCTTCCTTAGGTAGCACAAATTGAGCGATATGTTTTTATAAATGGCACACATGGACCAAATATTACTCAAATATCATATTGTTGCAAATTATTTACTAAAATACAGATGGACCCCAGAGAAGTCGCTTCCAAGAGCTTTTTAATGATAAAAAACTCTTAAACAAGCTAATAAGGTACATGTTTTATTCTTATGAACCTTCTAAAGTGTATTTTGTGCTAGCTTTAAATTTATTATGTTTTTTTTTTCTTTGAGAAGAGTTCAACTTCAGACGATGTTTTGTCTGAACAAGAAATTCATTTTCCTTAACGATCATCAAATGAAGGGCATCACATGAAGCGCATAGACGAAGCACGTCCGATGAAGCACATTAGATTAAGCAAATTAGACGAAATGCATCAAACAAAACTCATCAAATGAAGTTCTTTTGTTTGTCTGACGAGTTCTTCACACAATTCATATGTCTTTCATGTTCATAAGATGAAGGCACGTCAGACAAAGTTCTTCATAAAATCTTATATGTAATATTCACGTTGTTTCAAATCAAAGTGCTTAATCACATAATTGATTTTGAAAGATTTAATCAAAATTATCTTTAGAAATAATAACATTCATATATGTTGTAATAAGCTAATCTGGAAAGTGTTTTTTATAGAGAGAGTATATATCCTTAAAACATTCATATTAGACTCTCAAAAGGCAAACAAGAAGAGATGTGATATGCTTTAATCTAACATTTAAATCTTATTATTTTTATATATGTTTTTATGATGAAATTGTTTATTTTACAAAGAGAAGAAAGAAGCTTGTTCAAATCAATTATAGTTTGTATCCCATGAGATCTTGATTTAGAATTGTGCTTTGCACAATCAACTAGGTAAACAAAAGATAAAGACATTCCCTACAACACGATAATAAGCTTAAAGAATTTTTTTCATTAAATACAATGAAAGCTTAGGTTCTATGTGCACTTATCGTCTGATGAATATTTCACTTATCAAAGAAGTGAAAACTGCAAAGTGTTCCATCGTCTGTCAAATGAAACACTTGTGATGAAACCCTTATTAATAGGTCACCCACCGAGTTAGCCCAACCTTCCAGAAGGATGACCAGGAGCATGACACAGGACCCAGGGCTAGGTCAGACTTAGTCCATAGCCAGTGACTCAAAACCATTCATACCTCAGAGGATTACTAGGAGCAAAGCCCACATGATTGGATCTGAGCACCAACTATTTTCTTTGATTTTCATTTTAGTAAATTAGGATTTAATTAACATAAATTGGGCTTCTATAATAGGTCCTCATGTGTCGCTACTTCTCCCATGTGCTCACTTTTGACCTAATTTCTAAGAGGCTCATCCATGTGTGCGACACCTTATGACTAAACCTAGATTCTAGAAGCATCTTGTCATGTGTCAATGATGACTTTCTACAGCAAGTGCACCGCGTTTGTTAGAAGTAATAATTGTTCCTAAGGACGAATATCGATCCCACAAGAAACAGTGAATTATCAAGTACAATAATCGCTAAATATGAAATAAAACAATTAAAAAGAATGTTGAAGTGATTGTGTTGACAGTGATTAATAAGAAAACAAACAAAAAATTAATTGCTTCAAGTTAGAAAAATAGGGATTAGGTTTCATCTCTCTCACTCTCATGTATTTTGATTAGCATGTTAATATTAAGTTCTTTGATTGAAATTGATGCCCTATAAAATTCATTTATATTGATTCCTCGCATATAAAATCCTTAAGAATGTTCCCTAATTATTGATCCCTCGATAATTATAAGAACAACTTTGAACAAAGCTCACACATTAATAGTAATTAACATTTCTAAGTCTATTCCTAACACTTAAATATTTTAAGTATTGTTGTTTAGGTAAGAACCCTAAAAATACTTTCCAGTAAGATTTAAGATTCTCAATTTGTCACGGAAATTTAGAAATAAAACAACAATACCAATAATCAATCAAGAATTGAATATTATAATATATAAGATATCACCTCAATACATAAGAGTTCGAGCAAATTACTCTCAATCCCAAAGGGTAGAATTAGCCACGCATACTTTTAGCACCTTCCATTCTCCCAATTGGGTTACAATTCACTCAATGGTGTTTTCCTCTCAATCTGTCACCCTAGGGTTGAGCCTCTAGTCCCCTATTTAACCTAATTTTCTAGGGTTAGGTCGCTTCCTGTGTCATGTTGATGGCTTAAGTGATAAAACATAAAAAAGGCCCAATCTGTCTTACGCATTCTCGCTCAAGTGAGGAATTCTTGCTTGAGCGAGAGAGGCATTGATATATGAAAATAGTCCTGGAGCATTCTTGCTTAAGCGAGAATCTCCTGTTGCAAAATTGGCTTTTTCGGCACTTTCTCCATTCTGAGACCTTCCAACTTTCTCTTTTTAGCTCAAATCATTACTTTTTAATCCAAATTTCCAATCTTACCTAGAAACCTGCAATTAACACCAAATTTGGGAATAAAATGCTCTTATTCAAATAAAGATCATAAAAAATGTAAAAATGTATAAATTCATAAATTAAGGATTATTTTTTATGTAAATTAGCAATTAATACTTATAAGTGCTTATATTTTAATATGAAATATTACTGAAATTAGGCACTTATCACTCTCCCCAACTTAGAATCTTGCTTGTCCTCAAGCAAAGTAAATAAATATGTTTGAATTTAAATATCAAACAACTTAATTCACTAAAAAATAGATCAAATCAGAAATTTATGATGCTTCCAAATTCAAATATAGAAAAATATAGACACAATCAACTTCCAGGATCAAGTCAAAACAAATAAATGACAATTCATCAAGGAATATCTTCTCATATGCTCACAGGTAAGTGTTTCTCTCTATTTTCATTGAATCATAACAAATCACAATTGCTTTTAATTTCATCTTCAAATCACAAGCATATTAGAAACATGAATCTTGAGATCTTTTCCAGAGTTGTAATGAGGCTGGGCTTCCAAAAAATATTAGTTTTTTTTAGATAACAAAATGCATATCTTAAAGAAGAAGAACATACCTACAATTCCATTATAGAGAACATATATGTTATTTAATCAACACTTTCTTTCAATGTTCCTTTTCCTCATTTTCTTTCTAACTTTTCATGATTTTCATGATGATTTTTTTCTTTCTTTTCTATTTGTTTTTCTTCTTCTGTTTTTCTTTCTTTTCTTTTTATTTTCTTTTTCTTCAATAATAAGAAAAGGTTCTTCCTATTTTCAACTTTTTGAGCTTTCACAATCAGAATCAACCATTCCTTTTTCTATATGTATTGCATCTATGTTCTCCTTCCTTAAACATGCTAAAGAGTAGGAAAATATATCATTAAAGGTTAACGTGCAATATTAACAAAAAATTTCTTGCCCAAAGGGGATATATAAAAAAATGGAATTCTAATAACATAAAGGTTGGTTATTCCGCTCTGATTTCCTAATTAACATAAATAAATGCCTCAATCATCTTCATGTTCTTTTATGATGTAACACAAATAAAAATTAAACAACCACAACTGTCAATTCATCAGTAAAACTCTCAAAATTGTTTAAGGTTTACACACTCACTTGGTTTAAATAGCCTCATTCTTTTTTGTCTTGTCATTCTCTGTCCTAATCAATCATCCTATTAAATTTTTATGTATCACAATTTCAACTACATTTGAATAGGGATTCAATCGTATTTTATTTTCTAACCTGTGTCTAATTCATATCACTATCTAATATTTAAACACAAATTCTTTTTTCCACAATTCAAAATTAGTATTCTAGTTTTTTTTTATTTGAGAAAAATAAAACTAGAAAACAAAAAAATAAATTCAAATTTATTCAAGAAAATTAATTCAAGACATAAAATTAACAAAACAACAAATTTATTCAAACTAAAAAAAAAATAAGTAAATAAACAAAATAACCGAAAAATATAAAATGAAAAAATAAACAGAAAAATAAAACAAAATTCAAATAACTAAAAAGAAAAGAGAATTAGTAAGATAAAACCATATTTTTGCTCAATCCTCTCTTCCTAAGAAGTCATCCCGCACTTTGTTAAAATCTTCCTCTATAGTCTTTTTTTATTTGTTGGATCTACCCCCCATGAATAATAGAACCTTTCCCCAACCCAAAATATATAACCTACAAAATAATTAGTTGACATATAGGAATTTGGGTGTCTTTTTTTTTGCTAAATATTCTCGCTTGAGCGAAATTTTCTACAGAAAATTCAATTTTTTTTAAGTTTTTATAGATTTAACTCGGTTGGTTGAGACTTCCTGCAAGAAAACTTTCTTTTAAAAATAAAATAAACAAAAGTAACAAAACGATAAAAAAAATTGGACTGGGTTGCCTCCCAGTTAGCACTCGTTTAACGTCATATAGCTTGACGAAAGTTGTTATCAAGGGGGGTAATTATGTTTTCAACCCGTGCTTTTGTTATCACTTTTGTCTGTGTTGAATATGGCTCTTCAACTTCAATTTTTCCGTCCATCTTTAATTCCTTGATGACCCATAATTTTTTCGTTTTCTTCATTCCTTTCCCCTACCTGCAGTGAGCATGATTGGTTGTCCTGACCGATATTCATCTTCTGCCACTGGTTTCCCTTGATTGTTCCGATCTCCTTTTGCCTTTAACTTTTCATGATGTGTTACTTTCTCCTTTGGCTTTGAGCCCTCCATCTGCTCACCATCTTTTGAAATTTCATCTTGTCTCCCATTCTTATGTGCAATACAGTTATTTACATAATCAAAAAGATTAAATCTTACCTTTTCATCATGAGACCTTAATCTAAGTTCTCATTTATCTACATCCACTATGACTTTAGCAATCTTCATGAAAGGTCTGCCAAGAATCAAAGGGACCTCCTCATCTTCTTTCATGTCCAAAATAACAAAATCTACCGAGAACATGAATTTGTCTACTTTCATGAGGACATCTTCCGCCACACCATAAGGATGTTTCACCGTTCTGTCCGCCAATTGTAACTGTAGCTTGGTGGGTTTAAGCTCCAAGTTACCTATTTGTCTTAACATGGTTAGTGGCAACAAATTTATACTTGACCCCAAATTCAATAAGGAGTTACCCCCAAATAAATCACCAATTGACACAAATAGTAAAACTCCCTGGATCCTTGAATTTCTTTGGAAAATCTTTTAGCTTCAAAAAAACTGCTTCCAGCTTCCGACTCTATATCTCTATCTTCAAAACAACATATCTTCCTTCTAATTCCATCAAAGAAGGTCTTTTTCTCTGACCATCCTGCAAAATAATTTTTTGGAAGCAATTTATCAAGAAATAATCCTTTCTTTTCTTTTTTTACATGCATAGAAGAATGAGATAATTCTTTTGCAACTCTACTCTTTACAACGTCACATTTTTCTCCCTCTTTTCTATTTTCTCCATTTTCTTCCTCAACTTTCACCATCAAACCATCTCCCTCTCTTGGTTTTTTTATCACCCTTAGTAGTGATCTTATTACAATGCTCCTTAGGATTGGTTGTAGTGTGGCTGAAGAAATTAATTAGAACAATGTGAACTAACTAAGAAACCAAAGTTTAAGATAGGGAAGACTCTCAATCATGCGATCAAGTACAACATTTCACAAAAACTAGTTTTCCAGGAGATTAGAAGATTAAAACAACTGGTATAGAGAATTAAAAAATAATACTTTTATTAATCAAAACCTTAGAACTCAATGGGGAATTACAAAGGAATTAACAAAAAAGGTTTAGCCTTCCATGCGGAGGTAAAACAAGAATAATACAAAAGAAGAAAATAAAACTAGGTCTAAAATGTGTTTGGTACTATGAAACACGATTCAAAAGCTCTCTTCTTTCTCATTCTCAAGTCTCTTTTATAATTTTATTTTCCTTGCACAAAATCATATTCAAAATATGCCTCATGATATGGTTTTACAATTATCAAATGTTTCCTTTCTTTGTTTCAAATTATTAAGCAGATATCTTCATCCCCAAATTTTATTCTTGCTTATCTTCTAGATATATTATTTCCAATTTTCTTCAGATTTTTGCATTGATTATAATTGATTTCAGCATTGTTGTGAGAGATATTGCAGAAGATTTTCTTGAATAATATCTTTAAAGTATATTTTCCCTATTTTTGAAGGGTCTTGAAGAGTAACTACAATTACAGGAATTTGAAAGAATATCCCCGTATAAGATTTGCTTTCAATTCTTTTTCTAAGATATTTGTAGATATTTGCTCAAAGGGTTTTTCATTTGATGTGAGCTTCTACAGTGTTTCAACATTTGGTTCGTCTAATGTGAACATACTTAGCTCCACCATCTGATCCTTCGTCTGATACGTCTTAGTCTTGACAAACCCTTCGTCTTATGTGATGTTATTTCACCTAATGGTCTTTTATGCACAACGATCTTTCTTTTCTATGTTCACTTTGACTGTATCATCTAGTGAACATGAACACTGGATCGTTTGACCGACGTGTATCAATGTTTCGTCTAATAGCCTTTTTCACTTGTTGTATCATCTAGTGAGTCTCTTTCACTTTCTCTTTTGTTTTTGTCTGATCTTATGCTACACATGCATGAGCTATGTCATATTACAATACACCTTATATTGTTTGTTATCATCAAAACATACAGACACTCAATTCTGAGATCATTTGATGAGTATTGTTTTGTCTACTGACTCAACAAAATATTCTTGTGCGTGGATGATTTATAAAGTTTGTCAAACATTGTATTTATAACATTTTAAGTGGAAATTTTCTTCATGACCCATTCTCAAGTTTTCTTTTCAGGTCAAACAAGTGATGGTGATGACAAGGTACAAGTTACCCTAATATTTAAGAATCTTTAAGAGTGCAAGTCAGGTGCTTCTTATTTAAGCTCCCTAAAGATTTACTTAAGTGAGAATCTTAGTTTTGTTTTAGCCTAGATTCTTCTCATTTTCATGCAAAAATGTAAAATCATAATAAAAATAAAAATAAAACATTATTTTAAACCTAAAATTATTAATAAGAGAACAAATTTGACCTCCCAAATATAAGCCAAAGTAGGACAAAATATTGGAGCTAATGTCCAACAATCCCATAGTTTTAATTAAGTGCTTGTCACAACAAAGTGAGAAACAAGAAGAAGCTTCACCAGATATTGAATTATGAAAACAAGCAAATAATGTAAGACACAAGTTGATCTGAGTTGATTTTAGAATTGCACATATTTTTAGGAGTTTCACTTGGATTATGATTTTGATTAGCAAGAATACGTGATAAATCAGTGAAGATTTCCATTGGGCATGAATTTAACGAAGTGGTTAGTAAGTGTGAAGGTTCTCTTCCAAAGAGAAAATAGAAAAACACACACACTCTATGATGAATGATGAACACAAAAATAATGCAAGACAAAGGAAAACAAATGACCGAATTGAAATGGAAGATAAATGAACGACAAATGATAGAATATGGGTGGAATAATAAAAGGAAAGAAGGAAAGAAATAAAGAAGCTTATGGAGTGGAGAAAATGGAAGTGATTCACACCACTTGGGGGAGGGAGCTCCAAGATGGGGGAGGGAGCGCCAAGATAAGACTCAAATGAATTTAAGACACTCAAGATTTCACTCAAGTAAAGTTTCTTTACTATTCATTCATTGTCAATTACAAGAGGCGAGACACTCTTTTTATAGCCTTTGGTGCTTTGGTGAGCAAGAGGGGAAGGGAATAGGTGACTGATAAGTGCCTAATTTCAGTAATATTTCATATTAAAGAATAGACACTTATGAGTATTAATTGCTACTTTACATATAAAATAATCTCTAATTTATGAATTTATACCTTTTATATTTTTTATGATCTTTAGCCTTTTATTCCCAAATTTGGTATTAATTGCAGGTTTCTAGGGAAGATTGGAGATTTGGATTAAAAAGTAATGATTTGAGCTAAAAAGAGAAAGCTGGAAGGTCTCATAATGGAGAAAGTGCCGAAAAAAGCCAATTTTGCAACAGGAGATTCTGACTCAAGCGAGAATGCTCCAGGATTGTTTTCGAATATCAACGCCTTTCTCGCTCGAGCGAGAATGCATCAGACAGATTGAGCATTTTTTTATGTTTTACACTTAGCCCATCAGCGTGACACAAGAAGCAACCTAACCCTAGAAAATTAGGTTAAATAGGCGACTGGAGGCTCAACCCTAGGGTGCCAAATTGAGAGGAAAACACCATTGAGTGAATTGTAACCCAATTGGGAGAATGGAAGGTACTAGAAGTATCCGTGGCTAATTCTACCCTTTAGGATTGGGAGTAATCTGCTCAAACTTTTATGTATTGAGGTGATATCTTATATATTATACTATTCAGTTCTTGATTGATTATTGGTATTGTTGTTTTATTTCTAAATTTCCGTGACAAATTGAGAATCTTAAATCTTACTGGAGAGTATTTTTAGGGTTTTGACCTAAATAATAATACTTAAAATATTTAAGTGCTAGGAATAGACTTGAAATGTTAATTGTTATTAACGTCTGAGCTTCGTTCTAAGTTGTTCTTATAATTATGCGAGGTATCGATAGTTAGGGAACATTCTTAAAGATTTTATATGCGAGGAATCGATATAATTAAATTTTATACGGGCATCAATTTCAATCAAAGAAATTAATATTAACATGCTAATCAAAATACATGAGAGTGAGATAGTTGAAACCCAATCCCTCTTTTTCCAAATAGAAGCAATTAATTTTTTGTTTGTTTTTTTATTAATCATTGCCAACACAATCACTTCAACATTCTTTTTAATTGTTTTGTTTCATATTTAGTGATTATTGTACTTGATAATTCATTGTTCCTTCTGGGATCAATATCCGTCCTTAGGGATAATTATTACTTCTCACAAACGCGGTGCACTATAGAAAGTCATCAAGTTTTTGGCGTCGTTGTCGGGGAATAGGTTTGATTTATTGAGTATAAATTCCTAAATGTTGTGAAAATTTTTATTATTTTGATTTTATTTTATTTTATTTATTTTATTTATTTTATTTCCATATTTAATATTCTGTTTTTATTGTTTTATTCTTAGTAGCTTTATTTGTTGTGTTTTGTTTTATTTATTTCTTATTTAATTTAGATTCTCTTTTATTTGTTTTGATATGATTTACAATTTTGTTATTTCTTTTTTATTGTTATAATTGTCTTTTAATTTTAAATTAGAATTTAATTTTCTGTTAATTTTAAATTTTTGGAAAAAAATAATATATATATATATATATATATATAATACAAATTTTTGGTTACTGCTTGTGAATTTTTCTTGCTAACCCTTGCTTTAGCTGTTGTTATATGAGATTGAGAGGTCGAATTTTAAAAGACCAACTATTATTTGAAGCAAAAATTAAGAATGTAGTTAAAAGAAACCAAAAATTAAAGGCGAAAGAATCGAGAGGGTAATAAAGAAGTCTTTTCATCGAGTTCTTTTTCTAATCACATTTTTTAAGAAGAGAGCAACATGGCTGTGGAGGGAGCACAACCTCCTAGGAGAACTCTTGGACACTACGCCATACATCAAGGACCCAAATTTTTTTATAACATTGCAATACCTACAACTAATAGGGCCTTGGAGAAAAAGCCTCCATTCCTCACCCCCATTAGTACCAATCAATTCATAGTGATAGACCATGAGGAGCCTCGTACACACTTGGCTACTTTTTATAAATTGGTGGGAACTATGGGTTTCCAGTCAGGTCATCTTGAGAGTGTATACTGTTGAATATGAGAGCTTTGATGTTTCAAACTCACATAAAGCTTGAAGTTTTCCTACTTTTGGTTTGTGTTTAGATTAGGTTTTTAGAATCTTTGTTAAGATCAATTCTTAATCCTTGCACAAAGCTTGACCAACCATTTTTAAAGAAACAAAATGTTTTTCCAAGCAAAGGGAAAACAACCGGTTGAATTATCGATATAATCAGTTGTTTATCACTCAGTTGGCTTAAAGGTTTTGAAACTTGTACCGCACGGTCCTCGGGCGTTGACCAGCCTCGGGCGTTGACTAGCCTCGGGCATGGACCAAGGTCGACATGATAGGACCCCTAGAAAGCGTAGCCAGTTAGAGAAGTGTCTCCTTATGCCACGGGTAGGGCAACCGTGGAGGAGGCGGCACGGAGGTAGGGCGTGGAGGCTCGGGCCTCGGCTCCTCCAACAGAGAAGATAGATAAGGAAAGGTGGTTTGCAAGCCACACCCCTAGTTACTAGTAGAGAGAGACCCAATTCACGAGGGATCCGTGCATGAGGTGTAGGGACGCGACAGTACGCACCATCGTCGAAAAGTCATTGGGACTGAGACGACCCATGAGACGGTCACGTCCTTGAGGTTGATCCGCATGCATGGCACGTGAAGGAGGCGGGAAAATCCCAAGGCGGATGACTCAGAGGTTGAGCGCATGAGTTGGCACCCAAGCAATCACCCCCGCGCTAGATGCACTTCAACAGGGCAACCTTACGCGTTGGGATGGCCCTAAGAATGGGTAACAGTTTCGCTAAGGTGCACTCACAGAATGCTCAAGTCTCAGGATTGACACGTGGACAGAAACACTAGAAAGGTAAATAAGGCCCTTCACCCAACGAAATAAGATACGTTTTCATACATTCTAACATATTAGAGGGGGGTGAAGATTTCAGTTACGATTCAGTTACACATTTATCTGAACATTGAGCTTACGTTGTTCTGCGACGAGAGGTGTTTGGTGTTTCTGTCCAATAGCTGACTTGAGCGTCGGAGTGCAAACGGCCGCGAGGGCACCCATTTGTCTCTCTGTTTCAGGTGTTCACAGCGGCGGAGGGAGAATGCTGGAGCAGGAGCAAAGGAGTTCTTGAAGTGCAGTTTGTAGAGACGCACGAAGGTGCTCCGGTCAACAGGCAGGAACAAAATTGTTTTCTAAATTGGTTATGAAACTGCCTAACCCATTCAACCGGTTAAATCGTGGTTTCAACCGGTTAAATGTGAGTTTCCATAACAGTTTTTTGAAAACCTGTTTTAACTAGTTTAGCTGATTAAAACTACCTTAAACGGCTAGATTTCAAGTACTATAAATATAGTCCTTCTTTCAAAGCAAAATACACAACAAATACAACAAGTTTTGATACAGATTTGAGATCAAAGAGAGAGATTAGTTTTTTGAAAGAAGTTTTCAAAGTTGCAAGATTGTTGTTCAAGCTTTGC
>Ga0123342_1005107_pt1 | contig 19395 bp, 7 predicted proteins | sample Turbeawhitnodule_FD_89960 | JGI IMG/M metagenome (GOLD analysis project Ga0123342, IMG submission 89960) | Root nodule microbial communities of legume samples collected from Mexico - Turtle bean Mexico white nodule | ecosystem: Host-associated > Plants > Roots > Nodule | place: Mexico: Nepantla... | reverse complement strand
TCGTGTGTCTGTAAGTGGTTACTTATGTGACGTTTATGGCCACCTACTCTTCAAGAAAAAAAATAATTTTTTTAATAAGAACCATATATTACATCGGTTAGATGACTTAACCGGTGTAATAACCCTACTAGAACTATCCAGCCACAAGTTCCTCCACATATACTGGCTCACGCAAAACTGGTTACCTATGTGTCTGTAAGTGGTTACCTATGTGACATTTATGGTCACCCACTCTTCATGGAAAAAATCAATTTTTTTTAATAAAAAACATATATTACATCGGTTAGATAGTTTAACCGATGTAATAATCCTACCAGAGCTGGTTACCCACAGGTTTTGGCACACGCAAACATGGTTACCTGTGTGTCTGTAAGTGGTTATCCATGTAACGTTTATGACCCACCCACTCTTTATGAAAAAAAATCAATTTTTTTTAATATGGATCATATATTACATCGGTTAGATGACTTAACCGATGTAATATGAGTCATTCTGAGTAAGAAAAAGTATATTACACCGATTGTTTTTAAGAACCGATGTAATATATTCTTTTATCCTATTTTGAAGTCCGCGTTGCTCATTCGTACGCAATCTCATTTTATCACGTCATTGTCACGTCCGTAACATCAAATGTGTGTCATGTGCAGATATAGTCAATATATCGGAACTCGTAATAAAAAGAGGGATGCAAAGTAGCAAGTAGCCTTAGACTCGTACCTACGAGAGTTGAAAAGCGTTACCAAGTCACTTTCAAGATTGTGGTTAGCTGTCACCTCAGTGCAGTAAGTCCCCTAATCTTTATCTATGCCTTACACCTTGTATGTGTTGTACACGGCTGGGATTGGTATGTTTGATGTTTGCAGGGTTATTGAAAGGAGCAGAGGCAAGCTGGTGAGGTGCAGTTGCGGGTTCCGCAAAGAAATGCAACAGATGCTGGATGTCCCTAGTGAGTATGGATGTGCAACAGTAGATGGAGCCTCACCTCTCAAAGTTCTTTCCAATGTGCCTTCCTCTCTGGAGAGTAGTAAATCACTCATGGACCGTAGCAACTCCTAGGGCAGAGGGAGAACAAATGTGCTGCCACTGATGAAGGTTATGCAGAAGTTTAGTTGTTTTGAAGGGATTTCTAAGCATCAATAGAGGTCTTTAGGGACGGGTTTTGGGAGTGCAAAAGCAAGGAAATGCACAAGTTTGTGGTGATGTAATGGCCTTGTAGTTTAAACTTTATATGAGCTGGAATTTATGTAGTAGTGTTGCATATTTACACTATTAGAAGAAGTGAGGGTGTGCCAAAGAGATTCTGCACTGTTGCTGCATAAACATGTTGTAAAAAGCAGTGAGGTGTGTCAAAGAAGCATAGGATCATACATGTTTACTTTCTTCTGGATTATCACTTAGGTATTAGATAAGGTTGAGCCACTCTGATAAAAAAAACCATAAATTTTGAAACACATAATGTGTGAGAAAATAAATAAAAAAACCAAGAGAAAAATAAGATAAAAGTAACTTATATGTTGTTTTGTACGGATCAATTGATAAAGAATTTACATTATTATTTTTATTCATATAATTTATATATATATATATATATATATTGTTTTTAGAATATTTTACTCATACAAATTTATAAATCATAATTAAATTAAAGAAGATATGATTATACAATATTTTATACAAATTTATAATTTAGTTAATTAAATATCCACATCTCAACAATAACTGTGTAGAAAAACTAGCATGGAGAAGATATACATTATCTCATGTATTTTGTTTTATCCATTGTCTAGCTAGATATCTATTGAAGTTTTTTTTTATGTTGTGTTATCCACATTGTTGATGAAGAAAAGATTTTGTATTGATCCTTAGAGGCTCTAAGAGGACTTGTTGTATACTCATTAATCATTACTAGTAGAAATTTTGGGTTTTTCCTTCATCAGTTTTCTCATATTAAAATTGGTTTGAATATTATTCTTTTTTTAGTTCTTGATATTTTTCCATAACCTAATATTATTTATACATGGAAGAATTCATCTGAGTTTTTGCTTTCGCTTTCTGTTTTTGTTATCTTCCCAATATTTACTAGCCTATGAACTCTAATCAGTGCAACTTGGACCACCTCCAATAGGTAACCGTTCTTTCGTTTCGTCACCCCATTTTGTTACGAAGTATTTGGACAAGATCTCAGATGGACTACCTCATTTTACATCTATTAATGATCTAGATTGATGTAAAACAATTATAATGCCAAGTGATTAACCAACATAAAATAGGTTCTTTTTTATGTTAGTTATATCTACATCGGTTCTCACAATAATGTAATTTGACCCAAATAATTGATGTAAAAAGATTATTTGGTACTAGTGTTAGCATGTCATAAACATAAATAAGTAAATATAAGATTTGTCCGAAAATTTCTTATGATAAACACAACAAACATAATATTTTTTGAATATATCATGATTTATTTCAGATAAATTATCCCTACAGTCTGATAATTCTAAAATCGCAAGGTATAATATTCACTAAATATTAAAAGATGTGTAAAAATTTGTTTGTAAAGTTGTTGGTGTCATAAATTTATGTAAGAAATTAAATAAAACAAAGTAAATGATTAAGATAATTCAATTGAGAAAATTAGGATAGAAATCATTCTCACTCGTTTGTATTTTCAATGAATAAAAACATATACCATTCCAACTTGATTGACATTGATACATATGTAAAAGTTATTCAAATCGATTCCTCGCATATAAAATTATTAAGATTGTTTCCTAAATATCAATTCCTCAAATATTTATAAAACGTTATTATCATTACGAATAGATGTTATATAAAACAATTAACATTTCAAATATATTCCTAGTATTCAAATATGTTAAGCATTATCATTTAGGTCAGATACTTAGAAGTACTTTCCAGTCAAATCTAAGGATTAAAATCATGAATAAAGATTCAAACTTTAAAAATAAAATGACAATATAAATATTATAAGGACAAAAAAAAATAGTGATGCAATCATAGTTTGCATTGTTGAGTTTTCTTTTTTGTATTTTGGGGTGCAGAATTTGGTGGGATTGGGTAGCTAAAATGAGTGAAAGAAATTGTAAAGTATTGGTGTATCACTACAAAAAAACATATATGTGGTGACAGTACCGTGTACCACCACAGATCTGACCGCCACAAAATATAATGTGACTGTCAATTGAGAATCATTGTAGCCGACGCAATATAATACATTGTATAAAGTGACGATTTTAAGCGTGTAATTATGTCAATTATAAATGTCATAATTTTGAAACTAAGTAAACCAATTTCAATGTAAATAACGACAATTTTAAACACCACTTAATACGGTATAATATGACATTTCTAATAACCATTACAATGATCATAATCCGAGTATTAAATATTTAATTTTATTTTTAATATTTTTAATAATTTATTCAATTCTATTTTTATAATTGAATTTCATAATATAATTTAGTTTCATAATATAATTAAACTTTATATTATAAATAAATTTCATAACACAATTTAATTTCATAATATAATTAAAACTTTATAATATAATTAAATCATAACACAAATTAATTTTATTATATAATAAAACTTGATAAATATTAATAATTAAATAATAGAAACATATCTATAATAAAAAAATAACTTCATTTATTGAGAGAACAAAATTGATAATATCAAAGTAAACAAAACTACAAGTAATTAATTAAAATGATAACATTAAATTGTCAAAAATATCAATTATTTCATATTTGAACATATTACAAGTCACGTTGTGTCTTAAATAAATAAAAATATATTTAAAAATAATTTTTAATTTTTTAAAAATAAATGAAAACAATACAATAATAAAGACAGATATGAAGGAAATTATATTGGCAAATGTGCAGTGCAGGGAATTATATAAACAGATGTGCAGGGATACTGGTTCAAATGTGCATGTCTAAAATTTCAAATTTGATTGAAGCATATAATAAAGTTCACGTGTGTAAAGTCATATAATAAATTCATCTTAGGGCCATGTATTACATAATCCTTTGATTGAAGCATCATTAATACAAGACTGCATAATCCATTGCATCAACCACTCTCCTCAGAAACCAACAACTGATGGAGAATTGGGATTCGTCTTGTGCCTTTTCAACAAGCTGGGTTGGGTTTGGTTGAACCAAAGTACACTTCTAAACTATAATAATTAATAAATAAATGTAAAAAATAGACACATAAACACACCAACAAATTATAAAGTACATCTCAATTCATCATACTTCATCAAATAGATGTCACATGCTTCTAAAGGGTGAACTGTACAATTGTAATAAAATTATATTCTTGAACAAAATTCAATTTTGGAATTTATTTCTTCTATTTCTGACCAGAACCTTACACCACAATTTTAAAATTGATGTATGCTCACAGGACGAGATGGTCAAGAAAGGCGTTGGTGAATGGTAATTTGTTGGCTCCAGAAGCTATCAGGAACAATGTTATCGAAATTGGAAGCGTGACGTTAAGATTATTAGCGTTAAACTAGAAATGAGATTGGAGTTGGTGAAAGGAGAAGGTACTGGAAGAAGTGATTTTGGCCTCGGCATTAGCGGCCACCCACTCTCCCGTCTCCCTCATTTTCTTCTGCACTCTCCCTTGCATGGCTTGCCCCCGAAACAAGTCCATCACCGTTGCATGTTGGAACCTCTGTTCATCAAAATCAACCACGTTTTCAAGAGCAAGTCAAACACTATTCGGCCAAGATTGAGAGAAGAGAGAAACCTACGGTAGAGGAAGGGATTCGGTGTCTCTGAAGCTTCCAGCCCCGACTATGCGTTGCATCTGCATAACGGAGGGTTTTGGAGGCTCATTCGGAACCTTGTTTCTGTGCGGAAAACCCTAAACTCAACACTTCACACCAAAAAATGAAATTTGAGATTTCAATTTCCGTTCACAAAAAAATGAATTGGGTTACTCACCAGTAAGAATGAGATTGCGTGCCTCTCCCGCAGCCAAATCAACCACCTTACATAACAGGTTGCCAGTCTTCAGGGGTTTCCTGGCATCTTCCATTACTTTCGATGACAACGCGCCAAGCCGAAAAACTGTACTCTCATAAATCGAAGTCCTTTCCCCTTTTAGTTGTTTCTCTTCCGATTGGGAGATGGGAGGGTTTGGGAAACGAAAGTCAACAAGTGGCTTTAGGGGAGGAGTACGGGAAACTAAAAGTCTGAGAGAACTGAAACAATAAGAGTGAGAATGCCAACGAGAAGAGGGGTTTTCGGTGAGAGTAAGAAGAAGGGTTTGAGATGAGACTTTGAACGGATGTGAAGGGCAGGGTTGCGGTGAGAAGCGGTCATCAGAAGACAATACGTAATGGGGGAAGGTTGTATATTTTCAAACAGGAAAAAGGAAAATAAAAAAAAACTTTTGGGAAAGAAGAAAGTTACATAGTGAACAAAACGCGGGAAAAATCTTATTTTAATAAAAATAATGGTGGTTCTATATGCCACATTTTTAAGGAAAATTAAGGTATTTATGAAATTATCGTATTATATAGTTAATTCTTCATGTTTTTAATAATCGTCATATTATAATTGTTATTATATACAATTTTTTTTTTGTAGTGTATTGAGAATGATAGTGAAGCTTAAGAGAGGTTAGGCCAACTTTTAAGAGATTCTTTGCTAAAACATTTAGAAATAAGACTAGTAAAGAGTGAGCTAAGACACTGTTTGTTTCCGGGTGTGATCAAGGAGAAGGGAGGGACGAGCGGGTAGAGTTCCGGTTTGGATTCGTGTATTTGAAGGTGTGGGTGCGGATGAGAGAGCAGGGTGAAAAGTTTTTTTCCTCTTCACAAAATTGAGAAGATTTGGGAGGATTAGATGTGGCAAAGAGGACACAAATAACATTTTACTTTCGTACCCTTTAAACACTCTCGGCACATGTGAATGAGTTTACGTTGTGTTACACTGGTGCAGTTCTGCATGAGCCAATGACTTTTCTTCTTTATTACATTGTTCGGTGTTATCAATTGCAGAAGAATCTTGACCAAAAACTTATTTTGACAAAAAAACTGTAGACCCCGTGAATGTGAAAGTGAACTTGTGTTTGTTATAAATGAAATTATGTTTGATAGTTATGTTTGTTATGCTCTTGTGCCCAGAACGAACGAGAGAAAAGTGGTTTGAGCAAGAGAAAACTCACTGATTTGAGGAAGGAGAGCGCACTGATTTGTCTTCATTTTTTCGAATTTTCCAGAATCGATTTTCCTATTTTTGTACATGGTGCATAATCGATTTTATATTTTCAAATGATGCAAAATCGATTTTCAATAGAAGTGATTTAGGAGAACTGATTATGTGGCTTTTAAAGGTAGAAGGATAATAGATTCTCCTTTATGTGAGAAAAATGCTTGATTCTATTATGTATTTTTATTTTTTCATATTGAATCTTAGGTCTCTTGAGTCATCTTGGATGTGCTTCTTTGTTTCTTTTCATCACACTGTTTCTTCTTCTTCTTCTTTTCGGTGCTTCTTCTTTCTTCACCCTTCAAGTAAGTTTTCAATTTTTGTTTTCTAAATAAATTTAGAGTTTTTTTTTTATTATGTGCTGTTTTTAATTTTTAAAAATGTATTTACATTTTTTTTCTATATATTTACTATTTTTATTTTTAATACATATATTTATATTTTTTTATATATGTTTATTGTTTAGTTTATTTTTGTTTACGGTTTTTAATGAATGTAGTTATTTTCTTTAGTATTGTGTTTATGGTTTTTGATTTTTCTGAATGTATTTATTTTTCTTTATTATTATTATTATTATTATGTGTTTATTGGTTTTACCATTTTTATTATTATGTTTATTGAGTAGTTTTTTATTTTATGATTTGACTGTTTTTATTTTTTTATATTATTATGAGTTTAATGTTTTTAAATTTATTATTATTATTTGTTATTATGTGTTTTTTTATTTGTTTATTATTTTTAATTTTAATAATTGGTGTTTACAATTTTTTTTAGGTATTTACTTGTTTATTTTTTATGTGTTTATCATTTTTAATTGTTATAAATGAATTTAAATTTCTTGATGTGTTTATTGTTTTTATTTTTTATAAATTTATTTATATTTTCTTCTTATTTGTTTACTGTTTTTATATTTTTTATTATTTTGTATCTACTGTTTAGTTTTTTATTCTATATTTTTATTGTTTTTAATTTTTATAAATATTTATATATATATATATATTTTTTTTTGTTATAATGTCTTTATTGTTTTTATTTATTTTTATTAACAAGATACTGTTTATTTTTTTTTATATGTTTACTGTCTTTTATCTGAATAATTGTATTTGCATTCTTTTTTAGATTTTTACTGTGTTGTTTATTTTTTTTACGTAAGTACTGTTTTTAATTTTCATAAATATATTTAGACTTTTATTTGTTTTTTTATTGTATTTAATTTTTTTTCTTAAGTTTGTACTGTTTTGTTTACTTTTTTTACGTGACAGTTGTTTTTAATTTTTATAAATGTATTTAATTTTTTTATTTTTTTATTATGTGTTTACTGTTTTTAATTTTTATAAATGTATTTAAATTTTTTTATTATGTTTTTACAATTTTTTTATTTTTATAAATGTATTTATATTTTTTATATTATGTGTTTACTTTTTTTACATTTTTTATTATTTGTTTAATATTTTTATATTTTTTATTATTTTGTCTTTACTGTTTAATTATTTATTTTATGTATTTACTGTTTTTAATTTTTACAAATATATTTATATTTTTTTATTATGTGTTTGTTGTGTTTACTGTTTTTATATTTTTTTTATTATTATATGTTTACTTTTTTTTTATTTTTTTATTATGTGTTTACTGTTTTTATAATTTATTATTATTATGTGTTTACTATTTTTATATTTTTTATTATTATTATGTGTTTACTGTTTTGAATTCTTATAAATTTATTTAGAACTATAACTAAGTTTTTAATTTGATTTTAATTTTGTTAAATACGCAGTGTTACTATGTATTATAATTAAATTCACATCATTATGATTTTAAATTAATTTAGAATTAGTTATAAAATAAATTGTTTAGTAATAATGGTATTAATTATGTATAGATTTAATTATAAGGATCAAAGTACATCTTATCTCTACTAGTATCGTCAAATAACCATAATCATAATCCTTAGCCTAATCCTAATGCTATTCTAGTAACTTCAACTTAAAGTGGTTAGAGTTATTTGTAACATAAACTATTTCACGTGTATCCATAAACTATTTTATGGTTGTCAATGACAAGGTCAAGATTACATGGATAACAAGAACAATTAGAAACTACTTTGGGACGACGAAGACATGCAAGAATTTGAGGATACAATTGTAATTTATAATGATCTTGGTCATGCGAACATGAATCTACTTTCAAAAATACAAGAACAATTGAAAAGAAATACTCAACTTGCATCAGTGATGATCCTTTGCATCATTGCTTTTGGTTTGAATTTGTTGCGTATGTTAAGTGATACAACGAACTCTATTACTGAGTTTGAACCAAGAAAAAAGCGTCGCAGACAAGAATTAATGGAGTATTTGGTGCACACCGAACGTTCTCGTGACATTATTCGCATGAGACCAAAAACATTCATTCAATTATGTGAACAGATTAGGGCAACCGAAGTTGTTAAGGATGCATATCGTTCAACAGTTGAAGAACAAGTTGCTAAATTTCTTCATATTATTAGACATAACATCAAGAATTGAAGTGTTTCATTTTTTTTTCCATCGGTCTGGAGAAATAGTTTCTTGTCACCTTCACAATGTATTAACTGCAATTTTGATGTTGGAAGGACAGTTCATAAAACAAGCAGATGGTATTGATGTCCAACCCCAAATCTTACACAACAACCGATTTTTCCCGTACTTTAAGGTTTGTTTATTACAAATTTCCTTTACAATTGTCATAATGTCTTTTGTATTTGTATTTTTAAGACTTGAAATTTTGGTTACCATTAGGATTGTTTAGGGGCCATTGATGGCATTCATGTACATGTGAAGGTCCCACGTGCTGATGCACCTCGTTTTCGAGGAAGAAAAGATTGGCCAACTCAAAACGTATTCGCAACTTGTGATTTGGATATGAAATTCACGTATGTTCTAGCCAGGTGGGAAAGAATAACCTCAGATTCGAGGATATTGAAGAAGGCTTTCATAGGAGAGGATCCTTTGGTTATTCCGGAAGGTAAGTTTAAGGTGTTTGAGAATTCATAACAATAGATACGAAGGTCATAATATACATAACTAATGGATGTTTCCTAGGAATATTTGTAGGAAAATACTATCTTGGCGATGCAGGTTTTATGTTAAAACTACAAATATTAACACCTTATTGTGGGGTTAGATACCACTTGAAAGAGTATTATCAAAGAAGACCACAGGATGCGAGAGAATTGTTTAATCATTGTCATTCGTCACTTAGAAATGTAATTGAAAGGACATTTGGTGTCATGAAATTTTTTTCCCAATTATAGCTAGTGGGACCGAACCACATTACGATTTGCATACTATGACAAATATTATTTTAACTTGTTGTATTTTGCATAACTTTCTTCGCGGGGTAGACAATGATGACTCTTTGATATAACAAGTGGATCGTGAATTGTTGCAACAAGATATACAAGTTTCAGCTTCTCAAGTTCGTGATGATGATCATAGACTAGGTTCACACATTAGGGACACTATAGAGAACGAAATGTGGCAAGATTATGTAAACAATTGATATTGTAATAAATATTGTTTTATATTATGCTTACTCTATTTGGTCTTAACTTTTATAGTGCTTGTTTAAATGGATTGCAGTAAAAGTGTTCGGCTAAGTTCATCCACTAGGTTGACATAGACAACAAAGTGGACCACGAATATGGGTTTTATTTTGCTTAATGCCATGGTAGATGACACACGACGAGGGTTGAGAATCGATGGTAGTTGGACGAATCAAGGATATAATAACATTGTACTTGCATTACACGAAGCTGGACTCCCTACCATTACGAAAAATAATGTCAAGAACTAACAAAAATGTTTGAAGGACAGGTGGAGGGAGGTCTAGAAACTATTTAGTGGTCTTAGTGGTTTTGGTTGGAACGGAGCCACAAAATGTTTTGAGGTTGAGGATGAAGTCTGGGAAAACTTGATTCAGGTAAAGTAATTCAAGATGGCAATACCCCATAATTAAAGATGACAATATCCCATAATTTGTTATTATAATAACACCTTACTTTTTGTAGGTGAAACCATATGCTAATAACTGGCGTGCCAAAGCCATTCAGCAATACGATCTTATGGAGGAGTTGTGGTCAAACGACAGGGCCACTGGAAGTGGTCAAAGGACAACCCGATTGACATCTAGAGAGGTGCACACATAAAATTTAAGTGTGGAGCTAGGCGATCATAACATGAACTACATACCTGTAGCGCATGTTCAATCAATTGACAGTCCATGTAATACTCCATTTGCGCCCTCTCAACCATCCGGTGGGACATCGCCATCTAGGGGATCAAAGAGAAAAGGGACCATGGTGGATGTAATTGAGAATCAGTTCAATATGTTGAATATGAACCTGCAAAATTGTGTCGCTTCCATGAACCGTGGTAACAATGTCGTTGATGAGGTATTAGCCATTGCTCGTGTACAAGCCACTTCATCACAAGAAATCGCTGCGGAAATCAAACAACGGAATGACTATTATGGTGAACACGTACAAAATGATCATGGTAAGAGTTCGTATCAATACTCGCCTTCAGATATTTGGTCCATTCTATTTGATCTAAATATTCAGGATGAAGCAGACATGAACTAATGTTACGACTTTCTCTATGAAAATCCAGCCATTGCGATGCGAGTATTTGATATGCCGAAAGAGTGAAGAATGGAAAAATTGTTTAACATCATGACTCAACGTCAATAAATTATGTTTAATTATATTTTTATGTTGTTCAATTTATAATTTAATTGCATCTACTTTTAATTCAAGACAAACATTGTATTTCTTATTTGACTTCTAATATTATTATTGTTGAACTGTTTTTCATTTGAAATTTATGTGTAGGATATTTTCTAATATACTATTATTTTGTCATTGTTTCATAACATTTTCATCTTAGGTTTTAGTTTCTCTATCGATAGCATCTTCATCAACGAAGAGACAAAAAATGCCTAAGGGTAAGGGTAAAAGCGGACGAAATGATGATGAAGTTCCTATGATCCCACTACAAAGGAGGGAGGGTGTTTTAGATTATTCCCGTTATTTCCAAACGAAACGTTAGATGGTTGCATTTGAGGAAAAATTTCATGGAAGACTAGTCATACCTCCAAAAGTCTTAGATTTCCCATTTTTTTGCCACATCTAGTTTTCAGTTTCAAGAATATTTGAACTTCCAAGGATTGCATCACTTTCTTAGTATAAGACTACCATATTATGAGGATATGGTTAGTGTTTTTTATTCAAATCTCCATCTAACAACACAAGATTACCTTGCTACTCAGATCGGCACACACAAGATTATAATTAGACATAGGGATTGGATGAATGTGGTGAATCTGAAATATGATGGTCCCTTGTTAACCCCTGGTACCATCCTTGAGGACATGCATTTTGATCGTTAACAAACCCTATTAACCATGACAAGAGAAAAGGTGCACGGTCAAAATATAAGAAACGTAGGTAGTTTGACTATGAATGACAAACTACTTCATTACACATGGGTGCACATGTTGTGTCCTCGGGGGAACAACTTCTCGCAGTTGGTTCATGAAGATGTTTTCATGTTATGGTGCCTAAAAGTTAATGTAATGATTAATTGGCCTCATTATATCATGCAACATATGATAAAATGTCGTGACAATGATATGCCTCTTCCATATGATTGTTTAATCACACACCTCATGTTGCTATATGGCATCAACTTGATGGGAGAGTCATTAATCACGTTAGGGTGGAATAACTTCTTCGGGGAAAAAACCATGAAGAAAATGAATATCTTTGAGGTCAATGGCGTGTGGCAACTTGAAAGGCTCGACAACGAACATGAACAAGAACACAAAGACATTCCATTACCTCAAGAACATGTTGCACGCAGTCATCCTCAACCCGAAATCCCTCATGATTCGGCGATGTTAACACAAATTTGGGTGGGAATTCAAAATATACAAGAAAATATCAACACTGTCCACACACATTTGGATCGAATCAAAGATACACTTCACCAGCTTCAACTCAATGAAGAACATTAATTGTATTTTTATTTTGTTATTATTATTTTTTATATTGAATTTATTTTGTCTGTCAGTTAAATTTAAAGCGTTATTGGACATTATTATGTTTGTAATTTTTTAAAATTCTCATGACACAACATCATTTAGGATTCTAATTTAATGACTTCATTTATTTATTGTAATCACCGACTATTTCATGTTCATCTAATGTTTATTAATGATAAGCGAAAGTTGTTATTTTATTTTATTTTTATTTTATTCGATAAAAATTGAAAGAAAAAATTATACATCAAAAATAAAATATCATTTTTTTCATGTTAGTCAATATTTCATAATATTTATGAAAATATGTGAGTTTTATCGTACTAGTATGTTTAAATTGTACATTATTTTAAAAATATATAATTATTCAAAATATTAATAATATTATTGATTTTATTACTATTATAATTATATACTTACAATATACAATATACAAATTTAAATATTACATAACAACATCTAATTATAAATAATAAAAATAATAAAATAAAATGATAATATCAACAAAACTCATATAATTATATAAAATAAAAAATACATATAATAATAAATATTATTTTGATAAATTTTAATATATTTAATAAATTTATTTGAATTTAACACAAAATTATTTTTTTATTACAAAATAAGAGTAATTATGAATATTATATATTACAAAAAATAATTAACTCAAACTTACAAAAAAAATAAAAATACTATAACTCATTGTTAAAATATTTTTTAATGACAAGGATAAATTTGTAAATTTACGTTTTACACCTTTAAAATAATTTCTAAATTATCTCCTAACTATCAAATCACTCACAAATTTAAATAAACAATCCTCACAAATCCACTCTATCATCCCTCAATCCAAACAACCTCACACATCCCCTATAATCTTCTCTAATCCATTCCATCCCCTCCCCACAAATCCCCACCTCAATCCAAACAGAGCATAAGAGACTAGTTGAGGTTGAAACTTTGGCAGGAATTCAATAGTCTATTCAATGCCAATTTACAAGGGGGCTAACACTTGTCTTTATAGTGTTATGGGCAGCCAAGGTGCAAACTTTAACCCTAAAAACTCTCCACTCATAAAAGGACAAGTGACTCTCTCTAATTGGAGCAAATCCTCTCAAATTAGAGGTTGACAAGTGTCCTCCTCTAATTGGAGAGAATCCTCTTCGTTCCCATGAAGACAAATGTCCTTTTGGCATTGGTGGGAATCTTCTCCATTAAGGAGATGACATGTGGACCTTCATGCCTTCCTTGCCACTCCATGCTTTCTATTTGCACTCTAGTAATTTATTTGTGCATCCTACATGGTCTAGATTTGCATTGGGTCCAAGGAGGCCCAATTGTAACTCTAGCTAGACATATTCTTTTTCTATTTACACTCTACTCTAATTGGGCCAATATATGACCCATGAAAATTGGTCTAAAACATGGCCCAAGAAAATGGCCAAAATACAAGCCCCAAATAAAGCCTACACTACTCTGTACAATGTTTATAAAACTAGATAAAAATGGAAGAGTAGACTACAATTAATTCTCCCTAAGATTAGAGTTTTCTGAGATCATTTTCCTGCTTCAAATCTTCTTAACCGAATGTTTCGAGGCTGGATGGGTTTTCATCAAATAGTCTTAGAGAATAAGTGGTACAATTAAAATGACACCTGAATATTTTATTATTAGAGTTAAAAGAGTATATAAATACAAATTTAGTTACTCAAGTTTCATTTTAAAAGAACCATCATCTCTTTAAACACTCCTTTTTCCATTCCTCTGCCCTCTGTCTAAGGTTCTGACTTCCTTGCTCATCAGTTTGACGATCGGAGTCCGCCATCAGACTCTTGATAGTGAATACTACAAGACTGCTCGATCAGAATCTTTAATAGAGTATGTTCATTTTTGCTATTCTCTTTGAGTCAAATTTTGAACTTGTTAAGTTGTCTTTGCATGTGACCTTTTAGCTTCAGAGTTAATCTTTGTTAGCTCAGAGTCCTAGTGTTATAGTTAGATTTTTTATCAGGACTCTGTGGTGCAGGTTAAGTTACCTTTAAGCTTTTGGTAGATTTGGAGCTCTTAGTGAGCATCTGCTAAAGTTTCGGTAAGGGAAGCTAGTCTTATTCTTTTCAATAGAACCCTAGGTTAGAAGATCTGAATGTGAGGGTGACGTGGTCACCAACTCCAATTTTTGCTTGCAGGATTGTCTCTTCTAAGAGTAAAGTAAAATATTGACTAAAATGGTTGATTTTGAATATTATATATTGATTTTAAGGTGAATAAGTTACTGAAAGTGTTTATGATTGAGAGTTTAAAGTGTTTGAATGGTAATATAAATGAGTTGAATTGTATTTGAATAGTTGTTAAATTACTTAAAAATTGATGTTTGATAAGAATTGGTTGTTTGGTATTAAATTATGTATGTAATGAGGTGAAATTGTGATCAAGACATAGTATTTTCTGGAAAGGAAATATCATGTTGAGATTGTTATTAGGGTGTATTGATTTGTGAGTGTCCTGTGAATGAGACGATCCTGACTCTACTGGTATAATGGAATCATATAAATGAAGTTATTCAGTTGGTGAAAGTCGAAGGAGGTTCATTTATCTGAGTCTGAGGTTTGAAAGAATTGATCAGAGTATATGAAATGGATTTACCCTGTCATATGAGATGATGATATGATTATGCGCATGACTGTGTGGATTCACAGTGAGTAGTATGATAGGTGCAGGTCTCTGGATGCTAATTTCAATACACGAGTCTTCCGGAAGTAGAGTCAAGTGTCTGAGTATCTGAGTCAGTAGAAATCTGGCAGGAGTAATGTGGATGATAAACATGATAGATACTTGATGAAATTGAGAAAATGTGTGAATATTGATGGTTCATGTAGATATTTAAAGTTTTATATTTGAAGTTTTAAAAATAGCTAGCTTACCTTGTGCTTTGTTTTGTGTTTGTTTTCTTTAATCTGTGATGATCATGTTAATTTACATGGGAGCATATGAGGTTGCACGTAATAGAGCTCATCAGTGAGTAGCTAGAAGATAAGATGCTTTTATTTTGGATGTTTTAGAGCACGTAATAGAGCATATGTCAAGGAATACTGGTCTCATTTTCATTCTGCAGAATCATATTGATACTGCAAAATCTATTTTCCTTTGACAACATTACTATCTATCTTTTAGGCTTTGTTTGGATTAGAGGGTGTGGGGAAGTGGAAAGTTGAGGGTGTGGAGGAGTGAAAGTGTGAAGAAAGTTGAGGGTGTTTGGATTGAGGTATCTTAGAGTGGATGTGTGAGAAAAGTTTATTGAAATATGTGAGTCATGTTATGGTTGTAAGGATATTTTGAATTATTTTTAATTGTGCAAATGGTAAGATTACAAATTTACCTTTGTATATATATAAAAAAGAAATAAATGATAATTATTTTTGTGTACTTATATTTAATTAAAAGAAATTAAAGTTTTAATTATAAACAAAAGAAAAAATAATTTAAAATTCAAATAAATAAAAAAATAATTTTTTATATTTAAATATAATTTTATATTTTCATTTTATTAATTTAAATTTTTTTTAGTTAAGTTAATTTATTTATATAATTTTAATATTAATTATGTTTCTTTAAATTATGTTATTTATATATAGTTGCAAAATTATTATTAATAAGAATTTTCATTATTATCATTAAAAAAATTAATATATTTTAAAAAGTAAATGGTTATTTATAACATAGCATGAATATTAAGTAGTTGTCAAAATCTATAATATAAAGTTATTAAATTTGATATGGAAAGAGATAAACACGTGTTAATTTGTTTCTAAATAATAATAACAATAACAATTCACTAATGTTCAACATGAAAATTAGAAATGAAAATAACAATGATAATAACATAATGATAACAAAATCAATGGTCTTGATGACGTCGAATGTCATTCAGAGTATCCTCAATTCGGTCCATCCTTTTAATGCGGGTATTCATGTTTTTTATCCCGGAAAAAAATTGGGTTAACAATTCAGTTTAATTAGGGATTGTCGGCTCAGGTTGACCACCTTGACCACCTTCAACATCTTGTTCTGGCAATTGATCATCTTCATCATCTTCTTCGTCGGACTAGTGAGGCCTACCAAGTTGCCATATGCCATTGACCTAGAATATATTTAATTTTGTCATACTCTTTTTCCCAAAGTAATAATTCCATCCTAGCATTATTGCTTGTTCATTCGACAAGTCGAAGTCATACACCTGCAAGATCCTCATTATCAAATTTGCATATGGGAGAGACATGTTGTTATCCCGACATTTGATAATGTGTTGTATGATGTAATGAGGTCAATTAATCATTACATTATTTTTTATTAACCACAACATGAAAATATCTTCATTCAGTAGTTGTGCGAAGTTGCTTTCACGAGGGCACAAGATATGCACTCATGTGTAATGCAATAGTCGGTCATTCATTTTCAGACTACTGGCATTTCTGACATTTTGACCTTGAAGATCTTCACGAATCATGGACGATAATGTCAGTGCTCGATCAAAATTCACTTCCTCAGGTATCGTCCCAGGGGTTAACTTAAGACCGTCACACCTGAGATGAGCAATGTTCATCCAATCCATTTTTTTAATGTGTATCATCCTTCCACAAATCTCAATGGCAAGGTGACCAAGAGGTGTGATATTTACATTTGTATAAAATACTTTTACCAAGTCCTCATAATATGGAAGATTAATTCCAAGGAAAGGTGGTAAACCTTGGATATTCAGAAGGTTTAGGAATTCAAATCCTGGAGCAACAAAAAATGGAGTATGCATAACTTTTGGTGGTAATATTGGTCTTGCGTGAAGCCTTTTTTCAAACACCACCATTTGACGTCTTGTACTAAAGTATCTTGAATAATCAAGAACTTGTTCAATCCTTGTTGGTGGCTGAGGAGGAATGACAACATTTTCTGTTGGAGTTTTACCCTTATGGGTTCTCTTACTTTCTGGAATGATGATGTCATGTATAATGCAATTACTACAATATATAAGTAAACAAAAGTTAACATAGTATCATAAACATAATGGTAGGTGTTATCAAACACAATAGTTCAACTTCACAAAGAAAATATTACATGCCAATAAATTGTTCAAAAAATTTAAAACTATTTACATATATTATTAAAAATTCAAATTTCTTCTCTAACTTTTTTTTAATTACTACAACATTTTTTAAAATCTTTTTAATTCTAAGATTAATAATTTATGTAAAAATTAAAAACAAACAGTAAACATTAAAACTTTCCATTTCCATTCTGTAAAAATATTTTCTTTAAATAAATAAATCTAGTTTTTTATAAAAAATTAAATCTTCAAAAAATAAAAACTATCTACACATATTATTAAAAATTCAAATTTCTTCTCTAACTTTTTCTGTCTTTTTTAATTACTACAATTTTTTTATAATATTTTTAATAATAATATTTTTAAAATACATATTCATATCTATAATATCAATTCATCTCACACAAAAAAAAATATTGATATTTTATCAAATTCTTTCCTTCCAATATACAATTACATAAACCACTTATCACAATAATTAATTTACTAATATAATTAATAAACTTCTCCTAAATATTGACACATAAAATTACAAACTAATTAACATGAATAACTACTTTAAAATCATTTAAATAGATTAAATTCCAAAAATAATAGACATCCAAACACAATTTAAACATAAATAAAACATACATTTAAAAAAAATCACACATACCTCAAGAGAGCAGAACAAAATCACAACACAATGCAACTGTCACCAAGATCAAAGTGTGCCTAAAATAATATTAAAAAAAAAATTCAAAAAATAAAAAATCTGGAAAACCATGAACATAATCGATTATCAGGTGCCTTATAAAAATCACATAATCGATTATCCAAAAAATAAGCAACGCATAATCGACTTCGCTTGTAGTTCAAAATCATACATAATCGATTATGCTCACAGATAATCGATTATGTTCAAAATAACACTGCTCCAGTGATCGATTATGCTTGCCAAAAAATCTCAGGTAACCGATTATGTATCGAGCATAATCGATTATCAATTGTTTTTTAACTACATAATTGATTATGTAGTGCGTTCTTATGAAATGATAATTGGTTATGCATGAAACTTAAATGAAAAAAGCGTAACCTCAGGCCAAACATGAACTACCAAACTCACTCTCCTACCTCTATGCTTACTGAAGACCCTCTCTAAGCACCCTATATCAATGGAACTCTATGTGGGAAGGCTACACACAAATGTGGTGCTTGCTTACCTTCAAAGCCTCTTATATACACTCGAGCATCACAATTATGATGCACCTACTCTCTCACCAACACACTACTGCACTCATTTTTGTAGGAAGTAATTGAAGGAAATAAGAGAAGACAAAAGGTTGTAGAATTAGATTGAAGGTAATTGCACAAGATTGCAAAACTGTTGAGTTGATCTCATTCATTTGATTTACTTCAATAATATATATAATAAAATTACAATTACTGGAAGCTATAAAATAGGAATAATAACCAGCCTATAAACTGACCATTAGTGCAATAATAACGGTATAATAGTTTAAGGGTAATAAAATCAAAATTAATAATAATAAAATCAAAATTAATAACCAACATTCTTCCTTAATTCTGATTTGGAATAACCTTCATTCCCAACATATCTCTTAACTTTATGAAAATCTGCAATATGATCTTCTGATTTGCAGTATTCCAATCATGTTCTTCCAAACTTGGTCTCGCAGGAAGTGATATCGAATATCAATGTGTTTACTTATTTGATGAAAAACTGGATTCTCTACAAGATTAATTGCAGAGACATTGCCAACATAAATCTTAATTGAAATATTTAGATTAAAACCAATTTGAGTCATGATATTGTTTTTCTCAATCGCCATCAATTCTTTATTCATAGCCTCTTGCCATTTGGGGTGTTGAATGGCATCTACAAGTCTCACAGGTTCTGATTCTGCAAGAAAAGCAAAGTGAACTAAATCTCCATTGTCATCAACTTCATCATCAAGATTTACT
>Ga0123342_1005106_pt1 | contig 19396 bp, 14 predicted proteins | sample Turbeawhitnodule_FD_89960 | JGI IMG/M metagenome (GOLD analysis project Ga0123342, IMG submission 89960) | Root nodule microbial communities of legume samples collected from Mexico - Turtle bean Mexico white nodule | ecosystem: Host-associated > Plants > Roots > Nodule | place: Mexico: Nepantla... | reverse complement strand
TGGTGTACATGTAAAATCATACTCACATTCTTTGAAATCAATGATGATGAATAAAACCTCAAGCAAACATCATGAATGTCTTCGAAGTTCAAACTTGAAAGGTTTTAGTTTAGTTCATTCATTTCAAAGCTTCGGTGAACATGATACATACCGGCAATGAAGTTAAACGCTGATACTGTCGTCTCTTGTTTTTTAAGTTAGTAATTCATCATTTATACTGTGCAAATATCGGTTTCTATCTGCTCCGAGTAATTTCATAGATTGTAGGTTTTTCAATGTGAGTTTTTTGAAGGTGACATAACACTCAACTTTTTATACTTTTCATTTTCTTCAATAATAAATGGTATTCATTCCTACATTTTGCAAATAATTTTTTATTCAAATTTTGGTCATCCAGTGAAATTGGATACTTTTCTTCTTTCGCTACGCCTATTTCCATTTCCACAATAACATGCCCAAGAGAGATAGGATATAGAACAATTACCTTTGGAATTGAGAAGCAAGAATCCATGGATAAGTCTTTGGGTAGCATGAAAACTAACGGGCATTTACCAACTTGCAACTTAAGGAACAGAAGATTTCCACAGTTGCTGTTAGCCAGATAAAATGATTTTGCTCAGATAAAAAATAAAACCCAACTACTAAGAAAAAATCCAAAAGCTTGGGATGAGGAACACTCTCAAAGGAATTGCATCAATTTGTCATCATTGTATGAATTCCACTAACATAAGTCAGAACCTTTTCCCAAATCCCTCTGCTTGAGGGTAAAAATATTCTAGTGAAAGAAGTTCCATGAAAAAATTTTAGCAGAAAAATTTAAACAATAAAAAAATATATCAATAATGTCAACGATCCCTCAAAAGAAAAAGGAAGATCCCTCAAAAGAATAAAAATATATATCAATAATGTCAACGATCCCTCAAAAGAAAAAGGAAGAGCCCTCAAAAGAATTAAACCTAAATTTGCAGGGAAAAACCAAGACAAAAATAAAAGTCTATCTAATTAAAACATTGCTTTCATTGGGATCTGATGATGAAGAAGAAGAATTAGCTGAAGTGAAGTGAAGAATAGTCGTAATCCATATTTGGAAAATGAGGATAACGTTTATGGATTGGATTTTTATAAACTAAAGATAAAAAATAGATCTAACAAGAAAGATGAAAAGTTTATTTTTGTATATTGCTACATTCTGCATATCTGCAATCTCCGGTATCACCGATTTACACAGGGAAGAACAACTGATCTCAGCTTACAAAACACTACTCAGTCACTATTTTCTTTTCTTCTTTTGACAAACTTATCAGCACCGAATAATCAGAGTGACTCAGTCACTATTTATTACTATTAAAAATTATTAAATATAAGTCACTGTTTTTTACTATTAAAAAAATCATTAAATAAAAATCAATATTAAAAATAATAAATAATTAATTTATATTAATTAAATTAAATATTATTTTAAATATTACACATATAAACACTGAAATTAACGTGAAGTGTTTCATTTTTATTAATTTTAATTACTGATAAGAAAAATTTAAAAAACAAAAATTATTAAATTAATTTTTATTACTAATTAATAGTTTTTATATTAGTATCTAATTAATTATTAAGTATTTATAGTCTAAAATTGATAGTTAAAATCTTAATAGCTAATTAAATATCAATTTAAAAACTATTTATTAACAATAAAAATTAATTTAGATATTAATAAATTTTTTAGTTTTTACAATAATATCTAATTTAATCAATATAATAATTAATTATTTTTTGTTTTTAAAATTTTTTTTTTTTAATATATAGTCACACAATTTCTTTATTATTTTCAAGTTATTTCATAATCATTATAAATATTTAAATTGATCTAATTTTTTCTAAATTTTCTAAATTGAGGTTAATATTTTATCTTAAAGTTAAATGGACAGAAGCAACATTTAAACAGTAATATAGAAATCTGGGTTTATGAGGCACTGTTGCAGTGTCTGGATCTATTTCTGTAGGATCCATCTTTCAATATGTCTCGTTTTATGCCTTATACTGCCCTACTTAACACTCTTCAACCTAATATAATAATAAATTGGATTAATTTTAATATGTAAGTGTTGATACAATAATTTATTGAATTTTAAGAAAACATAAATGAATAATTAATCATTTAAGAAATTAAAAATTAATTTTATGTAGTTTATTTTTTTTATAATTTTTTTGGTAGATAGCTGGGATAAATTTTCTTGAAGTTGAATGAGGAAAATAATGCAGAAATGATTTGTTTTATTATCTATATGAGACTCAGTTCAAGATATTTAACTTCAAACAAATAATTCTTTATTACAAAATCACAAGTAACATATTTTTTGACACGTTTTAGTTTTATTTGTTAAATTTTATATTAAAATATAAATTTAATGGTTTTATATCTAATTTAATTGTTCTGTATGATTTTATATTTTTAATAAAGGTTAAGTAATAAAAAGACCGTGTTTACTTTGACCTTGTAAAGTTTTATGCGAGTACACCACCATTCAATTTTTTTTCAGATTTACTACTAGAAACACAGGTTGTGTTGGGATTATGTATCTGTATATTTTAATTTTATTATAAATTTATATATATAATAAATTATAGTATAAATTTATAATATTATATATATATATATATAAATTTATGATAAAATTAAAATTAAATAATAATAAAAGCACTCTTAATAAAGGAAAATTTATTATACATAAAAATTGTTCCCCGTTTTCTTCTTATGATTTAAATTTTTTTCACATTAACAGTCTAAGGATAAGAATTTCTTTGAATTTATTATATATATAAATTTGTTCTCCCATTTTCTTCTTATGGTTTAGATTTTTCTTTTTCACATTAACAATTTAAGCAATGAAGGATAAGAATTTTTTTTTTTTTTTTTGGAGAGATTAGTATACTCCACACCCACTTTACAAATTTGTGGAAGGAAGTGAGGGGTGAAATATGGAAAGTGGTTAAAGCCTCCAAATAGATACCAAAGACGTTCCTCGATAGCTTTATCCCTCCTCTTCTTATTATTAAGCATGTCTTCCCACTGTCCAAGAACCTCATCACGTCCAGAATCGAATCCAAGGTTTCTAAAATCATGGTAAGAGACGCGTTTTGTCGAATACTTGGTGTGCGACTTCTTTCGTTTGGGAATACTCTCTTTTGAAATTTCAAGGTCCATATGAAATAGAGAAAAACTTATAAGGATGAGAGATTTCATTTAAAAAAAAATGAGTTGTCACAATTTTGTTATATTTGTTTTTAGAAGTTACAACTGTATTATAGTAATTAGTTGACAATGATATTATAAAATGTATCTATGTATTTTCAGGAGACAAATAATAATAGTGTTAGAATTTTCATATCTTTAGTTATATATTTCTTACAATGATTTCTCTTACCTGCATCTTTACTATCATTTCCCCATCATCATAACATTTTGGTGCTTTCATTGACCCACATCCATGTCTCCCAAACCAACTCAAGATATGGAGGATATTCTCTAATCCATCATTGGCAAATTAGCCAACCTCTAAACCCAACTTCACACCTCACAGGAAAACCATGAGGTTTGTTATCAAACTTTCGAGCAAACTTTAGAAGAACGCCAAGCTGCTTTGGAATCAAAACAAGAGACAATCACTCATACCCTTAATGGCCTTATCACCACCTTATAATCTCAAATCACCTCTATTCCCCTTAATGTTGATTATGTTTCTCATTTTACCAACTTCTCCCTTGATGCTACATCCTCCATTACACCCCCTGTTATAACTCACATGCTACTTTCACTACCTCAACAACCACAACTATACCTCCCCATTCATCTTTTCCCCTTCCTTCTCCCACAATACGACCACCCAAAATTCAACTCTCCTTCTTTGTTGGTTCAAACCCTTTAGACTGGTTATTCCGAGCTGATCAATTTTTTCAATTGTACAATATTCCCTGGGACTTTCATTTAAATATGGTTGCTTTTTATATGCGAGGTGATGCACTGAGTTGGTTTAAATGGATGTATCAAAACCACCAACTTACTGATTGAATTTCTTTTAGTAGAGCCTTGGAACTACATTTTTTACACTCAACATACGGTAATCACCAGACAAAGTTATTTAAATTGTGCCAACACATCACAGTTACAAAGTACTAAAAGACATTTGAAAAACTCTACAATCGGGTTATGGGATTAACTCCTGAAATGATACATAATTGTTTCATCTTTGGCTTTTTTCCTGAGATTCGACGGGAATTTGTCGTCTTACAACCCACCTCCATCACACAGGCTATGTTCCTAGCCAAGCTTCTGGAGTAAAAAATTACTGATTCCAAACGTCCATTACAGTTTTCACCCACTTTACCCCCAACCATTCACTCATTTGTTACCTTCACCACGCCCTTCGACTTCCACTTCCACACTTCCCCTTGCACCTCCCTCCATTCTTATAAAAAAGCTTACATCAACCCAACTTCAAGAACGTAGGGTTGTTGGATTGTGTTACAATTGTGATGAAAAGTTTTTTCCCGATCACAAGTGTTCAACCCACCGCTTCCTTCTTTTATTGAGTATGAAATCTTCGTTAGTAAACCATGTGAAATTGACAACAACACCCCCTCAAACCCTGAAACCGATACCCATACATACATCCATCTCTCCTTTCAAGATTTATCAAACACTCCCTCAACCCATACTTTTAAATATGAAGGCCCCATTGCTCACATTTCGGTCACTGTTTTAATTGACTCTGGTAGTTCCCATAACATATTACAACCTTGCCTTGCCTCTCACCTCCAACTTTGCACCCTCCCTATCACACCTTTCTTTGACATGGTGGTAAATGGGGAACAAGTTCATTGTTCTTCATTGTGTCCCGATGTTCAAATTTCTATACAATCCCATATTTTTTCCATTCCTTTTTACTTTCTCCCTATTAAGGGTGTTGATGTTGTCCTTGGTATGGATTGGTTTAGGTCCTTTACAAGCTGATTTTTCTACCCCTCACCTCTCTTTTATACACAACGATTCACCTATTACCCTAAATGGCACTACTCACCTTCTCCGTAATCAGGCCTCTTTTACCCATCTTTGCCACCTTCTACATACTGATGTCATTGCTTCACTACACCTTCTCACTGTTCAACCACTTTCATCACCCTCACTTCCAACCAATCCTTTTAACCATCATGATATTTCTATGCTATTAAAAATGTACAATTCCGTTTTCTCCCTTCCCCATGGATTACCCTTTCATAGACCCCATAACCATCATATTCCCCTCCTTCCCCAATCTTCCCCAATTAACATTAAACCTTACCGATACCTACATGCTCATAAACACATCATGACTTCCCTCATTCAAGAAATGCTACAATAAGGCATTATTCGTCCTAGCACTAGCCCTTTTTCCTCCCCAATTATCCTAATAAAAAAAGATGGGACTTGGCATTTTTGTGTAGATTATCGAGGCCTAAATGCTATTACAGTCAAAGACCAGTTTCCTATTCCTACAATTGATGAATTATTGGATGAACTCACTACAACCAAGATTTTCACCAAGTTAAACTTACGCTCTAGTAACCATCAAATAAGGTTTCACCCTCCAGACTGTTTCTAAACAACATTTAGAATGTACGATGGCCACTACTAATTTCACGTTATACCATTCAGTCTTGCTAATGTTCCTTCTACCTTTCAAGCAACCATTAATGAATTACTCAGGCCACACCTACGACACTTTGTCCTTGTTTTTTTTAAGACATTCTCATTTACAGCAACTCCATGTCAGAACATATTCAACACCTCACACAAATTCTTTATCAATGAATCTAAATGTTTGTTTGCAACCACCAAGGTCTCATACTTAGGCCATCTTCTTCAAGATGACATTTTTTCCCCATACCCAGATAAAATTCAAGCCATTCTACTTTGGGCCCAGTCCTACATCCCTTACCACCCTACGTGTATTTTTGGGTATCATGGAATTCTATCGGAAGTTCATTCGCAATTATGCCACTCTTACCTCTCCACTCACAAATTTACTAAAATAATCAAAGTTTACGTGGAATACAAATACACAAAAAGCTTTCATACAAATGAAAAATGTCCTAACTACCACTCCAGTGTTAAGTCTCCCAAATTTTTTCATTCATTTCATTGTTGAAATTAATGCTTCCAACATAGCCATTAGCGTCGTGCTGTCCCAAGACGGACATCCCATCATGTTCTTCAACAAAAAACTTTGTCCTGAAAGCAAGCTAGTTCAGTCTATGTCAGAGAAATGCTAGCTATAATAGAAGTAATGAAAAAATGGCGTCATTACCTCATTGGTACTCACTTCAAAATTATAACAGATCAACAAAGTCTCAAAGGGCTACTTACCAATGCATGTCACACGCCGGAACAACAAAAATGGGTCACCAAACTGCTAGGGTACAACTTTGACATCATCTACCGTCCAGGCCGCCACAATCAAGCTGTTGATTTCTTATCCTGACCTCCCAAATCCCATTTTCTTGCCATATCCTCCCCAATCCCAAACATTGTCAAAGAATTACAATAGTATTATAAGACAATCCAATGAGAAGAAGAAGTGCACAAATTAATTTCTTACATAAAACATCCTACAGTTTCCATCAGGAACTCTTGTACCATGGCCAAAGCCTATATGTTCCTTCCATTGACAGGTTGCACTTCACCATAATCCAAGAGTTACACGCCTCACCCACAGCAGGCCACTTCGGTATTAAAGCCACCATGGCTCGACTTGCTACCTCACTCTTCTGGCCAGGCATGTACCGTGACACCAAATCATACATCAAACAATGTCTTCCCCGCCAACACAACAAGCCCATAAATCAAAAACATTTGGGATTACTCCAACCCATACCCCTACCAAATAAATTATGGGAAGAACTAACTACAAATTTCATCGCTCACTTACCTTCGTCTTATGGACACAGAGTCATCTAGGTAATCTGTGATAGGCTCTCCAAATCATTCCACTTCATTGCTCTTCCTACGTCCTTCAACACACCCAACTAGCTAACCGTTTTTCTATTGAGATTTGCAGGTTACATGGAGTTCCCAAGTCCATTATTTCTGATCATGATCCTGTTTTCCAAAGCCGTTTTTGGAAGGAATTGTTTCACCTGCAAGGTACAAAGTTGAAGTTCAGTATTGCGTATCACCCTCAGACAGATGGACAAACAGAGATTGTCAATCAAAGTTTAAAACTTTACCTCATATGTTTAACCAGCAAAAATCCAAGAACGTGGTACTAATACTTGCATCTCGTTGAGTTTTGGTACAATTCTTCATACCATTCCGCTATCAAGACATCTTCGTTTCAATCCTTGTACGAACGACCATCACACACAATGTCAAACTACGTTCCAGGAACCACCATAAAACCAAATTTGAAAATGACACTACATGACCGCACACAAATGCTTCACCAATTGAAAGATACATTGACACGAACCCAACAAAGAATGGTGCAGATAGCCAACCGGTCACGACACCACCAAACTTTCGAAGTAAACGATTGGGTTCTTCTCTGTCGTCAAGCTTACCACTAAGTTTCACTCACTTCCAAAACTCACTACAAGCTCTCACAAAGATTTTTCTGCCATACCCCACTAAGCATCACATCAGCGAAGTGGCCTATGAACTCCTCCTACCACCATTCTTACACATTCACCCAATTTTCTACATATAACTACATAAACCCTATCACGGTCCAACTCCTCCCCCATCCTTCCACTACACGCAAGATTTGGAAATCCCACCCCCACCAGCACACATTCTCCCCACTCTCTTTCCAAACCAAGAAGTAAGCTCTGATACCCCAACTACACCACATAACTCTTTAACCACGAACTGACCTAACTCCCCTGTAGTTTTAGCATTTAAGGACACACGACTTTCATCGACGTTCCAAATCCCACCTTCACTTGCACCAATGACAATTGACCCACATACTTCTGCAAACTCAATTAAATATCCAATTGTATACCACTTTGGCCCACATGCTTCTGAAAACTTAACTAAGCATCCAACTATATCTCACTGTCCAAATGTTTTTCCCATCTAGAAGTTTCTAAACCCAAATGCTATGTCTCCCATCCACACAAGTAGCACACTTATTCCCAATATGACCTTCACACAACAGCCCAATCTCTTGCCTTCAATCCAACCAATCATTGGACCCACCGAAATCCACACGCGGAGCACACTTAAGAACGATATTAAATTCCCACATCAGCCACCTACTTTTCCCTTTATCCACCTAATCAATGAGCCCAACGAAATACACATCCCAAATACCATAACTCAATGCCCAATCTCCACTCCTACCCAACCACCCACAACATGATTAAGTTTCCTTTCTATGACCATAACAGTACCGCCCTTCCCTGTAGGCCCATCCACCAACCTTGAGGACAAGGTTCTTTCACAAGAGGGAATGGACAAGCCCAAAACATCAAGGCCCATTTGAAATAGAGAAAAACTTATAAGGTTCAGAGATTTCATCTAGAAGGAAATGAGTTGTCACAATTTTGTTATGTTTTCTGTTAAAAGTTACAGCTGTCTCATAGTTATTAGCTGACAAGGATATTATAAAATGTATCTGTGTATTCAGAGGAGACAAAGAATAATATTGTTAGAATTTTCATATCTTTAGTTAGTTCTTTCTCGTAGTGGTTTTCCTTACCTGCATCTTTTACTACCCTTCATCCCTCATCGTAACACTCTTTTTCAAAATTTCCGTTTCTTTAAGTTGGTCTCTGTTTTAACCCTATCGATTTATTACGAAGAAGTAGCCTCTATTTATTGTTTGTGGGATAATTTGGTGGTTTCTCAAATATAAAAATCATGCTTGTATTGGGAATAACAATTTAATAAAAAAAATGACGAAATGTCTCTTCTCATAATTTTAAAATTAAAATATATTAATTAAAAAAATATGTATAAAAAAAAGGTTACAAGAAAAAAGAACGATTACTAAGAAAATCTATATCGTTATATATTATTATAAATACAAATATTTTATTTGAAAAATATTATATTTTCACTTTTTAATATATTACATGTGTAGTTGAGCAGTTTAGAAAGGTAAAAATGAAACAAGACATAAATTTCTTTATAATTTGAAATTTATGATTAGCTAATTTGAACTTGGAGAGAAAAAGTTTATATATATATATTGATTTTGTTAAATTTAAAAGAAAAGAAAAGTGACAGTGAAAAAAGAGCATGTTAGTATTAAGGATTATTGAGAAGAATGAAAAGAAAAAGGTGAATGATTAGTTGAGGAGTAGTAGTAGGAGATTTGTACAAGTATGGGGCATTGGAAGTGAAAGTTGAGTGGACCACTCTCACCCAAGAACACGCCAATCCCAATCCCAATCCCAATCCCAATCCCAATCCCAATCCCAATTCCTTCTTTTATGTTTTTGTTTTAACCCAAACGCAGGGTTCGGGACCACCAAACAGTTCCGCGTGACCTCTGTCTCCCTTTCTCTATCTCTCTCTCTGTCCAACAAATTGTTTCAGCCGCCGGCACCTCTTCCTTCCTTCCTTCTCTGTTCACCACGCATCTTCATTCACTGTGCTCATCTGCACTCTTCTCTGTTTTCTGTTCTGTGCTCTGTTCTGTCTTCTGTTCTGCTCTGTGCTCTGTTCTGTCTTCTGTTCTGTGTTCTGTTGGGTTCGGTTCCAGCCCCACCACCCTCTACCTCACAACCCCTTTGGCCCGCACTCCTAAATCTTGTGCAGTACTATGTTGTGGTCCATGAAACCTCCTTAGGACACGTGTCGTTCCTGGGTGCTCACGTCGTTTTCGGGTTGGGTAGTGCCTAGCCCAAACTACTGCTACTACTCCTCTCATACGTCGTTTCGGCCTTTGGGTCTGCCCAGAATAATGCTCTCTCTTTTTTTAAGAAAAAATAATCATGGAATGATTAGTTGTTAAGTAAAGTAAAAGCAACAAGTCACAAATAAATAAAAAAACATAAAACTTGTATAATTTTATAGAAATATATGATAAAAAGAAATATAAAAGGTTTACAGATTAGTTTTTCTTCTTCTTCTTCTCTTTCTACCAAAGATACAAGTATAATTCTCTTCCTTTTTTTACGGTTTTTCTCTACCCTACCAAACACTCACACAATAATGATTCTCCCATTGTTATAAATTAACAAACACCTTTCACCCACTTTTTTTCAATTTCCTCAAAAAGAAAATAATAATATATTTGTATTTTTAAAAAATGAGAAAAAATGTTGATTGACATTTTTTTTTGTGATTAATATTTTGTTTAATACGGTATTTACCAATTCAAAGATTAAGTTAGTGAATGCACTCTTTATGTTTAGATGGTTTAAAGTTTAAGATTTCGTTTAATTTGTTGTGAAATAAATGAAAAAAAAGAGAGAAAAAAAGAAAGGGTCTTTTCAAGTTTTGGAAAAACAAACAGGTAAAATTATTTGGCATGGATGATAAACATAAAATTTATCTGATAATGAATGTAAAGTGTAAATGTTGATTGAATTAATTGAGAATATCAAATGATTATTCAAATATTTAATTCATTCTGAAATTTTCATATCAATAATTAGTTTGAGTTGTCGCTTAATTGAACTATATAATTGGAGAATGTATATGAAAGATACATTTTGAATAGTAAATAACTGAGCACGATATTTTTTTCTATTTTATTTTTATTGTTGTGGTTGGTAGAACGAAAATAAATAAGATGTAAAAGAATATGTGATCAATAAATTGAATTTTAAGAGTATTTGAGAAAAATGAAAAAAAAATGACAGACAAATGAAAAAAAACATACAATCGATTTTTTAAATTATTAATAATTGGTATATTTATATATGTTTCTAGGAATTTTAAAATGATTAGAATACATAAACTAATAAAAGAAAACACTTTTGTTCTAATAAATTTCTAAGTTTTAGTCTGTGAAGTATCAAAATTATATATAATTTGATAGACATAGTTTCCATATAATAAATTAGTCTTGTATTGTTTAGGAGTGTACAGTACGTATCGGTATTTGGTACCCATCATACAACACAAGGATAAGCGTATTTATTAAAGTATGCATTAATCGTAAATAAATCACACAAAAATTAGGTAATGTGAGCACCAATGATCCATCAGATACTACAAACAAGACAAATATATGTCATTATAACAATATTTATTGCATCAAAATATGGAACATTTACTTAAACGTTGGAGAATCTTTTGCAGGTGTCCTTCTAACCGAAAATCAAAGCCCGAATGAATGAAAGAAGGATACTATACTACTGTCTCAGCCCCTCTTAGGAGAACAAGTCTTATTTCACTTAAATGTATTTAAAAAACAATTCTATATATTAATGCATTAAAACACTCTTTAAAGATAAATTTGTGAAACTCACTCATAACGAAGATAAATAATATTTCTCATATTATACTTGATGCTGCAAACTTAAAACTAACACATTAATATTCAATATTAGAATCTTTTACTCAAGATTTTGGAATTGTTCTTATTTAATATGTTTTTGAAATTTTAGATTTTCAACTATGATTTGATTTGGAATTGTTATTATTTAATATGTTATTGAAATTTTAGATTTTCAACTATGATTTGAATATACATAGAACCGTGATTATATATACTATATATGATGATATTTGTGAAAATAATCTTCATTATATGTTCATATTTTTATTTAAATTTATTTATTTTATATATAACAGTATAAATACAAACACCAAATTCAATATCAATGCATTTAAAAAATAATGAATAAAAAAAATATCAATACAATTAAAATATATTTATTGACTACATATCTTCTCATAATGGAAACTGAACTTAAAAATTATTAAAATAAACATGAGAAAGAGCATAAGAGAATCTAGGAAAAAAAGATAATCAATCCAATCCAATGAGAGTAGTAGTGGTGACAATGCAATTAATGAAGATTTCAAATAGCAAGGATACAATGAATGGTAGAGGCAATGAACAACTAAGGCAATTCTAATGAGTACCTACCACAAGAACTATCTGACTCCTAATGGTAAAGGCTTAAGGGAGAAAGATCAAGAAAGAGGAAGATAGGAAAATCAAAGAAACATAAAGACAAACTATTTAAATCAACTTCATCTTGTACAATGTAAAAACCATAGACAGTTCTTAGTTAGTATATATAATGACATTTAAAAGAAACTATTATCCTAGGTTAAATAAAAATCATCGTCAACAATAGTTAAAAGATAACTTATTATATGTTTAAAAGGTGGAGTGCAAATGATTGATTTAGTTTTAAAATGAGATAATTTGGTATAATGGAAAAATAATAGATTTGAGTATAAAGTGATTTATTTTATTTTTTTGCCTAAAATCAAGTCTTGATATAAATTTAAAATATCAACATTTTTTTTGTTAGAAAAATTAATTGAAAAAACCAAACTAAATTTTTGGCAAAAATAATTACTAAAGAGATATTTTCTTTCCAATATAAAAAAATGCTTGTATAATAACCAATATAAAAAGGGTCCTTATATCTATATTACATATAACTTCCTATGTAGATATTACTATTTTCTTTTACTTTCTCTAATGCTGGGTTATTTAAAATCTTCTTATTTTGTATGTGTTTTCTTAACTATTTTTGAATGACCAAAATTTAAAGAAAGGAGTCGATTTTGAATGTAGTATTTTCTTGTGTGTGTTGTTGGTGATTTTTGTGGTAAGAGAATGTAGAGGAAGAAGGTGAGTGAAAAAGTAAGTTGTGAGTTCCCAATAAATAAAGGGTCCTTTGGTGTACCTATAATTCTTGGATTGCTTACTATTTTCTAATCTCGCGCCAATCCCTACAATGCACCTACCATCACCTATTTGCCACCCTATGCTCTACCTAAACACCACCTAGTACCTTGTCTTACCCGTTTCTCTTTTTTTTTCTTTTTTTTTATTATCATTCTTTTCTGCAGTGCGACTTAGGATTTAGGACTGTTTCATTTCTTCTCAAACACACGCATCTTTCAATTATAATAATTTTGAAACATATCTTTCTCCATCTCAAAACAAAACAAAAAAAAATAACAAGACAACACGTCGGCACACTGTGTCCTCTCTCCCAACCATTTCCTAACACCAAACTGCAAATAGGATTATTCTATTGCCATAGTTAAACAATTAATAAAATAATTATAATTATTGTGTAGTTATTAGCTGCCTCCAACATCATTCATCAAACCTTGTCTTATTACACCAAAATCTCCAATAAGGTGGCACCACAAATCCTTCCACGTTATCACCAATCCCACCCTCGATCCTCTCCCTCTCTCTCTCACCCTCTGCCTCGGTCTTCGCGTCAAAACTTCGAAAAGTCTTCCCCCCACACCAAATCCCTTTTTCTTCTTCTTCTTCTAACCACTCCTCTCTGATGCTTCAAGCTGCGTTTTCACTGTCATGAAATTCAATTGAACGTCCTGGGACTGGGAGATGCAGTGAAAGAGAACACGAGATTAAGCAATTGGGCATCCAAAAATAATGGCTTTTCACGACCATCTGGCACATGAAATCACGTTTCAGTCGTTCACGGAGGAGCAGCAGATGGGTCAGGGCAGAGACATGCAGCGCCTGCTGCCGCTCTCCGGCGGAGCACCCACGTGGCTGAACGGCAGCAACGCGGCGACGCTTCGGCAGCAGAATTTCCTCCACCTGCAGCCGGAGTCGGGTACGGCGCAGCAAAACGACGTCGTTCGGGGGGGCATAGATCGGAACCGGACGGAGAGCAACTCGGAACCGGACGATTTGGCGGAATACAAAGCGGACATTCTGGGACACCCGCTTTACGATCAACTCCTATCAGCTCACATCTCGTGCCTGAGGATCGCCACGCCCGTTGACCAGCTTCCACGGATCGACGCGCAGCTTCAGCAGTCTCAGCGAGTCGTTGATAAGTACTCTAGCCTCGGAAACGGCGTCGTCGATGACAAAGAGCTCGATCAATTCATGGTTAATTTGCTTCCTCTCTCTCTCAAAACCTATAATTGTTTGCTTGCTTATAACTTCATCATAATCAACTATCAACCCTACTCTATGATTAATGTTTTTGTTTTCTGTTCCGCTAATCCACTTTCCAACGAGTTTAATCATTTGATATGAGAGCGTGTTTGTTTCCTTTTGGTTCTTGTTTCTTTCTTTTCCAAACTCAGCTGCTTTTGGGTTGTGTGAATTTCTGATGCTTTCACTAATGTCATTCAGCTAGCATTCAGCTATTATTAATAATTAATGGCTTCATGTAATAAATTTAGTAATATCTTCCAAGAGGGTACTATTTTAATCTCCCACTTGAGTGCATTAATCATCTTCTGCTTATTTTAGTTCTTTTTTTTATCTCTTTGTTTATTGTATATTTATTTTTTGTTGACGAAGTTTATAAATGCTCTTTCTTAATGGCAAAGGTCAGCTCTTTTGTGTTTCAATCTTTTCCATATACATTTTTTAAAATTTTACTGTTTATTCGGCTAAGCTTAGAGGACCTTCCCGTCCTGATTTTCCGGAATTTGTTCTCTGCAGTTTGAAAAAAATAAAAGAAAGGGTAATGTATGTCGATTACCAGAACAGTGACAAGATTGTATGAATTCACGAAATGGACAAAAAAAAAAAAACAAGAGAGAGAGGGAGGGAAAAAGTAACATTTCTTCTACAGATTTGACGGCTGTACTAGTAGTGAGTAAATGAATCTGATTTGTTTTGGTGTAATGTAATAAAGAGATTGAAGGGTGCATGATCGTATTCCTTTCAATTCAATGAGTGTTTTCTTCTTCTAGAATCTTAATCACACATGTGTTACACTTGTTAATTCTTTTTTGTCTGAAAACTTAATGTGGTGGTTACGAATTACTAAATTCTAGAAGCATATGTTTTCACATAACAACTGGAAGGAGCTCTCGCCATGTTTTGTCGCCCATTCCCCATTGTATACGTTACTGGTTTGCCAACTAAAAAATAATGAAGCCATGGGACCTAAGTCGTTATTATAGTTGTCTTCCAGTGGATAGCAGTTGGTGTATCTATTTATTAGTTCACGCATAAATCATTCCTACTTTCATTCCTTTCAGCCTTCAATATTCAAACCTCATAATCACTTCACACAAGAGAACCAAAGATGATGAGCATTATAGTATTAAAATGTTTTCAATATTTAATTAATGCCTATGCTAGCTTCATTGATCGTGACATATTCACCAAGTACCTTCAACTAGTGAGTTAGTAACTCACAAGAAAAAGATATTAGAATTGTTGTAAATTTTACATCAATTAAATATTAGGACATGGGTGTAAATCTTATTTTATAAAATAAAATAGTTTTATAATATTGAATTAGACTTAAAGTCCACTTCTAAATATAATATCAGAGTCATTTAAAGTTTATCATATCCAAAGAAGTTTATTATAAACTTGGAAAGTCACTTATTATCCTTCTAACTATAATATATAACTAGATGCAAACTTCATCTTTTAAATTTGTTAAATTAGACTTAAAAATTCACTTTTTAGTGAGAGTTACATGTTGAATTAACATATACCATTTTCCCTTCTTCGGTATTTTTAATTAGTTCCCCATGATTGAGTTCAGTTTTCAGGACGTAACCTTGTGCTTATTTCACATGAAGCTCCTTTACAAGTTTTGCTCTTGTTTTTGTTGTAGACGCATTATGTTATACTGCTCTGTGCTTTCAAAGAACAATTGCAACAACATGTCCGTGTTCATGCCATGGAAGCTGTTATGGCTTGTTGGGAGCTGGAGCAATCTCTACAAACCTTGACTGGTACGTTTCAACTATCACATAAATCTTTGTTTGGATCCTCCATGTTAGTTAGTGTGCTTTATAAATTGTTACCCTCTTTGTTTGTAAAAAGGTATATGATGAAAGTGGAAGAAAAGTATAATTAGAGGAAGAGAGATGAGTATATTTCACTAAGACAAAAATATGATGATGTTATGCATAAAAGTTGATTGAATAAATTAAATCCGAAAAAGGAAGAAAGAAGTTCAGGAAACAAAAATGATAAATAAAAGTCCGTCATCATATCATATTGATAATGATAATTATAAATGTTAAAAATAATAAAACAAACGTATCTTAAGCTTTAAAAGAACGTTTTTAAACTGGATGAATAATTGAAAACCAGGTAAAATAATGGTTCAAGATTAATACTGTAGTTTTTTTTTTTTTTAATTTTACCATGATGCCATAGGCAATAATGAGTAAAAATATATTTGTTTGAATATATTTCTAGTTCGAACTTATGTTTAATATTTTCAAAAAAAGGTTATTATTTATATTACTTCGACACCCAATATTAAACATTTTTTTTATAGGTAATATTTAGCTAAAAAAAAAATCATATCCATCTCTGATCCTTAATAATATTTTTTTTATAAATAATATATAAGTAAAAGAAGGAGGTATTAAGATGTCGAACTCAAGTACAAAAACTGCATAAAAAAAACTTAAAAATAAGGAAAAGACAATATGCTGCCTAAACCCTAGACTCTGCCAAAACTATTTGGAAAAAAATATATTTTATTTTATTATAATATTTTACTAAAAAAAGCTGTTGAATATTGTTATTTTTTACTATTTTAAAGTGTGAAATAAACGTTATTCGAAGAACAATATTGGCTTTGGATTAATAGATAAAACTTTTCCAACATTCCATTTTGAACCAGTTTACTCGAATTTCATACCAGCTTTTAGGCTCAGTTTTCTACACTAAAAATACCACTCTCGCGTTTGATTCCCTGTTGGACTGGTCTGACCAGTTAGTCCACTACCATCTTAGCAACCAGGTTTTTTAGAGGAACAATGCTGCATGCTAAAAATATTACATTTTTCTACGTTTTATTTCTTTGATTAGACAAAAAATGTTAAAATGAGTACTTTCACTTTATCATTTAAATAATTAAGGTTTTAATAAGTTTCTAAACCACACACATTAAGACTTAAAAGCCTTGTAAGGGTTTTCCCTGCATGCTATAGCGGGTTGATGGAGGGACCAAGCATGCATGCAGGAGCATGTCATTGATCTTTGAGCTTTAGCATTCCATTATTCACACCATGTATAGAATGTGTTATCCTTTCCATCATTAGTTATTTGGTGCATTGCATGCATAGAATAGATGGAAGATTTAAAATGAAGGTATATATATGGTGCATGAACAGGTGTATCCCCCGGAGAAGGAACTGGTGCAACAATGTCCGACGATGAAGAAGACCAGGCTGAGAGTAATGCCAACATATATGAAGGAAGCATGGACGGCGCTGATAGTCTCAGCTTTGGACCTCTAGTTCCCACCGAAACTGAAAGATCTTTGATGGAGCGTGTTAGGCAGGAGTTGAAGCATGAGCTAAAACAGGTAGTTAATTAGGAATACAAAACCTGGTCTATGTGATATTGTTTTAGCAAAAAGTTATATAAGGTTGGAGATCGATATTAATTACACATAAAAACTTTTCATGATATATAATTGGATAAACTTGGTTGTATTATGTTATCAGAGAATATTTTGTGTTGTAGTTATCAATGGCCGAGTTTGAATTTTTTTACAAAACTTCTTGATCTTGAACAGGGTTACAAGGAGAAGATCGTGGACATAAGAGAAGAAATTCTCCGAAAGAGAAGAGCCGGGAAGCTCCCAGGTGACACCACTTCCCTTTTAAAAGCTTGGTGGCAGTCACATTCCAAATGGCCATATCCAACGGTAAGTTTACACATTAGCACCAATCATTGCTTGCACTTAATGTTTTTTAGAAGATTTGTTTAAAAGAAAAACTTATCTTCCAACGTATTTTAAAAGCATGTAGAGAATATTAATAAACTTATATTACTCATTTGCTGTCTAGTCATGTGTGGACCATCTTCATTTTTAACTTTGTTATTTATAGTTTTTAGTGCCAATGATGATGAGGAGATAACTATGAAAAGGATAAGATTATTATAATGTACCTAACTAAGGATTAATCTATACGTATTTGTTGGTATTGTTGGGCTTTTGTCTCATCGATGATTGCTGATACATTTAGTTGCACTCGTGAATGTTGTTTCAGGAAGAAGACAAGGCAAGGTTGGTGCAGGAAACAGGCTTGCAACTAAAGCAGATAAATAACTGGTTCATAAATCAAAGGAAAAGGAATTGGCATACTAATCCTTCGTCTTCTAGTGGCTCCAAAAGCAAACGCAAGAGGTGAGTTCGTAGTTTATTAGCCTCTTTTGTATCCACCACATCATGCATTATAATTGGAATTATTTATATCTTGTTTGGATAACACACAATAATTAATAAACTCTACCCCACAAATTTATGGTTATAGTATGAAAAAAAAGTAAAAGCAAGCTTTATCTTCATCAAAAATCAATTGATTATTTCTCATAATGAAACTATGTCAAACATATCCCACAATCTTTTGACCCGGTGGTTGTAACTTGTAAGACTTATCTTGGAACACAGGAGTTTGATCTGTATGGTTCTATGATTGTTTTTTTCATTTATTTTTTGATAGACAGTTTGCTGAGATACTTTGTGAATCATGTAATCTAAACATACATTTAGATGCTGAATGTTGTGTTTCTTGTGAGCAGTAGTGGTGCAGGTGAAACAAGTAACCAGAGCTTCATGTGAATGGACACTGATTTGAACAGGGAAAATATTATGTTTGGCTATTCTTCAGTTTATGCAACAAAAGAGAGGAGCTTACAGGGAAAAGCATGAAAGTGAAGTGTTGGAATATGATGGTAAAGCATAATTTGTGATAGCAACATGTATTTGGGAGCGATTAATTACTTGGTTGGTTGAATTACAGAAAAACCTAGTATTGCTGTATATGAGGCTGCTGAGTTGATACCTGATATTGTTGCAGGCATTATCTATTGGGTTCAATGGGTATCTTTGAAAGTATGCTGATACGTATTTGTAATGTATTTACCTCACTTCACAGTTTTTATTTTCTTTTTGCTTTTTAATAAAAAGCGAAGAACTGTTAGATCGTTTTGATTGTTGATATGATGAGAACTTTTCATCTCGTCATAATTGAAAATAAAAATATATTTTTTTTAAACAAATCAATTTTAAAATTGTATGAAGCAAATTCAAATTGTAAATTGATTCTTTTATATTTGTGGTTCTCATCAAAGTAATATTCTTTTTATCCCAATCTCAGTGCGTTGTATTCGTTATTCATAATCAATTTTAATTGTTATATATATATATATATATATATATATATATATATATATATATATATATATATATATATATATATATATATATATATATATATTTTTATATA